>Ga0180433_10002965_pt1 | contig 25533 bp, 19 predicted proteins | sample SS_ome_8_FD_132980 | JGI IMG/M metagenome (GOLD analysis project Ga0180433, IMG submission 132980) | Hypersaline lake sediment archaeal communities from the Salton Sea, California, USA - SS_1_D_1 metaG | ecosystem: Environmental > Aquatic > Non-marine Saline and Alkaline > Hypersaline >... | reverse complement strand
CCTGTGGCCTCAGTTCGTCCCAGTGACCCGCCCATGCCGACAGGCTTGCCCGTAATCACGCCCGGGTAGCGCTCGCCGCGCATCTGCTCATACTCATCGAGCATCCAGAGCATGTGCTGCCCCGACGTCATCACATCGGGAGCCGGGACGTCTCGCAGCGGGCCCACGTCCCGGCCGATCTGCCGCATGTAGGCCCGGCAGATGTTCTGCTGCTCATTCTGGCTCAGGTTGTGCGGCTCGCAGATCACGCCGCCCTTGCCTCCACCCAGGGGCAGGTTCGCAACCGCACATTTCCAGGTCATCCACATCGACAGGGCGCGCACCGTGTCGGCGGTTTCCTGGGGGTGGAAGCGGATGCCACCCTTCGCGGGACCCCGGGCATCATTGTGCTGCACGCGAAAACCGCGAAAAACCTTGGTCGTCCCGTCGTCCATCCGCACGGGCAAGCTGAAGTGATACTCGCGCATCGGATGCCGCAGTAGGTCCTTGGTCCCCTGATCCAGACCGAGACTCTCGGCGACCTTGTCAAACTGGGCCTGGGCCATGGCGAACGCATTGAAAGGTTTGGTGTTCACGGAAATATCCCTCATCATCAATAACGGTGTCGATGGCGTTACGTCCTGCCTCCAAACCACGCGGAGTGAGGGAGAACAAGTCAGGAAGCTCCGCCAGGGATTCCATCACCGTTCAACTAACAGTTCCTAGCACGACGCGTGCCAGACCATCGACGACACCAGTCCCGCCAGGGCTGATCGTCAGGGCAACCGCCTCTAAACCGCGAAAGCCCGACTGGATGCTCAAGCACGCAGATGCGACCGCTCGGGTGCTTTCCGTTCGACGGTCATGGTCCGCGTGTTCAGGCTGGAAACCGCTATCTAAGCCAAGATGCGATTGTCCTGAGCTAATCGTGCGGAGAAGATGGCAAGGAAGTCCACCGTAACGGTGCGACTCCGGAGGTCCGGGCGTTTGATACGCACACCCGGCCGATCCTTGGCTGCCCGCGCCAGCTGTTCGGGGAGCGTCGTGAAGGAGTCACTGAGTTGGTTGGTTACCATTCGGTGGTCGATAAGCACGGCTATCGCGTGACATCGCCCACGCCGTCACCGGTAGCTTCCCCGGTACTGCGATGACGGCCGCTTTGCGTCGCCTTGCGCGTCCGCCACTGATTCTCATGAACACCGCCCGCAGGGGGGGACGCGAATCCATACCGGATGAGATCATGCGGGCAGACATTCAGACACCGGGCGCAACTCGTACAGTCGGCGGCGAACAGTCGTCCTGCCACCATGCCCTTTGCGGCATCCGAGGGACATGCCTCGATGCATGTCCCGCACTTCGTGCACTCTGCAAGAGCAATCCGCACCCGAGCCAAGCTCAACCGCTCCGCCAGCCATGAGAGGAAACCAAAGGGGCAGATCAAATAACAGAACGGCCGATACAGGAAGAGTGACAGAGCGAGCGACATGATGATCGTGACCGGAACCAGCCACTCATCGAAGTCGAAGTCGAAGAGGTTGAATGGATTGAGAGCGTGGTACAAGACGAACCCCTTCCTCCCACCAACAATGCCGAAAAGAAGTAGGAGCATCGCTATAAGCAGGCCGCCACGAATCGTGTTGCTCAACCAGAACGGGAGTTTCCATCGCTTCAGCTTCCGGAGAATTGGTAGGCTGTAAACCAGCTCCTGCATCGCGCCGAAGGGGCACGCCCAGCCACAGATGAGCTTGTTGCCGACGATCGCCAAGCCAAAGAAGAAAGCAAGGGCGATTGCCTTCTCCGTCACGGACGGATACAGACCCACGAACGCTTTGAAAATTTTGACACAGCCTTCCATCGGGTTTGGCGACTTGCCGAGAGCGAACCCGCAGACGGCTACCGTAATAACGAGGACAAGAAGGTACTGCGTGCGGGGATACCACATTCTGCGCTGGGAGACGTCAGCACCGTCAGGTCGCCCGAGCCTCGTTAAGAAAACTAGGCCGAACAGCACCAGACCAGCGAAGATGTAGTACTTCAACATCGCTGGACGGTGAGACAGCAAATGGGAAGTGGCGTGGGTGAGTTGGCCTTGCGATACGCCGAAATTCGCGAGCGGTTTCTTCTTGGACACGTCGAGGGGTAGACTCAATTCGCGCGCCAGAGCCCGCCCGGTCACGCCCAGTTTGGGCGCAATCTGTTTGATACTCATCTCCGGCGTGAATTGATCGTCACTCAGACGCTGCTGGCCGGTTTCGCAGAACATCCCGATGATGACAAGCGACGCTCCCGCAACCAGGGCGACCGCATACCAAGCCCTTTGTCCGGATGAAAGTCGCGGTTGGCTATCTCGCATTTGACGTCTCCATAGTTGTCCCTGAAGAAGCACTCACACCGCGGCAAGATAACTGAATCGGTGGTTTGGGTGAACCGGGGGCGGGCGGTGTGGCGTTTGGGGAGCGGGACGGGTGCAGCAGGGTTGCGATCTGGCCTGGCAGGGTGGATATCTGGCTTGCGAGGGCCTCGCACCTCCGGCTCGCGCAGACTGTAGAGTTTCTTGGAATCCTCGGGCTGTTGACACCGAATGCGCTCCGCGCGATCCAGTAACGTTGCCAATGCTGGATCGATGTTCGTCACCTTGCGATGGATATCGCGGATCAGTCGGCCCACGTACGTGCGTAACCTGCGCACGCGCCGTCGCATGCGTTTGAACTGCCTGGCGTGCGCGTAACGACCCGCCTTGACCGCCGCCTTCTTGCCGACGTGAACGTACGACTGCCGCAGCTTGATCTCTCGCGTTCTCGCCGCATCCGCCAACTTGACGATGGCTTTGTACAACAACTTCGAGTCGGTCGGATGCGCGATGTTCTTCTCCTGGACCGTCGTGTCTACCGTGACGTGTTGAAGATCGCGCTGGGGCAGTTGCTTCTCACGCAGCAGGCAGATCGTCTCTTTGAGAAGTTCTTCCAGCCGCTCGGCTCCGACCCTGTCGCGCCACTTCATCATGCTTGTCGGGTGGATCGGGCAGTCATGCTGCATGTGCGCGTAGCCGCAGACGTACTGCCAGTAGGGATTCTCCATCCAGCGCGCCACCACCGGTCTGACTCGTTGAAAGTGTATTCGAGGTAGTGCAAGCCGACAATCTACAGTTGGGTCGAGAACTCGCACGCCACCGTAATGACGGCTTGGGTGATGGGTGGGCGGCGTGACACCGATGCTCCCAAGCGTCACGCCGGCCGCTCGGTCGTCGGCTCCCCGGTCTGGCAGCCGCCCTCTGCTCGTTAACAGGCCGTTGGATAAGTAGTCTCTCGGGCCGACATAGTAGCGGCCGGCGTTCTCGCCGGCCGTTATGGGCGATTGGACGCGTTTCGCCGAACGGCCTGGGGGGACGCAAGCCGCTACAAGGACTCCTTCAACAGCCTGTTAGGGCTCGGTGTTGTACTCGATGATGAAGCCGTACACGGTGCCCCCTTCGCCGCCGGCAAGATCGCCAAACCGCGCGGGGAAATCTCCCCAGGTACTTACGGGTTGGTTGACCTCGCCGAAGCAGATCGCGGCCTGGTTGCCGGTAGAGTCGTTGGGTTGGTCATTGTCGCGGGAATCGTCGTCGCCTTCCATTCCGTCGTAGGCCCAGTTCGTGTAGCTCCAGGTCTCGCCGGATAACCACATCCAGCCGCCGTCGGGTTCCGTGGAACCGTCAGGCTGAAAGCCGCCCAGGAATGGACCGTTCATGACGTAGTTGTGCGTCTCATCCCATTGGTACCAGAACTTCTCATCGCTGATCAGGCCAAAGAGGAATTCGCTCTCCTCGGCCGAAGTCGCCGACGCCAAGTAGCCTCCAGCCTCCTCAGCCAGGGCGGCTGCGTTGATCCAAGTGACGTTTCCCTCCGGCAGGTACACCACTTCGTAGTAGTGAGTCGTCCCTTCGGGGCGGTCGAAAGACACGATCGAACCCCGCTCCGACGCCATGGGGAGATCGTCCCACATGTAGATCGAAACGCGAGACACGTCCTCCATCGGGATTTCGGAGAGGAGCAGCGGAGTCGGATCAACACCGTCAGCGTCTGCAACGTCTGAGCTGGTAGTGGTCCCACCAGACTGAGCAGTTGTCGTACAGCCTGCGAGAAGCGAACACACGCAGACCAAGCCAATCCACATCGGTGAGCGTCGAGTCAGAGTTGCCATCACGGTTCTCCTGTATCCTGTCTGGCGGGGGCGAGGACCCCACGAGCCCTCTGGCCACCAAGAAGAGTAACGGGGACCGGGCGGCTCTCTCTACCGGCGGGCGGAAGTTTCCTGCCGATTTTTCTGGATGAATGTGAAGGTGCCAACGACCGTTCGTTGCGAGGCTTGCGCGACGGCCACGTCGCGGGCTTGAACCTCACCGGCGGCGAGACGCTGTTCGTTCGCGATTACGCCGGCGGCATCCAGATCACGATCGACTACCAGATGACGATGGCCCCGAGTTCCACGCTGGCGATGACCATGCGCCCCTGATCCTCCTGCCACCAGCCGGTCTCACGGAACTGCTTCCGCATGTCCGACAGGGTATGAAGCGCGATGGGGAAGTGCTCGCCGCGGGCGGCAATGTCGGAGTCAAGGGCGAAAAGCTTCTCAACATCTTCTTCCGTGAACAACCGAAGGACGACCTTCCTGCCTTTCAACGTGTTTCAACTCCTTTAGGGGACTAATCTACTTCGTCCCGAATATGGTCGCTGGGAACACTCGCTGCCGCGCGACGTATCTGCTGGTCTCCACGCCGACTTTCGATCGAGAACAAGCCCAGAAGGTGTCCCATGAACGCTACCTCCCGCTCGTACCGAAACCCCGCCTTCTCCGCCATACGGCGCGAAGCTCCGTTTTCATGGTGGATCAGCGAGATGAGCCGCGGTCGAGACAGAACGTTGAAGCCGTAATCTCGGATCGCTGTCGCCGCCTCGGTCGCCAGACCCCGAGCCCAATGGGCGCGCCCGAGTAGATAGAGCACCTCGACCTCATGATGCCCCTCGACATCCCAGACGGCCGATCCACACCGTCCAACGAGTGCGCCGGTCGTCCGTTCTACCGTCGCCCACACGCCAAACCCTGACGCGCCTCGGCGTCGATCAGTTCCTGAAGCTTCTCTCGCGTCTCGTCGCGCGACCGAGTCCCACCCTCGCCGATGTAACGCATCACGTCCGGATCGGCGTAGAGCGCAACCAGGGGATCGAGGTCGTTCATGGTCAACCGTCGAAGCCAAAGCCGCTCGGTTCCTGGAGCTGAGTTCGGTGGGGCCATCACGCCTCCAATCGCATACTCCACTGTGGGGGGGGACCATCGCGCACGGCCATCCACTGCTCTGTTCGTCCATCCGAATGAACAGAGACACAGGCCCACAGTTCCTGCACACCCAACACAACATCGCGCAGCGTGCGGATTACGCCTATCGCCACCCTGTTCTCATCGGCTAGTGTCCTTTGAACTGCGGCGGGCGTTTCTCAAGAAACGCCCTGATGCCTTCACGGTGATCATCTGTCCGTGTGGCCGGTGTCTGGAGCGTTGCCTCGAGTTCGAGTTGGGCTTGCAGGTCGGCCGTCCACGCGGCGTTTATCATGCGTTTGGTCAGACCGATGGCTCGGGTCGGCGCGGCGGCAAGCTGTTGCGCGAACCTGTTTGCCTCGTCTGGGAGCTCCTTGTCCGGCACAACGCGGTTGACCAGGCCCATCTCCAGGGCCTCCGCGGCGGCGACTCTGCGGCCGGTGAAGGTTAGTTCCATTGCCCGCCCGACGCCCACCAGCCGGGGCAGCATGAATGTGCTCCCGCAATCAGGCACTAGGCCGATGTTTATGAAGGCCTGGATGAAACTAGCCGATTCGCCGGCGATGCGCAGGTCGCAGGCCACGGCCAGGCCGCAACCCGCCCCCGCCGCCACACCGTTAACCGAGGCGATAACGGGCTTCTCCATCATCCGAATCCTGGAGATGACGGGGTTGTATTCATCCCGCAAACGCGACTCGAGGTCCAGGGGATCGTCGCTGTCGAGGCGACCGGAGTACTCGGCCAAATCCTGTCCGCTGCAAAAGGCGCGGCCAGAGCCGGTCAACAGAACGCAGCGGACCGCCCTGTCTTCTTCAGCCTCCCTGACCGCCTCTCCAAGCGCTGCCATTAAGTCAGCATTGAATGCGTTCAGAACTTCGGGTCGATGCAGCGTGATCGTTCGAACGCCAGCTTCGCTCTCTACCAGGATGCTGTTGTCACTCTTGTTCATGACGTGAATCTCCTTCTCGAATTAGCCCTGCGCGAACTCGGCCGCTGGCGGACATTCGTTTCGCAACAACGAGTACATCTCACAGTCAACGTGTTTCCCGCGGAGAAAGAAGGCCTGTCTCAGCGTGCCCTCGTGGCGGTAGCCGGATTTCTCGGCCACTCTCCGGGACGCAATATTACCTGACGCCGTAAGCAGGTAGAGCCTGTGTATGGGTTTCGCCTCGAAGAGGTAAGCGGAAAACAGGGGCAGTGCCTCGCTTATGGTGCCTCTGCCTCGATCCTCGCGTTTGAACAGCGTGTACCCCACCTCGTAACCCTCCTGGTAGGGAGCGCCTTTGAAGAAGAAGATCATGCCCAGCATACGACCCTGCCGATCGGTGATGAGCATCCGGCCTTGATCTTCGCCCCACCACCCATTCTCCTGAAGATCCTTCCTATTGGCAGACAACGGGCGGATGGATATGGGATAGAACTCCCCACGCTGCGAGCACCGATTGTGGAGATTGAGGAACTCGTCCAGATCCTCTTCCCGGAACAGCCTCAGAATCACCTGACGTCCTTCAAGCATGGTTATACCCTTACTAATGAAAACTCCAGATACTTGTGGCACCCGTGGTTCAGTGCTCTCCGGACGCCTGCATCTCCGCGGCGCGACATCGGGTCACGGTGATCGGGATACCGCCAACCGGTAGAGCAGAAACTCTGCGTCATGTTGCAGGTCGTCCGTCTCATAGCACGCTTTTCTCGAAGGACATTATCGCCGCCGGCAGCGTCACAGTCTCCCCCACGGCCGGCAACACAAATGGCACATACCCTCCATCCATCCATTGATGCCATCGGAAGAGGGGGGCCTCGATATCCATGACAAAGTCACGCGCGACAACGTAGTCGCACCAGCGGTCTCACGGCACTTCAGGGTCTTTCCTTCACGTGCAGACTCGACCCGACTGCAGCCACTGGCCCCAGTCCGCGCGTCCATTCTCATATGCAGTCGCTGCGGCCGACTCCCAATCGTATGCGACTTGCACATGTCCAGCGCGCCAGCCTGCCGGGCTCCACCAGACAACGGCGTATCGGGCGTCTGCGTCGCCCGTTTCCATGACGTGTGGATGCGGAACATCATCTGAGTATGCCGGCAGACCCGCGCTCCCTGGATTCACGATGAGCGTACCGTTCGGAAGGCGGACCGTCCGGGGGGAGTGGTCATGACCGCAAAGCACAACCGGCTGCTCAACGTCGGCCAACTGCGACATGATTTCATCCGAATCTCTCTGCCTGACACCCTCTTGCGTAACCTCCTGCAACAAATACTCGTCGTCACGGGTTGGCGAGCCATGACATAAACGAAAGTGCTCATGCACTACCGTGGTCAACTCCAATCCTGCCAGCCAGTCTAGCTGTTCTTGCCTTAGCGAGTTCCTGACGTATTGTAACGTGGGTGAGTCCGTGGACTCGCACGAGGCGGCCACGATGAGCCGGTCTTCGTTTCCCCGTACTGTGGGGCTGTCGACTCGAAGAAGAAGCTCCGCGGTCTCCAACGGCGCGAGTGGGCCGTAGAGGCTGTCCCCAAGATTGACGATGCTCCGAATTCCTCGTCGGCCAATGTCTTCCAAGACTGCTTCCAGCGCCCAACGATTGCCGTGCACATCGGAGATGACCGCAACCTGAATGTTGTGCATTGTCCGACACCTATGCCTACTGATAGTGATCGTGTCCGCGACCGGGGCGCGGGAAGAAGCGCCCGGTTCGTCGCATGTACGCGCGATACTCCTCGCCGAACCTCTCGATCAGTTGTCTCTCTTCGATTGGGGCATGCATGATACTGATTGTGCAGATGAGAATCAGCGCTCCTGCGCCGAGGACCTACATTCGGTGCTGGCTACTCATACTGCAGCGCCCGAATGATCGTCAACCGGCCAGCCCGGCGGGCGGGCGGAAGGGATGCCAGCACGGCGACAACCAGGGCCACACCTACGCAACCGAGCAGCAACGCCGGCTCAAACTCGTACGGAATCCTCATTCCGGAGACTGCATAGTTCGCGTTGGTCATTGCGTAGCTCAGGAGCACGCCCAGCCCAACGCCGGGGAGCGTGCTGATCACGCCTATCGCCTGCGGCTATCATCGCCCTTGTCGAAGTGCCGCCAACGCGCCAAGCGAAAGTAATACAAGACTCGACGGTTCAGGGACTTCGGAGGCGACGCGGAACCCGATGAAGTCAAACTGGAGAGTCGGAGAGCCCCAGACGCGTTCAGAGGATGCAAGTGCGCCGACATGGCCATACGCGCCGCCCCGCAACATGCGAAAGGAATCGGTTCCGTAACTTGATTCGGGGCTCTCCAGCCATTCCCAAACGTTGCCCATCATGTCGAAGGTGGCGTTGAGTTCCTCGCTGCCGCTGCCAACATCCCACGGTCCGTACGGGTCGGTGGCCCATTCGCCGTCGTAGTAGTTCCAGCCCGTGCCGCTGGTGCCGTCGCCCTGGTGCAGAGTCTCTCCCGGTTTGGTCGCGTGGGTCTGCAGAGTCGTTCCGTTCCAGTAGGCCGCTTTGACCCATTCGTCTTCGGTCGGCATGTAGTAGAACGCATCCTTGTGGCGGTAGAGGTTCGTACCGTCGGCCTCCCCGGTGCTCCAGGTGTCGAGGGCATAGTCGCTCTGGCCTTGCGTGCCGGTGAACTTGTATGCGGGCTGATACCCCTTACTCGTGTTCAGCCAGTTAACGAACTGAGCCGCCTCGTACCAGCTCACGTCGTTGGTCGGAACATTCGTGCCCATCCAATACGGGTCTTCGTCGTAGGCGGAGGACGGGGTTCCCGTGACGGGCACGTCCAGCTCGGCCTGGAACTTGTCCCACTGGTCGTTGGCGATCTCTAAGGTGCCCATGCGGTAATCATCACGATTAGCGCCGGTAAACGTGTAGCCGCTACCCGCTGGCCAACTGTCAAGGTCGCCGGTATCCCCCAAGATCGGCACGAAGTCGATGGTGAACTGATTCCCACCCGTGCCGAACGTATCGGCTGAAGTGCCGGAGACGCAGGTCAATGCCACGACCGCAACCATCACCGCTACCGAAACCGCTGTCGACATCTTCATCTCAGTTCTCCACAGCTGAAACGACCCTCAGAACACCACGCTGGGCGAACCTCCCGCAAGATTGCCGATCCGATGCCACGCCCCTCCTCCCATACCTCAAGACCCGCAGAACTGCAAATCACCGCCTGCCTGACTCGCCCGGTCCGCGCTCCGGGCGGGCGTGTGCCTAGTCCGCCACCTGCACTTCTGCGATCACTTCAGCCGGTGACAACCAGTCCATTCCGGGGTCCGCCCCCCCCCCCCGATGGACCTTCTCTGCCACGGACCGTTTCTTTCTGAACGCCGCCTGATGGCGCGTGTAGCGCCGACGGCTGCGCTCCGGTCAGCGCTGCTGGACGGACGGAGCCAAACCACGCCAGCAGCACTTGCACAACGCTCGGCGTGACTGCAGCGAGTTCGCGCGGCGTTTGCGTATCGATGAGCTTGAGGAACTGAATGTACTCCTGATGGCGATGGCGCTTCATGCATCTACCGATGAGATGCCCCTCGGCCACGTCAAAGGCGGCAAACAGCGTCGTCGTGCCGTGTCGCTTGTAGTCATGCGTCATCGTGCCGCAGCGTCCGCGTTTGAGAGGAAGGCCGGGCTGGGTGCGGTCCAACGCCTGAATCTGGCTCTTTTCGTCCACACAGAGGACCATGGCCTGTTCCGGAGGCCGCAGATAGAGGCCGACGACATCAACGATCTTCTCGACGAACTTCGGATCGTTGCTGAGCTTGAAAGTCCTCGCACGATGCGGCTGGAGATTGTGCTCACGCCAGATGCGTTGGACCATGGCCGGCGCGATCTTCAGATAGGCGGCCAAGGATCGGATGCTCCAGTGAGTGGCGTTGGGCGGTGCCGCGCGAGTTGTTCGCCGCGATCCTCGACCGCATCCAGCGGTTCGGTGTGCCGCCGCCGTTCGTGCAGCGCGGGTGACGCAGGCGAGCAACGGAAACGTCGGTGGTTCGTGCGGGGGCGAGTGTTGGCGCTGCGCAGAAACGACCAGGGGGTGGCTTCGCCGAGCCGTCAGGGGCAGGATTGGTGCGTTGCAGCGGGCAAAGGTGCGTGATTCAGGACGGGAGTGGCCGTCTTGGCTGGAGTCAGGCAGGACGTTCGGATATGATGATCCCCTGGTATCCGGGAAATCGGCTTGATAGGGGGGTGTCCCGTGCGCTACGCCGTGGTTATGTCAAGTTTGCTGGTGCTACTGTTGGTTGGCTGTGCGCACCGCAGTCTGTGTGCTTTAACGTCGGAGTCTGGCTTCGGGGGAAAGGAGGCCGGTCCGAGTCGCGGTAGTATGTCGGTGCAAGCGCGGGCCCGCTGTGCACCTTCTGATGCTGCCAAGCTCGAGCGGGCCGTCAATCCCGATGAGGCCATGCGCTGGCGCCGGCTGCGCTGGCGGAACGAGTTGGGTGAGATTCCGCTCGACGCTCTGCGCCGAGCCCAGGCCCAGCGCCGGGCCAATCTGGAGGCGTGGGCGCAGGTCGGTGCGGGCCGCGGCGCGGGCATCACACCTCAGCGCTGGATCGAGCGCGGCCCGGCCAACGTGGGCGGGCGCACCCGTTCCTTGTTGATCGACCCGCGTGAGCCGGACCGACTCTGGGCGGGCGCGGTCAGTGGCGGCATCTGGACCAGTGCGGACGGCGGACTGAACTGGGAGGTGGTCGACGACTGGCTACCTAACCTGGCGGTTTGCTGCCTTGCGCTCGATCCCAACAACCCGGACGTCATGTACGCCGGCACCGGCGAGGGATTCTTCAACAGCGACGCCCTGGGCGGCGCGGGCATCTACAAGTCCGTCGACTCGGGTGAAACCTGGGAGCAACTACCCGCCACCGCCGACTGGGACAACGTCTGCCGCATCGCGGTCAGCCCGGAGGATAGCGACGTCATCTTGGCTGCCCGGCGTTACCACGGCATCTTTCGCTCTACTGACGGCGGGGACTCCTGGTCCAATCCCTACTGGGCCCAAGGGTCGTTCTACGTGGCCTTCAATCCTGACGATGCGAGCCACGCGATCGGGCAAGTGATCGACTGGGACTGGGATCTGAGCCAGTGGTTCCATCGGGCTTTGTACTCGACCGACGGTGGTATAAGCTGGAACTCGGCCGGTGGTGACCTGGGCTATGTCGAGGGGTTCGGGTCGCGGATCGAGCTGGCCTATGTGCCTGGCGCGCCGAGCATCGTCTACGCCTCCTGTGCCGCGGACGGCGGTCTGATCTGGCGCTCCACCGACGGGGGGCAGACCTACACGCTGCGCACGGTCACCGGCTCCTCGGGTTGCAGTTGGTACGCCAACCCGCTCTGGGTCGATCCAACTGATCCCGATCATCTGCTTACCGGTGGTTACCACGTGTATCGAAGCACCGACGGCGGCGTGACGCTTACACAGATCAGCAACGGCTACATCATGACCGACCAGGTGCATCCGGACATCCACTTCTTCGCCCAAGATCCCGGCTTCGATGGAGCCACGAATCGGCGCCTCTGGGTCTGCACCGACGGCGGGGTGTTCGTTACCGACAACGTCTACACCGCCTCTACCGGCTCCGGCTGGAGCCGGCGGGACACGGACTATCGCACCACGCAGTTCTACGGGGCGGCGGGCGACGGGCCCTCGGGCAGGATCATCGGCGGCACGCAGGACAACGGCACGCTCAGGGTCCACAGCGGCTCGGACCAGGCCAACATGATGTTCGGAGGAGACGGCGGTTTCTGTGCCGTAGATCCCACTGACCCCGCCTACTGTTACGGCGAGTACGTCAATCTGATGATCCACCGCTCCACTAACGGAGGTCAGTCGGCAAGTTACATCTATGAAGGCATCACCGATGCGGGCAGCGACGCCAACTTCATCGCTCCCTTCATCCTCGACCCCAACGACCCTAACACAATGCTGGCCGGCGGTCGAAGTCTCTGGCGCACTAACAACGCCAAGCCGGGCGGCGGGCAACCTCCGTATCCGATCTGGGAGGCGATCCGGGGACCGGGTCTGGACCGGCTCAGTGCTATCGCCGTGGCACCTGGAAACTCCGACGTCATCTGGGTCGGGCAGAACAACGGCGAGGTCTTCAAGACCACTTCCGGCACCGCGGCTGACCCTATCTGGCAGGTAGTGGACGACAACGACGGTACCGATCCGTTTCCCAATCGTTACATCACGCGCATTTTGATTGATCCTGATGATGCCGAGGTCGTCTACGTTTCTCTGGGAGGGTTCTCTCCCGACAATCTCTACCGCACCGATGATGGCGGAGACACATGGACGGACATTACGGGAGTTGGGGTCACGGGTCTGCCTGACGCCCCCATCAACGGCATCGCCCGCCACCCCGACCGGGCGGCTTGGCTCTACGTGGGCACTGAGGTTGGGATTTTCGCCACGACCGACGGCGGCAGTAGTTGGTCCACCGCGAACGACGGTCCCGCTAACACCAGCGTGGATGAGCTCGTATTCATGCACAACTCGAGCATTCTCCTGGCCGCTACTCATGGTCGCGGGCTCTTCACCGTTGACTTACAGCACGCCGTGTTTGACCTGAACGAGGATGGCGCAGTCGACCTGGATGATTTCGGCTTGCTGCACGCTTGCCTTGGTGGTCCGGGTGTCACGCCGGAGACCGGTTGCGCTGGCGCCGACTTCGACGAAGACTCGGACGTCGATCTTGCCGACGTAGCGGCCTTTGCTCACGGCTTTCAGGGACCGGGCTCGTGACGAACGCACCCAGCGTCCTGACCCCAACGACTAGTATCTAGGCGGCGCTTGGCAGCGGCGCCCTCGTGTCGGAGGCTGCCGACAAACCCGGGTAACCTCCCGTGCTCTACGCTGTTCGTGCTGGGCTTGACGACATGGCCTCGCACTCCAAACCCGTCAGTGAAGACTTGACCGCCCGTGGGCGGCACGCGGTCTTGATCGCAGTGCCGGTGAACGCCACCTTTGCGGCTGCGCAGGGGGTTGTGGGGCTGGTGGGTCACTCCGGGCTGGGCGCGCACTTGACGTTCGTACTGCAGAGCTGAACTTCGTGGAGTGCAGGCTCCGGCAACCCGCTGTTGGCCCGCACTTGGGCCAGGGCAGAGTGTCGCCGGCTTGAACAACGTGGGGCTCCGCTGTGCCGGGCCCTCGTCCCTGCAAAACGCGCCCGCGAGGGCAAAAGCCCCTCGTTCTGGCCAACTGTCATTGACATTCGGGCGTTGTGGAACGCCAAGCTCCGCGTTTTGCGCTGTCCTCCCCAGCGTGATTCAGTAAGATGGGTGGACTGAGCACAGGAGGCGTTGGACGCACGACAGGCGAACCATGGGGAACGACGAGGCAACCGAGTTACTTCTATCATCGCGTGCCGGCGACGCCGTAGCGGCGGCGGAGTTGTTTCCGCTCGTGCTTGAGGAGCTGCGCAGGCTGGCTGAGCGGAAGATGGCCCACGAGCGGGTGGATCACACCCTGCAGGTCACCGCGCTCGTGAACGAGGCCTACCTGAAGCTGGTCGATCAGACGCAGGCCAACCTCTGCGACCGACACCATTTCATGGCCATCGCAGCGACCGCCATGCGGCGGGTCCTGGTCGACCATGCCCGCAAGAAACGAGCGGCCAAGCGCGGCGGAGATCGGGAGAAGTTGCCGCTCGATACGCAGATTCCACTTGGCGATGGCGCGAACGCGACTATCGAACTGGCGGACCTCGGCGATGCCCTGGACCGCCTGTCTGAGCTGGACGAACGCGCCGGCCGCGTTGTTGAGCTGCGCTACTTCGCCGGCCTCACGCGGGAGGAAACCGCCGAGATTCTCGGGGTGAGCTCCACCACGGTGCGCAACGACTGGGACTCGGCACGAGCGTGGCTGTACGCCCAGCTATCTGATCACGCCAACGAATGACCGACGATCGCCACCCCGGGCGTATCGCAGGTCAGAGGTGCAGAAACGCGGACCGATCATGACGTATGGTCGGCCCGTGCCTCCGTGGATCAGCGTCGAACGGCGCGATCAGGCGGCTACCGCCGGCGCAGCAGCGCCAGCCCGCCCAGAACCAGCAGGCTCAGCGTCGCCGGTTCGGGCACGTACGTATCCAGCGCCAAGCCGTGATGGTAGTAGTCATCATAGTCATGCAGCCACGTAACCACGCCATCGGCCGTGATTTCGAGCAGATCACCGGCTGAAACGAGTTCGGCAGCGTCGTAGGCGTAGAACTTGCCGGCCCCCGCATAGACCAGGCCGTTGACCGCATTCAGGTCGTAACCGGTGAGCGTAATCGGAGTCACCGTGCCGCTTACCGGGTCGACGGTCTCGAGGAAATTGTTACCCTCGCCCAGATCGGCGTCGTTGTAGAAGTGATAGAACAGGCCATCGTCAGGGTTGAACTCGAGCGCCTGGCCGCCGTGGCCGCCGTACGTCAGAGCGGTATCGGTCAGTTCGCCCGTGGCCATGTTGACCTCGAGGATCGCGCCTGGCGTCCAGCCGCAATCGGGGGTCGCGACGACATAGAGCGAGCCGTCCGGCGTGAAGGTGATGTTAGAGAAATACGGGCGCGAATCGTTCGGATCCAACAACTCGACGACAGGGGTGAAGGTGCCCGTCGCCGGATCGATAGTAACCAGGCCGTTTCCTCCATTCTCGTAGGTGATTCCGAAGAGGGTGTCGGTGCCAGGCTGTGTCGCCAGGGAGTAGATGTCATTCGCGAGCGGCACCGATTGCACGATGGCGAACGTGTCCGGGTCGATGTGTTCGAGCACACCGTAGCTGCCCGCCTTATACAGTACGTCCGCCTCCGCCGTTGCCGCGAGCAGACCGATGACCGCGGCGATGGTGATTGCTGTGCATTTCGTCATTTCATACCTCCTCAAGCTATAGAACATGTGTCCGCCTCCTCCGCCCACTGCGGTCAAAGCAAGTAGTTTTGTAGGGTCCGCTGTGCGGACCACTCTGTTCAGCGTTTCGTCCATGCACGGTCCGCGGAGCGGACCCTGCACCCCAGTTCAGCGTGGCCGGCACAGCAGCGTCAGCCCGCCCAGAACCAGCAGGCTCAGCGTCGCCGGCTTGGGCAGGACGGTGATCGTGCCGGGCATATACGTTACGTTCGTGTCCAGGCCGCCGAGCTCCAGCGGGATAGGGCACGCCGTATATATGCACCGCCTCCACTCCTTTACGCGCAATTGGGGCGGCAAACTGGCAACTCAAAAAAGAAATTTTGGGGAAGCTTGAGGAGGGGAACCGCCTCGGCGGCGGTTTCGGAAGCGGGGATCAGGGCTCGGATGAGGCGCCGGTCGGCGTATCGGAGCCGCCATTCTCCGGGCGCCATTCGGACCAGGCGCCAGCCGGCCGGGCGTGGGTCCGCCACAGCCGGACGGTCATGTCGCCGCCGCAGGAGGCCAGGTAGTCGCCGTCGGGGCTGAAGACCAAATCGTATACGTAGGACGTGTGTCCGCGCAGATCGACGATCAACTGTCCGACTTTCGCATCCCAGATGTGGATGACGCCATCCATACCGCCAGTCGCTATCCGATCGCCGTCCGGGGAGAAGGCGATCGCGTACGGCGCTGTGCTGTGCTTGAGACGGTGAACCTGTGCGAAACTCGGCAGACTCCAGACCATCGCCACGTTATCCTCGCACACGGCGGCGAAGAATCGTCCTTCCGGACTGAATGCGATGCCCTCGACCAGGCCATCCATCGACAACTCCGCCACGGTGTCTCCCGCCGAATCCACGACCCAGATCCCGTTCTCGCGGAGGAGCACCTCGTGGTGGTAGGCGCACAGGATTCCGTCCGGGCTGAACACGCGGCGCTTGCACAGCCGCAACCCCGCCGCCCCCTTCATCCTTGCCAGCACTGCGCCGTCGGGTCGCCCGGTGACCGGCCAATCCTCATAGCGCTCGACCTCGCCCCAAGTGCTCGTGTCGTAGAGGGCGGCTTTTCCATGGCCAGCCCTGTAATCATCAGCGGTGGCTACGGAAGTCAGCAAATGGTTCCCGTCCTGAGAGAATACCAGCGGGCCATTCCAATCTCCGACGGTTGGAATGCGGCCGACTTCGGCGCCACTCGCAACGTCCCAGACCCTGATGCACTCGCCTCCGTGAAACGGCCCGGATGCAAGCAGTCTGGAATCCGGACTCCACGCCAGACGGTACGCATATACTGCATGCCTGCCCAGGAGCGTCGGATCGGCCGCGGAACGCGACCAGCAAAGCATCGGCGTGCGTTCGGAGGAACTCGACACGAAGCGTCGGTCATCCAGCGGCGTGATGGAACGCGTGCTCTCCTGTGGCGGCGCGTGGAGCGTGAAGCAATCCCAGTCCGGTTCCCCATCCCACACCTTGATTGCGCCATCTCTGGAATACGAGATCAGCGAGCCGTCAGGTAAGAACTCGACGTCGTCCACACACATTCGGTGACCGCGGAGTTGGTCGACCAACCGGCACGTGTCGGTACGAAGAAGGTAGACATTCTGCGAGCTGGTGCCGGCGGCGAACAGCCCGTCGTCGGGTGCGAAAGCCAGCGAGCATGGTGTATCCAAAAGCTGTACGGTGCGGGGTTCTTGAGGAACACCGAGATCGAATACTTGGGCGGACCAGGGTCCTCCTGCTGCCAAATGCGAACCGGCGTGGCTGATGACGGCTACGGCCCCAGTGCCCCGCGTCCATTCGAACTCCGACGCGAAGAGCTTGGCCCCGGTCGCCGCTTCCCAAACGCGGACTGCCCGCCCATGTTGCGTGCACACGCGCGATCCGTCATCGCATACGGAAACGTCGAGGATCGGGCCCGCCTCGGTGTCGCCGATGACCGACCGCATCTCGCCATCGCTCAACAAGAACCGGACGACACGGCCATCCTCAGTTCCGCCCACAGCGATATCATCTGGTGCGATCTTCGCCAGCGTCGTGACGTGAACGCCAAGATCGTGCGTGGAGATGAGCTTGCCCGTCTCAACATTCCATACGCCGACCGTGCCGTCGTCACGGGCGCTCGCAATCAGCGTCCCGTCCGGCGACGCACACACGTTTCCCCGCACATCCAGCGACGACTCGAATTCGAGATCCCATTGAACCAACCGGCTGGAGAGGTGATTCCACTCCCAGCCGCGGTGCTCAGTGGGAGCCGCTTCCAACGCCTCGCGGGCCGCTGGCACGTCGCCGGAGAACAAGGCAGCCTCAGCAGCAACCACCGAAGCACGATACGCCAACCGTGTGGCCTTACGCTCTTTGGCCGCGGCATCCAGCGCGAACCATGTGATCCCTGCCACCCCCAAGACAGCAACCAGGAGCGCAACACTCAACCCGAACGTCGCCCCGCGGTGACGCCGGACCAGCTTGCGAAGCTGGTAGAGCGCGGTGGCCGGACGGGCAGTGATGGGTTCATGCGCCAGGTATCTCCGCAAGTCCGTCGCCAGTTCCGCCGCCGATTGATAGCGGCGGTCCTTTTCCCGCTCCAGGGCCTTGTCTGCGATCGCCTCCAGGTCGCCCCGGCAAGCCGCGCTGATGCTTGCCAGCCGCGGCGGATCCTCCAGGTCGAGTCGCCGCACTGCTTCCGTAATCGTGCAGCCCTTCACGTCGTGGGGCAGGCGTCCACTCAGCAACTCGTAGAGAATCACGCCCAGCGCGTAGACGTCAGAACGCGTGTCGAGGTCGGCCGAGCTACCCCGCAGTTGCTCCGGACTCATGTAGGGAATCGTGCCAATCAGTTGGCCGACGGTGGTTTGCATGGTTACCGTCTGCACGTCGGCGTCTGTAACCCGGGCGACGCCGAAGTCCAGGATTTTCGGCTGGCCGCTTTCGTTGACCAGGATGTTGCCGGGCTTGAGGTCGCGGTGGATGACGCCTTTCTGGTGCGCATGGTGGACCGCGTCGCAGACTTCGATCATCAGGAGCAAGCGCTGTCGCAGATCAAGATCACGCTCACGCGCGTGCTCTGTCAGAACGCTGCCCTTCACAAGCTCCATTGCGAAGTATGGGTGTCTAGTCGTCTTCCCGTCGTCGTAGCGGACCTCGGCCATTCCGGCGTCGTGGATTTGGGCAATGCCGGAATGCTTCAGGCGGCCGACGATCTCCACCTCGTGCTGAAAACGCCGTAGGGCCGACGTGGAGGCCAGGCCGGTCCGGATCACCTTGACGGCCACGGCACGCTGCGGTTGCTCCTGGTGTGCCTCGTACACCGCCCCCATCCCGCCCACGCCGATCCGCCGCTGGACAGCGTACCGACCAATCTGGGTGGGCGTCGCTTCGGATTCGGCCAGTGATTGCATCGCCTCCGCCGCGATTTGGCCCGGACGCGAGTTGGCGCTGGATAACGCATGCCCGTCGATTTCCAGAGGCTCTTCAAGAAAGGACGACGCCGCAGGCGCTGATGCCAGCATCCGGCGCAGTCCGGCCCCGATGCTAGGGTCCTCGGCCTCCGCCTGCTCGACGACCCGCACCTGATCTGCTGACGGCTGCGCCTTGGCTTCGAGAAAGAGCGTTTTCACCCGCTGGTATTGTTCGGCGGTCAGCATTGCAGGTGGACCCTATCGCTTCGTGTTGGTAGTCACCATGGTCGTCTCTCCCCAATGTACGCGCATTCCGCTCGTTCGATAGCAGGTCAACCGGGTGAATTCCAGCCGGATTCCGGGCTGTTGCGGATCCCGCTTCTTCGTTCAGGCTAAGCTCGGCAGTCCACATCCGGCTGATCGACTCGGCATCGATAGCCTGAATTGGTTGGTCACTGAGTTGGTCAGTCGTCACCTGGTGGCGAGTTGTTATCGAGTCCTCTGTGACTTGCGAGTAAGTTGCAACCCTCGTTTTGGGCCGAAGAACGCGTTGTAAGTGTCTGCGCCATGAGCGCTTGCGCGCCGGCCCCGCTGTCCAGCGTCCTCGCGTCGTCCACGAAGCGCGGCAGGAGGTCGAGGTCGAAGGGGATCGGCTCGGTCGTGTCGCCATCGTCGTCGAGGTCGAGCGTGTCGGCCGGGACGGCGAACTGATCGCTGTGGGGGTGGACCGGCGCCGCTGTGGCGACTCAGTCTGCACCGCGGAATCGCACCGACAGGACAGGATCGTCTTGGAGCGCAACATTGAAGGCGTGTGAGTGTTATTGTACCGGCCGTATGGTCAACACAACCGGATAGTGGTCGGAGGCAACGGGCTCGTCCACAACCTGCGCACCCAGAATCCTCCAGGCAGATTGCGGACGGACCAGAACGTAGTCAATCTGCTTGGTGGGATTCGGAGCACCGTGCGTGTACATGGGCTGACCGAGTCGCGGGAGGTGCCAGCCTGCCCGCTCCAGGTCCAACAACGGCGCACTTTCAGGAACCGCGTTCAGATCTCCGGCCAGGATTGCGAGCGGCGGAATGTCGGCACAGAGACCCCGCTCAATAACCTTCACCGAGGCGCGTCGGGCCTCCTGGGAGCCCACACTGTCGGTCCAGTCGAAGTGCGTGTTGATGAATCGAACGGTTGAGCCTGCGCCGTAGAGGCTCGAAAGGTCGATGTCGACAGCCAGCGCCTGATAGCGGCTGGAGCTTGCGCTCGGTATTGCGAGATTCCCGACCCACTGGAACGGAAGTCTGCAGAGGACCGCATCTCCGTAGGCGTCGCCGCTGCCCTTGGATGGGCCGAACACTACGGGCATTCCGGTCAGGCGAGAGAGTTCGTCGGCCATGGCCTTGCTACCGATCTCCTGCAAACCCACGATGTCAGGGTTCTGAGACGTGATCACCGCGGCGATGCGACCTAGGTCGAGCTTCTTATCCATCCCAACACCGTAGTGAATGTTGTAGCTCATCATCACGAGGGGGCGCGGAGGTCCCTTGAGCTCGAGGGTTGAGAGAACCGCGGCGTGGTCGCTCGGCCAGCCGTCGGGGTGGAACGCCAACACCTTGGAATCGACGACACGCCAGTCGCCGGCGCGCACGTAGACATAGTCGATGCGGTCCTGGTGACCCTCCGTGAACTCCGGCGACCAGGTGAGGCCGGGGGTTGCGACAGGGTCGGGATGCGCGAGCCGAAAGGTGTCTTCGAATCCGGCACGTTCCATCGAGAGGCTTACCGGCCAGGCCACGACTCGGCCTTGGTGGTTTTCCGCGTGAGCGGCCTTCTCGGTCCAATCGAGGTGTGATCCACCGTTGAAGTCCCCGCCGATGATGACCGGTACAGCCGGCGCGCCGGCGAGGTGGGGGAGGAGTTCACCGATGATGGAGTCCATCTCGCGGCCGCGGGTCTTTGCATCGGCGGCGGCCAGTTGCTCTGGTGTGGCGCCGTCCTTCAGCTCTTGCCCGACGTCCGGTAGGTAGTGGATCCAGAGGGAGTACGCCTGGATCTCGACACCGGGACGTAACTCGATTGTGGCGCCGCCAAAGTGAAAGCCGCTGAACAGCCGATGCACATCGCGGATCGGATAGCGGCTCATTATCGAGAGATTGCTGGAGCGCAGGTAGTAGTCGAAGCCCAAGCGCCCGCTGATCCGGGGGCCGCTACCGTAGGTCTCCTGCATGAGCACGATATCGGCGCCCGAGCTCTTAATCACCTCAACGACCCGTTGCACGCCCTCGTCGATGCCCTTGCGTCGGCCTCCATGCCAGATGTTCCAGGCGAGGACCTTGAGCGGGCCGCCATCCCAGACGGGATGAGCGTCCGGACGGCGTTCCTCGCCAAAGCGCGCCACGAACGACGCGACCACGTCATGTGCTGAGGGGACTCCCTGTTCGATGCGGACATCAGCGATTTTGAGGCCCTGGACATCACCAAGCCGCACGACATTTGCATCTGACTGCAGGCTGCCCACACCCTGGAGATCGTGCAGTGCAACGCGGCGGCCGTCGTGGTACAGATGCACGACTCCCATGTCGCGGTCCACAGCGAAGCCGACTTCGTGCCATCTTCCGTCGGCGATCCCCTGATCTGCCGCCTCCGGCCGGTGGTCGAGCCGCGCCTTCCCGTCTCCAGCGTTCCACGTCCAGGCCCCATCGGGCAGCACGCTCAGGGCGAAGCCGGCAAGGGCTCCGGACTCTCTTCCCAAGCCGTAGCTGTTGTTGGTCGTGTAGTCGCGAACCTCGCCCGATTCCCACAGCTTGTTCGACGCGAGCAACGGGAGATTCGATGGCTTCCCGTCTAACCGAACGCACATGCGAAAGCTGAAGCTTCCCTTCAGGTCAACTTCTCCGGGGATGCTGAGCTTGGCCGGGAGTTCAGTGGGTTCGAACTGGGCCTGACAAGCGGGAAGATGGAACAGAAGAAGCGCGGTGGTGAGGACGGAGGTCATTGCTATCTCGTTCCTTACGTCTGTGCCTTGTCGCGGAACGCGTGCAAGAAACAGGTCCACGTAATCATGGGATCGTCGATCTATTCGACCGGCATTGTAACGGGGTGCATCACCCGGTAGCGTAGAGAGCTCTGATAAAGTCGCAAGTACAAGGGTCAAGAGGAGTCATATGGATGTTGCTTAATGGGTTGACCGCCTTGGCGCTGATTGGCGCGGTCGTGACCGCGGACGACGGTGCGCGATGGGTCTTTTCGCCGGAGCTTGCCGACCGGGGATTCTCGGTTAGCACTGCGGCGTTGCCGGCGCAGCTCGCCGGTGAACATGGCTTCGGCTCGGACGAGAGCGGTGGCGGACTGGTGCTTGACGGCAAGAGCACCGATCTGATTCTTGCTTCACGAGCCGCGGACGTTGAGGATCGCCTGCCGGACTGCGCCCTGACCATAGGGGCCTGGGTGTCGATCGATACGCCTCAGCGCTGGGGCGGCGTGATCGGATGCGTCCAGGATGATGGCGAGGTCGAGAAGGGCTGGATCCTGGGCTACAACGACCAGCATTTCACGTTTGGCCTCTCAACCGTTGGCGCCGACGATGGCGACGGCCAGCTCACATACATCGCCGGAGAGCGGAAACCACACGAGGTCGGACGCTGGCATCACGTCGTCGCGACGTATGACGGCACCGAATGTCGCGTGTATGTCGATGGAGACTTGAGCAGCCGATCTGAGGTGCAGTCTGGAGACATCCTGTACCCGGAGGATTCCCCGTTCGTCGTCGGCGCCTACCGCGACTCCAACGAGCACTTTCGTCATGACGGCCGACTTCTGGAAGTCCGCATGCTCGACCGGGCCCTGTCCGCGGAAGAAGTCCGGGCCTGGTATAACGAACGGGCCAAGCTGAGCGCGCTCGACCCGTGGGTCGACACGAAATTCGACTGGCTCGTCCTGCCATACCTCAACTGGCCGACGACGGAGGCGATGACGGTTTCATTCGAATCGACCGTCCCGGCGCACGCGTCGCTGGAGATTTGGCACGAGACGGGGAGTGATCGCCGCACACTGCAATCCGACGGCCTGGCGATGCTTCATCACTTCCGAGTGACGGGGCTTCGGCCCAACGAGAAGTACTTCTATCGCGCCACGTTGCGCGACCCAAAGGGGGAAGCGCTCCAGGGTGAACTGCTCTCCTTCAGGACTGCCGCCACGCGTGATCGTTCGTTCACGTTCGTCGCGATCGGCGACACGCAGGCGCAGCCCGAGGTCGTGAAGCGTGTCTCGGACCTCGCCTACATGCACCGTCCCAACCTGGTCTTGCTGGCCGGCGATCTGGTCGGCACCGGCACGGTCAAATCGGATTGGACGGGGCATTTCTTTCCAGCCATGCAGCCGCTCATCGGCCGCGTTCCGCTGATGCCCGTGCTGGGCAATCATGAGCAGGACGCCCGGCACTACTACGAGTACATGGATCTCCCCGCGCCGGAAAAATACTATTCGTTCACATTTGGCGACGCCGAGTTCTTTATGATCGACGGGAACCGCAAGCTGCACGAGGGATCGGAGCAACTCGCATGGTTTGAACGGGCGCTGGCTGCGTCGACGTCGAAATGGAAGTTCGCCGTCTTGCACCAGCCGCCGTACACGTCGGATTCCGACGACTACGGGAACACGCTGGAGTCAACATCTCATCGCGGCGATCCAAACGTTCAGAACATCATCACCCTGCTCGAGAAATACGCGGTCGATATCTGCTTTTCCGGTCATGTTCACGATTACGAACGGACGTTCCCGATTCGGGATGGCCGAGTGACATCGTACGAGGAAGGCGGCGTGGTATACGTCACTACGGCTGGCGGCGGAGGTCACCTCGAGGACTTCGATCCGTGCAACACTTGGTTCGGCCACAAGAAGGCCCGGTACCACCATCTCGTCTACGTCGCCATCAACGGCGACCACCTCGAGTTCCAGGCGATCGACCAGAACGGCCGGCTGTTTGATGTGTTCGAGCTGCGCAAGAGCGCAGCACGGCGTGAGTTCATTCGTAGTGCTCGCGCCGAAGATCGGCACGAACCGGCGAGTCGCCATCCGCAGCGGGCTGTGAGGGAACGATGATACGCAAGTCAATCGCACGGCCTGTCCCTCCGGAAACCCCAGGATAGCCGTCGAAAGCGCAGCCGGCAGCGTGGTGCTGCGATTGGATGAGGAAGTTCAGCTTCGGGCCAATGACCGGTTCACAGTGATACTCCGGAGGTGACCAGGCTGTTTCCACTCGACATCGTTGAATCAGGAGACTTCGTATGATCGCGCGCAAACCCGCCGTGCCGCGCGGAATCAAGTGGGCTGTGTATCTGCTGGCCGTGTCGGCGTCGCTCGCCCAGGACTAGCCAGGCGCCCAAGCGGTCCCGTGTATCCATGGTGACCTGCCCCTGTTCATGGTACCACTTGCATAGTTAGTCCGTCACCGCCGCGCATCCTAACACAGCGACTGGTCTCGTTCTGGGGGGGCAGGTCAATTCACACAAGTGCAAGTCACGGATCTCCGAGATCTCAGTTGTTGATTTAGTCATTATAGTTGTCCGCTGTCTACTGTTGCGGGTTTGGTCATCGAGGTGGGAACTGGTCGTTAGGATGCTGCCAGATCTGATCCGTTGAGTAAGGCCCTGTGATGGTGGAAGTGGAGACGATCCCGTCCAGGCAACCTGGGGTCAGGGCCTTGGCGAACCAACACTCGATTGGAGCCTCGGTCTTAACCGGGAATCCGATCCTATGTGGGGTGTTGTATCGACGACCGTAGTGGAACGGTTCACCGCAGACGAAGATTGCGTCTGCGTTGAGTTGCTTCTCCGCCTCTTCCATCAAGCGTGTGGCGTAACCCTTGCGTTGGTGTTCGGGCAACACTGCCAACGGCGCTAGCACATAAGCCTTAAGGTGTGGTGCTTCGTCGATTGTCATCGGGGTGTAGCAAGCGTGAGCGACGTCCTTGTAGACGATAGAGAAACTGCCGTCTTCTATCAGGTCTCTTGCCAGGTCGGCGTAGAGTTTGGCGTGCCGCTCGTCATAGAGTCCTCCAGCTGCGGCGAAAGCCGCATACTGGATCTTCCAAGCAAGCTCAGTGCTCATGATGTGTTCCTCCTGTGGGTTGTTCATTGTCAGGCTCCCTCGCTTCCGTGGATGAAGCTGCGCCGCACGCCGATCGCTTTCCACACGGGTGATTGATCGCCGTCCCATAGCTGTGATACACGACGCAGCTATAGGGAAGCTGAGCGACCACCGCCGTCGCAACGTCTCGCTCCCCGACGTTGGAGATGTCCTGCGGATCGATCTTTGGAATCAACCGAGCCGTTTTGTCACTCGCTGTTCCTTAGCACTGCCAGCGGCCTGAACTCCTCCCACTCGTCGGTAGACACCCGTGGGCAAGGTGCTTGGAGCAACCTCGTTCACGATCCAGTTTCTAGACCGGACGCTCACGAGTTGTCCCTGCTCAGGAGCGTCGTTTGAAATGACTGCGTTCGTGCTCATCTCGGCTCATCTGGCGTTCAGGTTTCAGCCCATCAAGTGCCGCCAATCGTGGCCTCGCTGCCACCTTGACTGAGCCAGCGGTCAATCGTCTCGCGATGGAAGCGCCCGTGCCGCCCACCGGTCTCTTCGCAGCCATGGCACGTTGCTCCTTACGCGGGCCTCGACTCTGAGTTGTTACCTCTGTTGCGCAGCTCCCGGAACCACTGCACAACAACGTAGAACACCGGTACGAACAGGACGGCGAGTATCGTCGCGGCGATTTCGCCGCCGAAGACGGCAGTGCCGACCGCCCGGCGGCTGGCGGCGCCGGCGCCGGTGGCGATGACAAGGGGGAAGACGCCGAGGATGAACGTAAACGCCGTCATCAGGATCGGGCGAAATCGCAGCCGGGCGGCTTCGATCGCGGCTTCAGCACGCGTCTTGCCCTGTTCCCGAAGTGACTTGGCGAACTCGACGATCAGGATGGCGTTCTTGCTCGCCAGCGCTACAAGCAGCACGATACCGATCTG
>Ga0180433_10002963_pt1 | contig 25536 bp, 15 predicted proteins | sample SS_ome_8_FD_132980 | JGI IMG/M metagenome (GOLD analysis project Ga0180433, IMG submission 132980) | Hypersaline lake sediment archaeal communities from the Salton Sea, California, USA - SS_1_D_1 metaG | ecosystem: Environmental > Aquatic > Non-marine Saline and Alkaline > Hypersaline >... | reverse complement strand
GATCTGGATGATGTTGTTGTGAAGTTTGCAGGGGATTCAGGCGACGGGATGCAGTTGATTGGCTCCCAGTTTTCTGATGTTTCTGCAATATCGGGGAATGATTTGAATACATTTCCCGATTATCCTTCTGAGATCAGGGGGCCACAGGGTACAGTAGCAGGAGTATCCGGTTTTATTGTGCATATCGGGCACAAAGAAGTGAAAACGCCGGGTGATCTTGCTGATGTATTAATTGCAATGAACCCTGCCGCTTTAAAGGTGAATATGAAATGGGTAAAACCAGGGACTATCATTATTATTGACAGTGATTATTTTGATCAGAAACATTATGATCTGGCAGGTTATTCAACGGATCCTTTAAGTGATCATAGTCTTGATGATTATCAGGTTATCAGGGCGCCGATAACAACACTTACAAGGGAAGCGGTCAAAGGTTTCGAATTAGATAATAAGACCGCAGACAGGTCACGTAACCAGTTTGCCGCCGGTATCTTATACTGGTTATTGAACCGGAATATTAAATTAGGGATAGATTTTCTTGTAGAGAAATTTAAAGGAAAAGAATCTTTGGTTGATATTAACAGGAAAGTGTTAGAAGCTGGCTATGAATATGCCCAGACGGTTTTAGAGACAACATATAACATTTCTTCTCTTAAGCAGCGCAAAGGCAAATTCCGGAATATTACAGGTAATATTGCTCTTGCATGGGGATTATTAGCTGCGTCTGAACGTTCCGGGTTATCTTTGTATTTAGGATCATACCCTATTACGCCGGCTTCTGAGATATTACAGGAAATTTCCGGAAGAAAACACCTGGGAGCTATTTCTTTTCAGGCAGAGGATGAGATTGCAGGAATATGTTCAGCTATTGGAGCAAGTTTTGCCGGTAAATTAGCTGTTACTACCACTTCAGGCCCTGGTTTGGCACTCAAAGGCGAAGGCCTTGGGCTGGCTGTTATGCTTGAGCTGCCCCTGGTAGTTGTGGATGTTCAAAGAGGAGGCCCCTCAACAGGGATGCCTACCAAACCGGAGCAATCAGATTTGATGCAGGTTATGTATGGCAGGAGCGGCGAAGCGCCTTGTTTTGTGATGGCAACACCGTCTGCAGAAGCTTGTTTTGAGTATGCGTATATGGCTGCCAAGATAGCCCTGGAAAATATGACTCCGGTAATATTAGTGTCAGATGGCTATCTTGCACAGGGATCGCAATTGTTGGAAATAAAGAAAGTATCGGAATTACCTGATATTAATCCACCTTTCGTTAAGCCAAATGATAAAAATTTTCAGCCTTATCTTAGAGACCCTGAAAAGTTAACACGTTTTTGGGCTGTACCGGGTACCGAAGGATTAAGGCACAGGATCGGAGGATTGGAAAAAGAGGATGTGACCGGAGATGTTTCGCATGATCCTATGAATCATCAGAAGATGTGTGAAATAAGAGCTGAAAAAGTGGCAAGAATGGTTAGTTACGTTCCGGACCTTGAGGTTGTTGGTGAAGAATCGGCAGATGTCCTTGTTGTAGGATGGGGCGGATCATACGGAGCCATGCTTATGGCAACGAAAGAATTGCAGGCAGAAGGTAAAAGTGTTAGCATGGTTAATTTTACTTATATAAACCCGCTACCTAAAAATACAAGAGAGGTATTCAAAAGGTTTAAAAAGATCCTGGTATGCGAATTGAATCTGGGTCAGTTTGCCGGCTACCTGCGTATGCAATTCCAGGAATTCGAATACCAGCAGTATAATAAGGTACAGGGATTACCTTTTAAAGTATCAGAAATAAAAGACAGTATTATTAAAGTATTGGAGGAGAAATAATCATGGCTGAACAAACAAATTCAAAAGTAACAAAAGAAGACCTTGCTGTTGATGGCCCTATTAAATGGTGTGCCGGATGTGGTGGTTATTCAATATTAGCAGCACTGCACCATGCTTTGCCGGAATTAGGTATTGAAAAAGAAAAGATCGTATTTATTTCAGGTATCGGATGCTCATCCAGATTTCCTTATTATATTAATACTTATGGATTTCATGGTCTGCATGGCAGGGGATCCCCGATAGCTTCAGGAGTTAAAATCGCAAATCCCGAACTTAGTGTTTGGCAGGTTACAGGAGACGGTGATTGTATGGCGATAGGCGGTAACCATTTTATTCATGTTATGCGCCGTAATATTGATATAAATATCCTGTTGTTCAATAACAGAATATACGGATTAACAAAAGGTCAGTATTCTCCGACAACATTCAGGGACGGGAAAACAAAAACATCCCCTGACGGGACAGTTGAAAATCCGTTTAACCCCGGAGAACTGGCTATTGGAGCACAGGGTGCATTTTTTGCAAGGGTGCCGGATAATAACCCGAAAATATTAAGAAATACACTCGTGCTGGCAGGAAAGCATAAAGGTACATCACTGGTTGAAGTCCTGCAGAATTGTGTGATATTTACTAATAAAATACATGCTGAAATAACAGGCAAAGATGTTAAAGATGACAACCAGGTCTATCTTGAGCACGGCAAACCCATGATCTTCGGAAAAGAAAGGAATAAAGGTTTACGTTTGAATGGGTTGAAACTTGAAGTCGTTAAGATCGGAGAAAACGGGATCACAGAAGATGATATCCTGGTACATGATGCCAAAAATCCTGATCCTACATTGCATTTTATGCTGGCTCGTATGACATTACCCGAATATCCAGTGGCAATGGGCGTTATTCGTTCGGTGGAAATACCGACTTATGAAAACCTGCTGTATGCAAAAATTAAAAATGCCAAAGAAACCACTAATATTAAATCAGTGGATGACCTGCTGAATAGCGGGAATGTCTTTGAGATAAAATAATTTTTTATCATATCCGGACTGTTATTTTTTAAGATTATAATTAGTCCGGATATTTTTTTGCATCGACCTGCTTTAAGGACGATTACATCATTACTATGAATGAACAGAGATCATCTTCAGGCTCGTCTTATAAATCCGCATCAGGGGTCACCGACCGCTTTCATAAACTATCACATGATATTTTTCAATATGCCAATATCAATATTTCCAGGGCTGAATTATTAAATGAGATCACAAAGATCCTTTATGAGTTTTTTGATTGTGAAGAAGTTGAGATATGGATGAAAGAAAGCAATGACTATCAAAGATATGAAGTTGCATGGCAGTCAGATAGTAAATACAGGTTTAATGTAATACATGATTATGATATTAAAAAGAAAAAAACGGATCTTGATTATCATAATGATAAAGGAATAATAAATTTAAGCATCAGCCTTTTTGAGGGCGATCTGGACCCTTTCTTATCCTGTTTTACTGAGAATAACTCTTTCTGGGAGAGCGATCTCAAAAATCCTTTGATACTCACCAACGTTGAGGGAAATGAAAATATTGTATTTAAGTTTAATCCCTCTTTTGATTATAAAACCATAGTCATTGTTCCTTTTCTTCTTGGCGAAGAAAGAGTAGGATTATTACATCTGCATAGTAAAAAGGCGTATTTTTTTTCAGGTACGGAAGTTAAATTGATCGAAGATTTTGCCAAGATACTGGGAATAGTCCTTTTAAACCAATACAGGCACACTGCTTTGCAGGAGAGGGTCAAAGAGCTTACATGCCTTTATAATATGTCGCGGATAACAGACACCCCGGATGTTACACTGGAAGAGATCATTTATAATACTATTGAATTTTTACCACCTGCCTGGCAATATCCTGAAATAACCATTCCAAGGATCGTATTAGATGATAAAGAATATATGATTGAAAATTTCGAGGACAGTAAGTATATAATGAGTGCCGATATTATTATTGATAATAACAAAAGAGGATTCATCGAAGTAGGATACACAGAGGAAATGCCCGAGCTTGATGAAGGCCCTTTTCTCACTGAAGAGCGGGACCTGATAGAAACTGTAGCTAAAGAACTGTCGTTGATCATAGAAAGGAAAGAAAATGAAGAAGAGAAAAACAGATTACAGGATCAGTTAAGGCATGCAGACAGGATGGCGACCGTTGGTGAGCTTTCTGCCGGTGTTGCCCATGAACTGAATGAACCTCTTGGAAGTATATTGGGATTTGCACAACTATTGGAAAGATCAGGAAATCTTTCAAAAAAATCAAAAAATGACCTTGAGAAGATAATAAAATCCGCACTTCATGCACGTGAAGTAGTTAAAAAACTGATGTTCTTTGCAAGACAGTTGCCTCCGCAGAAAGATGCCGTTAACCTGAACAAGCTGATCGAGGATGGTTTGTACTTCCTTGATGCCCGTTGTGAAAAAGAAGGAATAGAAGTAATAAGAGAATATAGACCTGATCTGCCTGATATTATAGCTGATCATGTCCAGTTAAACCAGGTTGTTGTTAACCTTGTGGTTAATGCTATACAGGCAATGCCCGAAGGTGGCAGACTGATACTGAAGACCGATAGTATGAAAGATTATGTGGTTTTCCTGGTTGAGGATACAGGTACAGGAATGAATAAAGAAACCGTAAAACAAATATTTACACCTTTTTTTACAACAAAAGAAATAGGCAAGGGTACAGGATTGGGATTGTCTGTTGTGCACGGCATAATTACTTCACACGGAGGGACAATAAATGTTAACAGCAAACCGGGCAAAGGCACTGTCTTTGAAGTCCATTTGCCACTATATAATATTGATAGTAAATGATCTGTAATGAAGAAGTCTGATAAAATAAAATCCATATTGGTTGTTGATGATGCCACGGATATGATCGAACTTGTCAGGAGGAATCTCGAAACATCAGGACACAAAGTATATACTGCTACAGGTGTTATTGATGCAATCAAGATACTGGAAAATACCGAGATACAAATAGTGATCACTGATATAAAAATGCCTAAGGTCAGCGGGATGAGTCTTGTAAGACATGTCAGGGAAAATTACAGGGATGTGGAAGTACTTGTTATTACCGGTTATCCGACTATAGAAGGTGCGGTTGAGGCAGTTAAATACGGTGCAGAAGAATATCTTACCAAGCCTTTTACTGATAATGAGCTTTTTGTTGCTGTTAATAAAGTAATTGATAAATTAAATTATCGCAGGATCAGCCGTTCGGCTAAATTTATTACCCCCAATATGCCTGAAGGTATAATTGGAAAATCGGATGCTCTGAACAAAGTATTTGAATCAATAAAGAAAACAGCCGGTACTTCAGCAACAGTAATTATTAACGGAGAGAGCGGGACAGGAAAAGAGCTTGTTGCAAGAGCGATCCATTACTCAAGTCCGCAGGCATCATCACCTTTTGTGCCTGTAAATTGCGGAGGTATTCCTGAACATCTTCTGGAAAGTGAATTATTCGGATATGTGAAGGGTGCATTTACAGATGCATCGGAAACCAGGCAGGGATTTTTTCAAACTGCCGACGGAGGTACGATATTCCTGGATGAGATAAGTAATACAAGCCTGGCTGTTCAGGCTAAACTCCTGAGGGTGTTGCAGGACAAGGAAGTATATATGCTGGGGTCAAGAAAACCTAAAAAGATAAATATAAGGGTTATCGTTGCCACTAACAGAGATTTGGTGAAAATGGTCAATAACGGTAGTTTTAGGGAGGATCTCTATTATCGGCTCAATATTATTTCTATTGATATTCCACCTCTGAGAGACAGAGATGATGATATTTTGCTACTGATAAATCATTTTTTAACGCGATTCTCAGAAGAGTGCGGTAAGCCTAAACTGAATATTTCAGATAATGTGATTGCCATTCTAAAGAAATATCACTGGCCGGGAAATGTGAGAGAACTGGAGAACCTGATCTATCGCCTTGTTATAATGAAAGAAGATGATACTATTGAAATTACCGATCTTCCTTCGATTATGCGTTATTCTGTGGAAAGTAATTCAGTGTTTGAAAAAACTCTCGCTGAAGTTGAAAAAGAATATATTCAGAATGTTCTTGCTTACTGCAACGGAAATAAAACACAGGCTGCAAAGATCCTTGATATTGACCGTAAAACACTTAGGGAGAAGCTGAAAAATAAATAAATAAACTGTTCGGAGAATATTGTACCAGCCGGGGAGAAATTCCCCGAAAAAGGATGCTCTGTTATATTTCCAAAATATTTATATCCAATACTTCATGTTAATTATTATTAGATGGTAACTTCCAGATAATCATGGTTATATGGACTGGTATTGCGTTGAGTTTTTATGAGCGGCATTATATTATATTCATGAATAGATGCCTGTGGCACAGACATTGCCTTTGTGCTGAAAAATGAATATTAACTCATAAAAACATATAAACATGGGCAAGACAAGAACATATAATATAGAGCGCATACCATCGGTTGAGGAATTTGATGAGTTACGCAAAATAGTGTGCTACGATACTAAAGAAGATATCCCCTGCCTTGTTGTTAGTGCAGGCACCTGCGGTCAGGCAAGCGGGGCAAATGAAGTCATCAGGGTTATTAAACGTAATATTGTTGAAAGAAATCTTCAGAACAGGATATCTTTAAGGATAACCGGGTGCCTTGGATTCTGCCAGATAGAACCTTTCATTCTTGTTGAACCGGGAAATATAATTTATTCGAAACCCGACCTTGATGATATCTCAAGGATCATAAATGCCACACTGGAAGGAAAAGTCATTGAAGACCTTTTGTATGTTGATCCTGCAGAAAATAAGAGATATAAGTCAATGTATGATATCCCGTTCCATAAATATCAGAGATCACTGATACTGGGGAACAATCAAAAAATTGATCCTATAAGGATCTACGACTATATAAAAGCGGGCGGGTATTCAGGATTGCAAAAGATATTGAAGTCTTATGATCCGGATAAGATTATTGCAGAGATCAGCAAAGCTGAATTAAGAGGAAGAGGAGGAGCAGGATTTTATACTTCAAAAAAGTGGGAGTTTATGAGAAAGGCTGCTGCAGATATGGAAAAGAGCTTTTTGATCTGCAATGCTGATGAAGGTGACCCGGGTGCATATATGGACAGAAGCCTTTTGGAAGGTAACCCTCATTCAATTATTGAAGGGATGATCATTGCAGGAATAGCTATAGGAGCAACACAGGGATATATATATGTTAGGAGCGAATATCCGTTGGCTATTAAACATATTATTATTGCACTCAGACAGGCACGGGAACTTGGTTTGCTCGGGAACAATATATTAGGTACGGATGTCAGCTTTGACATCAGTATTGTTAAAGGTGCAGGTGCATTTGTGTGTGGTGAGGAAACCGCATTGATCAAATCCATTGAAGGACAAATGGGGCATCCCAAGCAACGTCCTCCTTTCCCTGTTGTGAAAGGACTTTGGGGTTATCCGACATGCATAAACAATGTGGAAACATTTGCTAATGTTACACTGATCATAACAAAGGGAGCAAAAGAATATTGTAAAACAGGCATTCCCGGAACAAGGGGAACGAAGATATTTTCCCTTGTCGGAAAAATAAGAAATACCGGACTGGTTGAAGTACCCTTTGGAACAACAATAAATGACATCGTATATAAGATAGGGGGTGGCCATCCAGAAGGTAAAAAGATCAAAGCAATTCAGACAGGGGGTCCTTCAGGGGGATGTATCCCGGAAGAATTATTCCATTTGCCAATAGATTATGAAAGTCTTGCAGAAGCAGGTTCTATTATGGGCTCGGGTGGAATGATAGTTATGGATGAAGACAACTGTATGGTTGATATAGCAAAATATTTCACAAACTTTCTTAAGGAAGAATCGTGCGGTAAATGCTCGATCTGCAGGGAAGGAACTCAGCGTATGCATGAGTTACTCACAAATATAACAGAAGGGAAGGGGAAAATCGAGGATATTTCCCTGCTGGAAGAGTTGGGGCATGTGGTGAAAGATGCATCTATGTGCGGTCTCGGGCAAACAGCAGCTAATCCATTGCTTGGGACACTCAGATATTTTAGACATGAGTATGAAGACCATATTCTTAAAAAGAGATGTGAGGCAGGCGTATGCAAAGAACTGGTATCTTCACCTTGTCAGTACTATTGCCCGATCGAAACAGAGGCAAGTGTGTATATAGCACACGTTGCAAACGGGAATTTTGAAGAAGCATTGAAAGTGATAAAAAAAGACAATCCTTTGTCTGCGGTTGTGTCGAGAGTTTGCCATCATCCATGTGAATCTAAATGCCGCGCATCAGTAACAGGTGAGCCTGTTGCTATCAGGGATATTAAAAGATTTGTTACCGATTATGGTATAAAAAACGGGATTATGGCAGAATCTGATAAGCCTGCCGAAAAATCTGATAAGAAAGTAGCTGTTGTCGGTTCAGGTCCTGCAGGATTGACATGTGCTTATTATTTGGCAAAAAAAGGTTACCAGGTTACTATATTTGAAAAAGCAGGTGTGCCGGGTGGAATGCTTACCCTCGGTATTCCGGCGTACAGATTACCACGGGACATAATAAATGCTGATATTGAATATATTACAAGTATAGGTATTGAAGTAAAAACAAATGTTGAATTAGGAAAAGATATTACTATCGCAGAACTGTTTAAATCAGGATATGATGCAGTGTTTATGGCTATGGGCTCATACAGGTCAGTAAAACTGGATATCCCGGGAGAAACAGTGGAAGGTGTAATTCCGGGTATGGAAGCATTGATGAAATTGAATCTGGACAATAATCTGAAAATAGGAAAGAAAGTAGGGATTATAGGAGGTGGAAATACTGCTGTTGATGCAGCCAGAAGAGTTCTGAGATCCGACTCACCGGATAATATTGAAATGCTTGATGTTGCAAGGAGCGCAATGAGAACAACTGTGCCGGATAATATTACTATATTTTACAGGAGAACAGAGGAGGAAATGCCGGCATATAAAGAAGAGATTGAGGGAGCGCTTGAGGAAGGTATTAAAATAGAATATCTTACTGCTCCCAAAAGAATAATAGTTAAGGATGGCAAGCTTAAAGGTTGTGAGTTCCAAAGAATGAAACTGGGTGCTCCGGATGAATCAGGACGAAGAAGGCCTGTGCCGGTTAAAAATTCGGAATATACTGTTGACCTTGATACATTGATAGTATCAATCAGTGAAACACCTGATGCAGATTTTCTGAAAAAAGAAAATATAAAGATGTCCAAATGGAATACTATTGTAGTTGATCCGGAAACCCTTGAAACAAACCAAAAAGGAGTTTTCGCCGGTGGTGACGTAGTTACAGGTCCAAATACCGTGATAGATGCCATTGCTGCAGGCAAACAGGCATGCCATTCAATTGACCAGTATCTTAAGGGTGAAGATATTAAAAAGGAATATCATCTTATAAGACCTTCACAGTATGTTGCGCCATTGAAATTATCTGCTGAAGAGGTTGAGAATTTGCTTGATGCAAAACGCTCAAAGATGCCGGAGCTTTCTCCTGAAAAACGAAAGTATAATCTGATGGAAGTTGAAAAGGGGCTTTCTGAAAAACAGGCGGTAAGCGAAGCCCGCAGATGCCTGAGATGTGAGTTGGAAACTGAAAACGGAAAAGAGTTTCTGGAGAAGAATAAAAAAGAAAAATAGATTTAGTAAAAAAATAACCGGGTTCCGTTAATATAGAAACCTGACGGAACCTGGTTCAGATATTCTTATATTATTATAGTTATACTGCGGTATTTTTTTTCAGAGTTATACCGGGTGTGGACTGCCTATGATTTTTCTGCATTTATGATAACTGCCAGATGTGCCCTAAGTTATTGATATCCAGAATTGTAATATATATCATGATTTTTCCGTGTGTTTAAAAACATTTGTTTTTATTCATAGAATAATTAAAATAGCAAAAAAAATATTGATGTTTTAAATATATAAATTGAATAATATCAATATTGACATATATAAATGATATAAAAAATATTGATATTTTAATATTTAAAAGACAGTTGGAGGAAATTATGGTAAATATTTCAAATTTTGTAGAAAGCACGATAACAACCAATGGGGGCTTGTTAATAGGTGTACTGGAAGATATCCAGAAACATTTTAATTATTTGCCTGAAGATGCTCTGAGAGAAGTTTCACAACAAATGAACACACCCCTGAGAGATGTCTATGGCGTAGCTACCTTTTATAAAGCATTCAGCCTGGAGCCGCGTGGAGAGCATCTTGTGTCGGTTTGTATGGGAACTGCTTGTCATGTCAGGAATGCACCGGCAATTGCTGAGGAGTTTGAGAGGCAGTTAAAGATAAAAGCAGGAGAAACGTCTTCTGATAAGTTGTTTTCATTCGAAACAGTTAATTGTCTTGGCGCTTGTGCCCTGGGACCTATAGTTGTTATTGACGGAAAATATTATTCGAATGTTAAGACAACACAGGTCAAAAATATAATTAAGGAAACAAAAGAGGGCAAGAAAGCTGTAAGTGTTAAAGACGATAAATGTGTTATACCTATTACAGTAAGTTGTCCTCAGTGTAATCACAGCCTGATGGATGAAAGTTATCTTATGGATGATTTTCCTTCAATCAAACTGACAATATCTTATGGCAAGCATCATGGCTGGGTAAGGATATCCAGTGTTTATGGCAGTTATAAAAATGAGTTTGAGCATGAGCGCCCATTAGGCACTGTTGCCAACTATTTTTGCCCGCATTGTCATGCGGAACTGATAGGTGGTTCTCCCTGTCCGGAATGTTCCACTACTATGGTTCCTCTGATCGTACAGGGAGGCGGGATCGTTCAGATATGTCCGTTACGCGGATGCCAGGGACATAAGCTGGATGTATAAACATTTATTAAATAGATAATATAAGGAGCAATAATATGAAAGGCATGACATCAATTCAGGAATTTGATAATTACAGGCAACTGATCCTCGAGCAGGAAAAACAGGAAAAGCCTTGTGTTGTAATAAGTGCAGGAACATGTGGACAGGCAAGCGGAGCCAATGACCTTATCAGATGGGTGAAAAGATATATTGTAGAAAAAAATCTTCAGAACAAGGTCTCACTAAGGATAACCGGATGTTTGGGATTTTGTGAGATTGAACCCTACCTGTTAATTGAGCCCGGAGATAATATATATCCTGATCCTAAGGCTGAAGATATACCTAAAATTATTAATGCTGCTCTGAAAGGGGATGTCGTTGAAAAATTACTTTATTCGGAATCAAAAAGTAAAGCTAAGATAAGATCAATGGAAGATATACCTTTCTTTAAAAATCAGCATCAGTCTTTACTTGGTAAGAATAAACAAATAGATCCCATAAAGATCAGCAATTACATCGAAAACGGAGGATATTCCGCTTTTGCAAAAGTAATTGCCAAACCTGATCCTGTCTGGATAATTAAAGAAGTTACCAGGGCTGAGTTGAGAGGTAGGGGAGGAGCAGGATTTTTTACAGGTCAAAAATGGGAATTCGCCAGGAATTCCGCTAATGGAAAAACACAGAAATATGTCGTATGTAATGCTGATGAGGGTGATCCGGGCGCTTATATGGACAGGAGTTTGCTTGAAGGTAACCCGCATTCGGTTATTGAAGGGATGATAATTGCAGGCATTGCAGTTGGTGCAACAAAGGGATTTATTTATGTGAGAAGTGAATATCCCCTGGCTATCAAACATACTTTAATAGCTCTGAGACAGGCAAGAGAATTAGGTATCCTTGGCAATAATATTATGGGGTCGGAAATTGATTTTGATCTTGAAATAATAAGGGGAGCAGGAGCTTTTGTTTGTGGGGAAGAAACAGCATTGTTAAAATCAATAGAGGGTATGATGGGGCATCCTAAACAACGTCCCCCATATCCTGTTGTAAGAGGTTTATGGGGACAGCCCACCTCTATTAACAACGTAGAAACTCTGGCAAACATACCTGATATTATTAATAAGGGTGCCACAGAATATAAAAAGATCGGTGTTGCTAAGAACCGTGGAACAAAGATCTTTTCATTAGTAGGAAAAATAAAAAATACAGGTCTGGCTGAAGTTCCTTTGGGAACAACAATAAAAGAGGTAGTCTATAAAATTGGAGGCGGACCTTCGGGAAACAAAAAAATAAAAGCTATACAAACCGGCGGACCGTCAGGAGGCTGCATTCCTGAAAAGCTTTTCGATCTTCCGATAGATTATGAAAGTCTTACAAAAGTAGGATCCATAATGGGATCAGGAGGTATGATAGTTATGGACGAAGGAACCTGTATGGTTGATGTGGCAAGATATTTTACTAATTTTCTGGAGGAGGAATCGTGCGGAAAATGTTCGATATGCAGGGAAGGAACACAAAGGATGAATGAGATACTTACCAGGATAACTGAAGGAAAGGGAAAGGAAGAAGACCTGCAGTTACTTGAGGAACTCGGGCAGGCATTGATTGATACTGCAATGTGCGGGCTGGGCCAGACTGCTCCTAATCCTATGCTTTCCACTTTGAAATATTTCCGTGATGAATACTTAGCACATATAAGGGATAAGAAATGTCCTGCAGGAGTATGTAAGGCATTGATTGAGTTTGAAATTGATCCAAAACTATGTACAGGATGCGGATTATGTGAAAAGAATTGTCCTGAAAATGCGATTATCGGAAAATTAAAAGAAACATTTACTATAGTTACTGAGAAATGTATAAAATGCGGTATTTGCAGAGATGTTTGTAAGTTTAATGCCGTTTTAACTTAGGAGGATAAAATGAAAAATTTAACAATTGACGGAATAAGTATAGAAGCAAGAAAAGGCTGGACAATTCTTGAGTGTGCCAGATTTTTAGGACTGGAAATCCCGACTATTTGTCATGACGAAGGATTGTCTTCATGGGGGGGCTGCCGTCTTTGTGTTGTTGAGATAGGAGAAGGCAAGAACACAAAGTTGGTGACTTCCTGTACCTATCCTGCCGAACCGGGCCTGGTAGTGCGCACATCAACAAAAAGGGTGATAAATGCAAGAAAGATGATACTTGAACTTCTGATCGCCAGATGTCCCACATCTAAAATATTACAGGACCTTGCTGTGAAAATGGGATTGAAACAGGTACGTTTTGAGCCCAAATGGGAAAACTGTATTTATTGTGGTTTATGTGTGAGGATGTGCGAAGAACAAATGGTAGCCGGCGCTATTGGTTTTGCCAGTCGCGGTAATTCCATTAAGATCACAACACCTTTTGATATGAATTCAGATGAATGCAGGAGATGTGGAGGTTGTATTTATATATGCCCTGCATGTACACTTAGGTGCGAAGGAGCTAATCCGACAGATGTGCTTTGCGGAAGGTGTGAAAATACTTTGCAGCCCACATGTATTGATCTTAATGATAATTTCAATTGCTGGATGGGATTAAAAGGTGATTGCGGACAATGTTATGTACCTGAAAAAAGTAAATAAAATATTAAAATCTTAAATATATAATTATTATAAGGAGGAAATAAAATGAGTTTAACAAGAATAAATGCTACTGCAGCAACATTGACAAAAAACAGGACAGAAGGATCAGTTGTTCCTGCAAGTGGAATGTGTGTTACTTGTGTGGATGGCTGTATAGGAATGTGTGAAATTGGAAAATCGGCTTACAGGGGGCATGAGGTGATCTACCCACAGCCTTTTGGAGTTGTTACTGCTGCCGGTGAAAAAAAATACCCGGTGGATTATGCGGATTTTAACATACTGAGTGGCGTTGTTGGTGCCACAGGTATTGAAGAAGACAGTGATAAAGCAATCTTTCCGAATGTGAACCTTGAAGTTAAGTTCGGACATGACAATGGTATTAAATTCAGGCTTCCGTTCATGATCCCCGGCATCGGATCAACAAATGTTGCAAAGAATAACTGGGAAGGTCTTGCAATCGGAACTGCAATTGCCGGAACAGGTCTGACAATAGGTGAAAATGTTGTTGGAATGGATATGCAGTCAAAATTCAAAAAAGGTAAAGTATATGACACTGTTGATCTGAAAAACAGGGTGAAACTTTTCCAGGATAACCAGATTGACGGTTATGGAGCTACTATTGTACAGTCAAATGTAGAAGATACTCGTCTTGGTGTACAGGAATATGCAATTGAATACCTTGATGTTGATATCGTGGAGCTTAAATGGGGACAGGGAGCAAAGAATATTGGTGGTGAAGTTAAGATCAAAGATCTTAAAAAAGCACAAACACTTTATGAACGTGGATATGTAGTGCTTCCTAATCCAACTGTAAAACATGTTATCGAAGCCTTTAAACGCGGTACTTTTACGGAATTCGAACGCCATTCGCGTGTCGGTATGGTAACTGAAGAATCATTTGCAGAAAGAGTAGAACAGTTAAGGAATGCAGGCGCCAAATATATATTCCTGAAAACAGGTGCTTACGGACCTGAAGCACTCGCTATGGCTGTTAAATTTGCTTCTAAATATAAAATAGACCTGCTTACTGTTGACGGTGCAGGTGGCGGAACAGGAATGAGCCCCTGGAGAATGATGAACGAATGGGGTGTACCTCCTGTTGAACTGCACACATTGACTCATCAGTATATCAAGCATCTTGCAGATAAAGGTAAATATGTTCCTGCTGTTTGCTTTGCAGGTGGATTTACTCTCGAAGACCAGATATATAAGGGATTTGCTCTCGGAGCTCCTTTTGTTAAACTTATCGGTATGGCTCGTGCACCAATCGCTGCTACAATGGTTGGTAAAACTATTGGCACTGCAATAAAAAATAATCAGGTACCGGTTTACGTTGAAAGATTTGGTAACTCCATTGATGAGATATTTATTACTGCAGGTGAATTAAAAGAAAAATTCGGAAATAAGGTATTTAACAAATTACCGGCAGGTGCAATAGGCTTATATACTTATTATGAACGCCTTGCACAGGGAGTGAGACAATTAATGGCAGGTACAAGAAAGTTTGCGCTCGAGCATATCTCAAGAGACGATATTGCTGCAATAACCAAAGATGCTGCCGAGATATCAGGAATACCTTATATTATGGATTATCAGAAAGACAGGGCTAAGAAAATTCTTGATAGTAAATAATTCCTTTAATTATTATTTATTAAAAAAGGCGACAATTCAGTCGCCTTTTTTAATTTTGTACCAGGCAATTCATAACAGGTACTGTTCAATAATATATTTATGTTAAAGAAAAAAGATCTTGACAGGTTAAAGGAAAAGGTTGCTTATAGTACATATTTCGAGAACCTGATGCAGGAAAGGATAAGAAATGTTCTGCTTGTATGCAGTAAATATGATGCATTTGTCCTTGAAGAAGACGGTCGTGTGGAAGAACATATATTTAAAGAATATGTGTCTCTCAACCTGAGAAATACGCCAAGCTTTATCCAGGCATTCTCATTGAAGAAAGCAATTGAGATATTATCAGAACAGGATATTGACCTTATTATAATAATGCTCAAAGGAAAAGATATTTTTAGATATGCCAGGCTTATTAAAAAAGAATATCCTGATATCCCGATCGTATTGCTTACATATTTTTCCCGTGAAGTCTCCATTAAGCTTGACGAGGAAAAACCAGAATATGTTGATTATGTCTTTAGCTGGTTAGGTAATGCAGACATTCTGCTGGCTGTGATCAAGCTAATTGAGGATACAATGAATACAAAACATGATGTATTGGATGAAGGTGTCCAGGTTATCCTTTTGATTGAGAACTCAATCAGGTATTATTCAAGCTATCTTCCCAATATTTATAAGATAATATTTAAACAGTCAACAAGATTTATGGCGGAAGGACTGAATGAATATCAGAAAATGCTTCGTATGAGAGGAAGACCAAAGATACTTCTGGCTTTGGATTATGAAGAAGCAATATCATTGTATGGTAAATATAAGGACAATATTTTGGGCATTATCTCTGATATCTCTTATAATAAAAACAATAGGATGGATGATCTTGCAGGGATAAAATTATTACAAAAAGTAAAAAAAGATAATAAAAATATTCCATTTATTCTTCAGTCTTCAAAAGATGAAAACAGGGAGTATGCTGATCAGTATAATGTAGGCTTTATTCATAAATATTCTACTACATTATCAATGGAGTTGAAAGACTATATAAACAGATATTTTGCTTTTGGAGATTTTGTGTTCAGAGACCCTGAAACACTAAAGGAAATTTCCAGGGCTTCTGACCTTAAGACATTGCATAAGAGCCTTAAGACTATCCCTGATGAATCATTAGTTTATCATATTAAAAGAGATGATTTTTCAAAATGGTTTTTTGCAAGAGCATTATTCCCCCTTGGCAGGTTATTTAAAAAAATAACTTATGAAAACTTTTATAACCTTGATGATGTCCGGATCTTTTTGTATGACTCGATATCCTTTTTCAGAGCTCGCAGAAGTAAAGGAGTTATAGCTAAATTTGATAAGAAAAGATATGATGATTTTTTCCTTTTTTCAAGAATAGGTGATGGCCTGATCGGAGGAAAAGCCCGGGGACTTGCTTTTATTGATCTTTTAATAAAAGAGAACAGGCTTTTCGATAAATACAAAAACATAAATATTTCTATTCCGAAAACAACTGTGTTAAGCACAGAAGTTTTTGATGAATTTATGAGTAATAACAATTTGTATGAAATAGGGCTTTCAGATCTTGAAGATAGTGAGATATTGTCTTATTTTATAAAAGCATGGTTCCCTAACCGGTACAGAGAAGATCTGGAAACATTTATTTCCTATGTTAATAATCCTATTGCGGTCAGATCTTCAAGCATGCTGGAAGATTCACAATATCAGCCGTTTGCCGGAATATATAAAACATATATGATCCCGAATGTTATAAATAATAAACGGCTGACACTGGAAATGCTTATTAATGCAATAAAAAGTGTATATGCATCTGTTTATTATAAGTCGAGTAAATCTTATATGACTGCTACATCTAACTCTGTTGCTGAAGAGAAAATGGGTATAGTATTGCAGGAAGTATGTGGTAAAAAATATGATAACAGATTTTATCCGACAATATCAGGTGTTGCCAGGTCGTTAAATTATTATCCTATTCCGCCTGAAAGAGCTTTTGACGGTATAGTGAATATTGCCTTTGGTCTGGGCAGGATAATCGTAAGTGAAGGGATTTCATTGCATTATTAGCCTAAACATCCTAAACGGGCAATGCAGCTCTCATCACCGGAGATGGCGCTGAAAAGCACACAAAAGTTTTTTTATTCACTAAATCTTGATCCTAAAAGTTTTACGCCTTCCGTAAATGAGAATATTAATTTTATTAAACAAAAGATCAAAGATGCTGAAAAAGACAAATCCCTGAAACATATTGCATCAAGTTTTGATTTCCAGAATAATGTTTTGCGTGATGGCATAAATTATCCTGGTAAAAAAATTATCACTTTTTCGCATATTTTGAATCATAATGTTTTTCCTCTCAGTAAAATTATCAGTGATTTTTTAAGAATATCATCGAAAGAAATGAATGACCATGTTGAGATTGAATTTGCTGTTGATATTAATAACGATGACAAAAAACCCGTAATTTTTAATTTCCTTCAGATACGACCCATAGTGGAAGATACGGATGTTTATAATTTTAAATTGGAAAATGTATCACATGAAAAAACGATCATATACTCAAATCCAGCTCTGGGAAATGGGAAAATAAGCGGAATATATGATTTTGTGTACGTTATACCGGAATCTTTTAAGTCTGAACAGAATAAGAACATTGTAAGTATTATTGAAAAGATAAATAAGCAATTAGCAGAAGAAAGTAGAAATTACATCCTTGTGGGGCCAGGCAGATGGGGATCAACAGATCCCTGGCTTGGAATACCTGTGGATTGGTCACAAATATCTGCTGCCCGTGTTATTGTTGAATCAGGTTTGCCCGAATACAGGATTGACCCCAGCCAGGGTACACATTTTTTTCATAACCTTACAGCCTTTAAAGTAGGCTATTTTACTATTAATCCTTTTATGGATGACGGATATTATGATACTAAATACCTGGACGATCTGCCCGCATATTATGAAGATGGTCTGGTCAGACATATCCGGTTTAACAAGCCTCTTACTGTTCTTATTGACGGTAGAAAAAATATAGGAGTTATTTTTAAAGAAGAGGGATAGAACTGTAGAGGGTATAAAGGCTATAATGGTATAAGGTGTATGGGGTTATCCGTTCTTACTTATGATCTTTAAAAGGTCGTGATTTATTATTTCAATACCGTTTTTATTTATTTTAATGATGTTGTCATTTTTTAATTCTGACAATATCCTTACTGCATTTTCTGTTGACATGCCTGCAAATTCTGCAATATCCTTCCTCGATAAGGATGACTCTGTTATATTCTCATGTATATTCTCGTGCATATATAAAAGTAATTCCGCTATCCTGCCATGAGCATGTTTATTAGCAAGCACTGACATTCTGGTCAGAGTAAATTCATAATCATTACTGATCAGTTCCAGTATTTTATTTGTGAACTTTGTATTTGTATGTAATAGCTTTTTTATAGCCTCTTTTTCAATAAGATATATTGATGACGGCAATATTGCCTGTGCTGAAAAATTAAAATACTGATTGCCGAAAAGCGTAGATAAACCAATAAAACAAATAGGCTTGCTTAATTTAAAATTGAATATTTTTTCATTTGTGTCTTCAACATATAATTTAGACAGACCTGATGCCTGTATCATGGCATAAGACGTATATGTGCCCTGTTTACATATTGTTTCCCCTTTCTTATAATATACATGTGCCTTGATTATATCGTTAATGTCACTGTCACTCAGGAAAAAGTCAAGCAACCAGTTCTTTAATTTCAAAAATTCATCATTTTTATTAATAGCAGGAGCATCTTTATCAGATATAGAACCTGGTTTTTGCTTTAGCTTTTGATAATTGATGAAAATACTTAATTTGTTTGAAATCGTATTCAGTAGCTTTTGCTCTTCAAAAAGAAATATCCTTTTTTCTGTCCTTACAGGTTTAATATAATATACATGTATTTCACCAACAGCTTTCTCATCTATTATTATTTTAGCGGTCTGTTTTAGTTCGGATTTACTAAAATTATCTGATGTAACCGTTTTATCTTCATAAGTAATAGAAACTTTACAAATATCAGGGAATTGCCAGCCAAGTGGTATTATTTTAACCAGCTTTTTCAGAACTTTAATAATATCAGAATCGAAATTACTGAGAATATTTTCTATTTTATATAAACAATTTAATTCCTTTTCGCGTTCTTTTAAATCGGAGATTATGTGTTTTATTTTTTTTTCGGACTGATCCATTAATGAATGTGATTAATAATAATATAAAATGAGAAACAGCCTAATATCAGCAGTTTAAACGCATTGAAATGTATTATTCTCATTTTCAAAACATAACGTTATGTATTCTTTAACACTATTGTGCTTGATAAATATCAACTGAATTCAAAATATTTTAAAATGAATATATATAAATATGTCTGTTTTTGTTTTGTAAATTTATCAATAATTAATATATAAATAAAATCATGAAGTTATGAATATACAAAAAGTAATGAACAATCTTGAAAAGAAGCACCCGGGTGAGGTTGAATATCTTCAGGCTGTCCGGGAGGTTCTTGAATCAGTTGAGGATATTTATAATGAGAATCCCCAATTCGAAACTGCTAAAATTATTGAAAGGATCATTGAACCAGACAGGATATTTACTTTTAAGGTGCCGTGGGTAGATGATAATGGTGAAACTCATGTTAATCTTGCATACAGGGTTCAGTTCAATAATGTCATAGGCCCATATAAGGGCGGATTAAGATTTCACCCGAGTGTTAATTTAAGTATTTTAAAATTTTTAGGGTTTGAGCAGATTTTCAAGAACAGTCTGACTACATTACCTATGGGAGGTGGCAAGGGGGGATCGGATTTTAATCCCAAAGGCAAATCAGATGCGGAGATCATGCGGTTTTGTCAGTCTTTCATGCTGGAATTATGGAGGGTAATAGGTCCTGAAACTGATGTTCCCGCAGGTGATATTGGTGTAGGAGGCAGGGAGATCGGTTATCTTTATGGTATGTATAAAAAGCTTGCCCGTGAAAATACAGGCGTATTGACAGGAAAAGGAATAGGATGGGGGGGCAGCCTTATACGTCCCGAAGCAACAGGATATGGTGTAGTATATTTTACAGAGGAGATGCTGAAGACAAAGGGTGAAACAATAAAGGGCAAGACAGTTGCAGTTTCGGGATTTGGAAATGTTGCCTGGGGAGCTGTAAAGAAGATCAATGAACTGGGAGGTAAAGTTGTTACCTTGTCAGGACCTGACGGATATATTTATGATAAGGAAGGTGTGAGCGGTGATAAGATTGATTATATGCTTGAATTAAGAGCATCTAATGATGATATAATCGAGCCTTATGCAAAGGAGTACAATGCTAAATTTTTCAAGGGCAAGAGACCATGGGAAGTTAAGTGTGATATTGCACTGCCCTGTGCCACTGAGAATGAGCTTGACAAAAGCGATGCTGAAGCCCTTGTGAAAAACGGTTGTATGTGTGTAACTGAAGCGGCTAATATGCCTTCCACACCCGAAGCGATAGAAGTATTTCTGAAAAGCAAAATATTATTTGCGCCGGGTAAGGCTGCTAATGCAGGCGGTGTTGCAACATCAGGTCTTGAGATGACTCAGAATGCTATGAAACTTAACTGGACTGAAGAAGAAGTTGACAGTAAACTGCACCAGATCATGAAGAGCATTCATAGCGCCTGTGTAAATTATGGAAATCAGGATGACGGGTATGTGGATTATGTTAAAGGCGCCAATGTGGCAGGCTTTCTGAAAGTCGCCTATGCTATGATTGATCAGGGAGTGGTTTAGATAATTGATTTTAGAATAACGATCAACGATTTGAGATTTTTGAAGTAATTGAAATCAACAAACATCTAAAATCGTAAATCATATATCGTTAACCTTAGATCAATAAGTATTTTGTTATGCACTGGTTGTTATAATTTCTTTATCAACCTGTTTTATCAGTCCCTGAAGGACTTTGCCGGGGCCTACTTCTGTGAATGATGTGGCCCCGTCTTTTATCATATTTCTAACTGTCTGTGTCCATAAAACCGGTGATGTCAGTTGCAGTACCAGGTTTTGCTTTATTATTGCAGGATCTGTTGACGGTCCTGCATTGACATTCTGATAAACAGGACATACAGGCTGCTGAAATCCCGTAGAATTGATAGCATCTTCAAGTTCAACCTTTGCCGGTTCCATCAACGGTGAATGAAAAGCCCCGCCGACACTGAGTTTTAATGCCCTTTTTGCTCCTGCTTCCTTTAATTTTTCAATGGCGAGATCAATACCTTTAACTGAACCGGAAATAACGATCTGACCCGGACTGTTATAATTTGCCGGTATAACAATTTCATCAATATTGCTGCAGATCTCTTTAACCTTAATGTCATCCATCCCCAAAACCGCAGCCATGGTAGAAGGCTCAGCTTCACAGGCTTTCTGCATAGCAAGGGCACGCTTGTTAACAAGGTTAAGCCCGTCAGTGAATGCCAGTGCTCCGTTTGCTACCAGTGAGGAGAATTCCCCCAGGGAATGACCGGCTACCATGTCAGGATGGAAATCATTGCCAAGGGTTTTTGCAAGAATGACCGAATGCAGGAAAATAGCCGGTTGAGTGACCTTTGTCTGCCTCAGGTCTTCAGCAGTTCCTTCGAACATAGTGTCCGAGATCCTGAAACCAAGAAAGTCATTTGCCTCTTCAAAAAGATTTTTGGCAATACCGGAATTCTCATACAGTTCTTTACCCATTCCGGGAAACTGGGCACCCTGCCCGGGAAATACATAAGCCCTCATAAAAACAATTAAAAATTAGAAATTAAAATTAAAAAATTAAATCCTGCACACCGTATCAATTATCTACTACCGGACACCAGGTACCGAGTGCCGAGTGCCGAGTGCCGAGTGCCTTTCCCCTATACCCTTATATACCCTATACCCTTATATACCTTATACCCCTTATACCCCTTATACCCCTATATACCTTATACCTTTATAAACTTCAGTGTAACTTAGTGCTGATCAGGTTAATGAATTCCTGTCTTGTTTCAGGTCTGAGAAAGGCTTTCGTGAAATCAGACGTTGTTGTTATTGAATTCTGCTTTTGCACACCCCTCATCTGCATACACAGGTGCTGTGCTTCAATAACAACTGCAACACCAAGAGGTTTAAGTGTATTTTGTATGCAGTCCCTGATCTGGGTGGTAAGCCTTTCCTGTACCTGCAGGCGTCTGGCATACGCCTCGACTACCCTTGCTATCTTGCTCAGACCGGTTATATAGCCGTTGGGTATATATGCAACATGTGCCTTGCCGATAAACGGAAGAAGATGATGTTCGCATAATGAATATATCTCTATATCTTTTACTATTACCATTTGCCTGTAATCCTCTTTGAATATCGAATCTGCAAGTATCTTTTCAGGATCAAGATGCTGCCCCTGGGTCAGGAACTGTATCGCCTTTGCCACGCGTAAAGGCGTGTCCTGTATGCCCTCGCGCTTAACATCCTCCCCTATAAGCTTTAATATCTCTTTATAGTGTTTTGCCAGTTTTTTTGTTGTCTCAGGGTTCCAGTTCTCTATCTTTACATAACCCTCATTCCCGTTCTCTAATAATTCCATATATAATTTTTATTTGTTATTATTATAAATAAAATTACTGATGTAAATATACTAATGCATACTTAATAAGTATTCGTATAATTCGCATAAATTAATATATTGGCATCGGGGGCATTCGTATTATAAATGCGGTTTTACTGTCTCAAGCAGTTCAGGCAGATCCATACCTATTTTCTTAAGATGCTCGACAGTAGGAATACCGTTGTTGTTCCATCCCCTTCGTATATATACTGCATCAAGCAGTTTTTCGTACTGATCCTCCCTGTGCTTCCTTGTTATTGCCAGTTTTTCCTCAACAGTTTTTCCTTCCGGATCAATGCCGATTATCTCTTTCATCTGTTTGTCATACCTTTCAGCCCTTGACTCATATTCTTCGACTGTCACAGGTCCTGCTGCCCTGTATGGCTGGGCATCCCATTTTCTCGTTCCAAACCCTCTGCGCAGGTTAAAGATCCTCTGGAAATTATACACTCTTTCGGACTGTCTTATAAGTTCATGCTTGTCAATATTTCCACCTGTAACGGCATTATATACAGTAACATAGTTATCAACATGCTCCGGTACTTTTGCCGGTTCGTCTGTTTCGGCATTATCAGCAGGCTCAACATCGTTCCATGGCAGCTTGCATAGACCCACAAGTCCGAACCATGTCCTGAACATCGGGAAATAATGCAATGCTTCGGCTTTATCTTCAAATGTCGGTATCTGGTTATTTACCATATCCATAAATATCAGCCATGCCTCGTCATGCTGCGGACCTTTGTTAGTCATGGCAAACCCGCCCTGCTGTGCAAGAGACTCCTTGGAAACATACTGCGAATATTCCAATCCTTTGTTCTCCATGCCAATATCCTGTAAAAACTGCGGGTCACCCCATCCTTTATCAGTGAACATCTGCTTTAACTTACGAACACCCAGCCCGGCAGTCTTGCCGAATCCTTCACCCCTTGCCAGTTGATGTAAAAGCTCCATTGCATCATCAGCATTGCCGAAATTAAGATTAAGCCCGCCTGTGCGCTCTTCATTTAATATTCCGTTCTCGTAACATTCCATAACAAATCCCATGATCGTTCCCCAGGTGATCGTACATATCCCGTAAGTGTCACAGTAAAAATTGGCTTCAATAGTGAAGTCAGGATTGAATATGCCTGCAATAGAACCTAATGCTGACGTGGTTTCATATTCAGGACCGTCAACCAGCACTTTCTGACCTTTATACGGACCTGTACGTAATTCATAATTATCAATACCTTTTGTGCATGACATGTTACATCCTATCCAGCATCCGTCGGGTACACCCTGCGTGAACTTCTTCTTCCATACTTCGCTGTGTATATTGTCGGCATCTTTATGTGATCCGTATTTGTAATTATTCACCGGCAGCAGGTCATAATCATTCATTATATTTGTCAGGTGAGCTGTTCCCTTTGATCTCATTTCCGCCTGTGAATCATCCAGCTCACGCATCTCCTTGTTGAACCTTTTACCTCTTTCCATTATTGCCTCAAGATCAACAACATTGTTCAGGTTACCTTTGATCCCGGGTACTTTTGCTACTATTGCCTTTATCTTCTTATTTCTGAGTACAGTGCCGGTTCCCCCTCTTCCTGCCTGCTTAAACCTCACCTGTTTCCTTTTCCTGTCATAAAAACTGAAATTCAGCATACCTATCAGAGAATTATCGGCTGCTGATCCTGCAGAAACAACGCTGACATTGATCATGCCCTTATCATCATCAGCAAACATTTTTGTCAGCTCTTCGGCAATTACATGACTGTCAACATTTATCTCAGTATCTTCATATATAATAATTTTGCCTTGTGTACCATCAATGAAAATTATAATGTCATTATCCGCTTTTCCCTGCAATTCAATAGCGTCAAACCCTGAAAATTTCAGGAAAGGACCGAAAAAACCGCCTACATTGCTGTCCATTACGGAATCCGTCTGAGGAGAAAGGCATACGGCAAGTGATTTTCCTGTTCCGGAATATTGCGTTATACCTGCAATGGGACCCGGAGAGATAATGATTTCATTGTCAGGATGATCCCATGGTGTTCGTGGTTCGGTCGCATCCCACAATAGTTTTAATCCATAACCTTTACCACCAACGAATTTCTCTTTCATCATCGGAGGAACATCTTTTTCAACAATATTGTTATCACTTACATTGATGTATAATATTTTATCGGTATATCCCTTATCCAGAGGAGTGACATTATAGTCGTATTCCCGTAATACCTTGCGTGTCTTTTTCAGTTCTTCGATTACCATAGCTTGTTATTTTTAGGATTAGCATTATTACAGGCAAAAATATAAAAATTAATGTAATCATTTTGGTTTAATCGTATGATATATGTCATTATATAACATAAGTTGGGTATAAAAACAGTTACTTGATAAATTACCCCTTCGAATTACGAATATTTTACGAACTTACGAATTACGAATAGCTGGGAATAATATAAATAGGGACATAAATAGGGACAGCTTCCGATTTAATTTCCTTTAATTCTCAGAATATCAATAGAATAGCGAGAGATAAATAAGTGGCTTAGAGACATGTTCCCTATCACAAACCAAAAACCAAGATAGAATCACAAATAATCCCCATTTGAAAATAATACCCCCAATCCCCTTATTTACGGACGTTTAAAATACCGTCTGGACCCCTTTTGCCTTTTGCAAAAATCCTATTGACAAACTTGATATATAATAGGATTATATGCAATATTTTGATAATTTTGGATAAAATAGCAACAACAGAAAATTATTCAGATAATTAAACAAGTTCACACATAATAGATATAAAGGACATATATCCTTTATATAGATGTTGAACTAAACCGCAAAGCGGTAGTATACTTTACTTTTAGTATCTTTCCTTTTTGTTTATTAACCATTAAAATTTAAGTTATGAAAAAAAAATTTACGTCAGTTAATGACGCAGGAGATG
>Ga0180433_10002962_pt1 | contig 25552 bp, 29 predicted proteins | sample SS_ome_8_FD_132980 | JGI IMG/M metagenome (GOLD analysis project Ga0180433, IMG submission 132980) | Hypersaline lake sediment archaeal communities from the Salton Sea, California, USA - SS_1_D_1 metaG | ecosystem: Environmental > Aquatic > Non-marine Saline and Alkaline > Hypersaline >... | reverse complement strand
GACGTCGCGGCCGACGCCGCGACACACGAAAGCACCAACGCGATCACCAATACACCGCCAACGGATACCCACCGTCGTCTCACGACTCCCACCTCCATTCTCAGGTACACACTATACACCCAACCTTGCACTCTGTTTCGCCCGACGCCTGTCGCCAAGAGACCACGAACGGATAGCTGCCCCCCTCCTCGTCTATGGAGAGCTCGTTGAACCTCCGCTCACATGGGATCTTCATCGTCCCTTCACGCCGCGCACAGACGCTTCGTCCATTCTTCCCGCCATCAATGCGTTCGAAACCGAGGGAGGTGAGATACCGTGGCCAGAAAGCAAGTGTTGGACAAGCTGTCGATCTACATCCCGCAGAAGGCTCTCGGGGAGAGACCCGTCGAGCGTCTCTCCGAGCTGGGGAAGAGCCGGGACCGTTCGATTAACTACCTCGTCGTCGAGGCCATCCTGCAGTACCTCAAGCGAGAAGAGGGCTAGACACACGCAGGCGGACCGCGGCTCACTGAGCTGACGCGTCCGCCTGTCTCTTTCATTCTCGCGTCTCGCACAAGCCGCTCACCGCTTTCGAGACGCGCCCCCCGGAGAAGCAGAGCCAGGACGAGCCCTGCGGAAGCGATGGTCTCAGCACTTTCGGGAACCGGCACCGGGCTTTCGCCCGATCCACTTCGGCAAGACGATCCTCGGCCGATTCAACCACCCAACCCGGGGGGAGACATGCTGACCTGTCAGGCCGCATCACTCGGGTGACGCTGAGCGAGACAGCCTTCCTCCTCGGTTGATCGGATCGACGCGACGGGCTAGCCTTGGTCGGCTGGAGGTGGTGCGGAGGTGTCACGGGAGCCCTTGGTTCGAACGGTGTGTCTTGCCGTCGCCCTCATCTGCGCCGTCGCCGTTCCGACGCTCTGCGAGCCCCTTTGGGTCGGGGCCTTCGCCGATCCACGCGCCCACGACGGGAATTCACCCCTCGACGGGTTCCTGATGGTCGATTGGGCCGAGCGGCTCAGCGCATTCGGCGAGCCGATGAACGTGTGGCCAGCCGACGTCGTGAACCAATCAGGGGACTTCGTCAACGGATGCTTCACTCTTGGAGCGGAGCTTGGGGAGTCAGCGCGCATCCCTGGACTCCTCGCGCTCGCCGCCACTGTCTACGCCGGATTCGACAGCCCACGATATCACGTCCTCGGGAACCACGACGTCGAGGATCTGACGAAGGAGGAATGCCTCGCCGGTGTCGACGCCGATCGCCTCGGCGAGCCCGAGATCGCGGACGCTCCGGCCGTGAGAGCGATCCTCGAGGAGACGGGCGACGTCGTCGCCGCCTTCCAAGGCCGCGATCACGGGGGCGACTACGCACAGATCGGAGGCATCCACTACGTCACCTTCGCGGCACCGATCGGGCGGATCGGTGGGAAGCCGCCGACCTGGGCTTGCGTCACGCTCGACCCCGAGTCACGGACGATCCAGATCGTCGGCGAGGGAGAACGCCAGGACCTACACCTCGACGACTAGGGAGACGCGATGAGAGCATTCGTCACAGGAGGCACGGGCTTCATCGGCTCGAGCGTCGTCCGCGTCCTTCGCGAACGGGGCGTCGACGTACGCGCGCTCTGCCGACGAGGATCGGACCGCACCAACCTCGACGGCCTCGACATCGAGATCGTCGAGGGCGATCTCCTCGACCCTGCCTCGGTCCGGCGCGGGATGGCCGGCTGCGAACTCGTCTTCCACGTCGGAGCGCTGTACTCGTTCTGGGTTCGCCCGAAGGAGCAGATCTACCGGGTCAACGTCGATGGAACACGCACAATCCTCGAGACGGCGCGGACGCTCGGAGTCGAACGGGTCGTCTACACGAGCTCTGTCGCCGCCCTCGGCCTCCGCGACGACGGTGCGCCCGCCGACGAGACAACACCGGCGAGCCTCGACCGGATCGTCGGCGACTACAAGAAGTCGAAGTATCTCGCGGAGCAAGCCGCTCTCGAGTACTCGAGCGAACTCCCGGTCATCATCGTCAACCCGAGCTTCCCTGTCGGGCCGCGCGACGTCAAGCCGACTCCGACCGGTCAGACGATCCTCGACTTCCTCAATCGAAAGATGCCGGCGTACATCGACACTGGCATGAACGTCGTCGACGTCGAGGACGTCGCGCTCGGCCACTGGCTCGCCGCCGAGAACGGGCAGGCCGGCGAGCGGTACATCCTCGGCGGAGAGAACGTGACAATGAGGGAGATGCTCGGGCTCCTCGCCAACATCACCGGCCTCCCCGCCCCCCGCGTCCGCGTGCCGTACCGGCCGATCCTCGCGCTCAGCTACGTGAATGCCGCGTTCTGCAGGCTCTTCCCGCGGCTGACCCCGCGGATGACGCCGGAGACGATTCGGATGTCGAGCCACTACATGTACTTCGATCCGGGCAAGGCCGTGCGCGATCTCGGATTCCCCCAGACCCCGGCCCGCGAGGCGCTCGCCAAGGCGGTCGACTGGTTCCGCCTCAACGGGTACGTCAAGACGTAGCCCGTCTTCGTCTCCCGAGCGGCTGTTGCGACTCGCGCGACGAGACGCGTCTCATCGGCTACGCGGCCGTCAGGATCACCAACATCACCAGGGCGGTGGCCGCGAGCAAGACGAGTGCTGCACGGAACGTCGTCATTCGGTTCATGGTTCCTTCCTTCTCTCGGCCACGATCGACCGGGGTGTCGCCCGGCCGCACGGTGATTGCGCTGAGAAGCCATTACGGTGGCCAGCCCGTGTGGCGAAGCAGTGGACGAGTTCGGCATCTCCCGTGAAGAGCGTCGAGACGAGCGGGCTCCGATTCGCGCGCCCGTGTCCGACGCCGCGCTCCGTAGGCTCCTCCCGCCCGTGGCTCTGCGGATGACGCCGGCAGCGATTCGGATGTCACCCCCTTGCGCGTGCGTCGATCCGACAAGGTGGTCTGAGATCTCGGACTTCCACAGAGCGCAGGAACGATCCTGCACTCGAGCGCCTAGCGATGATTCGGCAGCAGGTCCCTCAGTCGGACGTCCTCCGTTTCGCTGACGATGACCGTGCAGTCGAGGTTCCGCGGATCGACTTGGGCCATCGTCTCGCGGCAACGCCCGCACGGCGGCAGAATCCGGTCGAACGTCACGGCAACGATCGTGTCGATCTGCGTCTCTCGATTCGCGACCATCTGGGCGATCGCCGCCACCTCGGCACAGAACCCAAGCCCAGAGCCAAGATCGATGCAGACGCCGGTATAGACGTTGCCGTCGACGGTACGCAGCGCCGCGCCGACGCCTCCCGCCGAGTTGCCGTCGCCGAGATCAAGTTCCGTCACCAGCGCCTTCGCCGCCTCGATCAGGCGATTCCGCTTCGCCTCCATTGCCCCCTCACCCCGTCCGCTGATCACGGATCACCTGGAACATCCCCACGTCGTGGTCGTGAACCCCGAAGCCAAACCGCTCGTAGAACGGCTCCGTCCCCTTGATCGCGAATAGGCCGGCAAACGCCTTGTCGGGAGCATTCTCCCGCACCCAGCCGACGAGGGCAGACATGACGTCTGCGCCGATCCCCTGCCCTTGATGATCCGGGCAAACGGCGACATCCTGGACGTAGAAGAAGATCGCACCGTCGCCGACGACCCGTCCCATCCCGACCGCCTCGCAGAGGCGTCGGTACTCGGCGATCGTCGGAACCCGCTCGATGATCGTGTGCATGTCGGGCGAAAGCATGCGCGAGCGCAGGCGACACCACAACCTCGACGTAATCTGCTTCGGGCCGCGGCGAATCGGAGATCGGATGTGGCAATCGCCCCGCCCGGAGATTCCGCGCTACGGGAAGGACGTTCGCGTGCCGGCGACGAATCCGGCAAGCCACTGGACGTCGTCGATGTCGACGACGCCGTCCCCGTCGACGTCGGCCGCGCCGAATTCCGCCGGCGTCGGATCGATCGCTCCGACGGCAATCTGATGACAGAGCCTGACGTCGAGGAGATCGGTCGCCCCGTCCGCGTTGACGTCGCCTCCGGTCCCCACAAGGCCCGTTCCCCGGATGCTGAACGTGAACGGATCCTCGTCCCCGTCGTTCGTGTCGATCGTGACGGTCGCCTCGCGATTCCCGACGGCCGTGGGATCGAAGACGATCGTGAACGCGGACGACGCACCCGCCGCGACCGAGGTCGATGCATCCCCGACCAACGAGAAGTCGCCCGCGTGCGCCCCCCCCCCGATCGCGACACGCGTTGGGCCACCCGTGAGACTCAGCGCCGCCAGGCCGGTGTTGCGAACCGTGTAGACCCGCGCGGACGTCCGTCCCGCGATCCCCACCAGCCCGAAATCGGTGTGATCCGTCAGACTCGGGGTCGCGTCGCCGTCGAAGATCGACAGATCGTTCCCCCGAACGTCGATCTCGGGAACCGCTGCGCCCGTCCCCGCGACCTGAATGTCGTACGGCCTCTCATCGGGGTCATCGCTGTCGATGTGCAGATCCAGGCTGAACGCCCCGAGCGCGCTCACGTCGAACTGGAGCAGAAGAGGACCCGACTCTCCCGCGGCCACGGTGAGCGGAAGCTGGCCCTCAGGAACGCCGAACCCCGCCGCGTTCACGAGGTTGTCTGCCGTGACGCCGCCCGCCGGGATCGTCAGCACTGCCCCGCCGCTGTTGTCGACGGTGTAGGATAGGTGCACCGTCGTCGGCGCCTGGTTCCCCACGACGTCCGTCCCGCCGTCGGGAATCGGGGTCCCCGCCGGACGCTCGACGGCAACATCCGGCTGCGGCACGAACGTGGCCGTGCACGCCTTGCAGTCGTCCATCGTGATCGCCCCGGAGAGCGCCGCACCGAGCGCGGCGCAGTCCCCGCTCCACCCCTGGAAGCTTGACCCCGCATCGACTGAGACGTTCAGTGTCACGCTCTCTGCGGGGAGAAACTGCACGACGCAGGCCCCGCCTCCCGGGCAGTCGATCGGACCGGGCGTCGGCGTCCCCGATGAACTCGAAACGTTGTCTGTCCCCGAGGCGTCGACGACGCTCACCGTCAGCGTCGGACACCCGGTGCCGCTCACCAGGATGTCGTAGTCGCCCTCGTCGGAATCGTTGTTCACGATCGCGAGCTGGAAGCTGAACGCGCCCGCCACGGTCGGCGTGTACTTGATTCGACCGCTTGGGTCTCGTTCACCCCAAGGTCGAAGGCCGTCGGGGAGATGCTGCTGATCGTGACGCCATTCGGACCGGAACCTACGATGTCCGTAACGCCGAGCGCGGCCGTGCCCGCGTTCCGCACGGTGTAGGTGATCGCGACTTGGACGTGCATCTCGCAGTTCCCCTGCGCGTCGGTTCCGCCATCGGGAATGGTGACCCCGCTCGGCCGCTCGACGTTGATCTCAGGTGCCGGCGGCGTGTAGGAAGCGGCGTGCAATCCAACGCCGACCAGAACGGCGAGGAACACACACCCAGCGGATCGCTTCGGCTTCGAGCGCTCTCCCGACACGGTGGTCTACCCTACAGCGTCGAACGCCTCGGGAACCACCGACCACGTCACCGGGTTTGGCAGCGGACCGTCCGAGGGTGCCTACGGTTCTCGCACGACGACGTCGATCGAACCGACGCTCGCGGTCAACTCGATCGATCGATCCCCGCCGCCGAGGGTCACAGTTCCCCGCTTGCCGAGGAACCCATGCACGTCCCCGACCATCCCCGGGAATCGCTCAATCGAAGCCGTTCCGAGACTCGCGCGGACGGCGAGCTCGGCCGATGCATCGGCGGGAAGCTCGAGCACGATCTCGCCAATCCCGACGCTGGCGACCAGCGCATCCGCCTCGACGTCACCGATCTCGACGCTCCCGATCCCCGCAGCGACGACGAGCGCAGTCGCACGTGCACCGGCCACGGTCACCTCGCCGGCACCGTTCTCGAGGACGATCGTTCCCGCTTCGTGACCGACGAGCGTGATTGTGCCGGTCCCGTTCTCGAGCTTCAGATCGACCCCGGCGGGCACGCGTAGTCGATAGTCGATCCGGCCCCGTCCGAGCGTTCGGACCGCAGCGCGCAGACCCGAGACGTCCGCCTCGATCTGAAGGCCATCGATGTCGCACTCCCGCGCGGTGAGAACGGCTGACCACTCGACGATCGGGCCGGCGCCCGTCCCCTCGATCTCGGCGCGGTACGACTCGACCACGATGTCGCCGGCCGCGTTCTCGAGGGTGATCTCCTCCGCCTCTCCGAGCGCAAACGAGCCACCGCGCGTCAGGGTGACCGTGTCGCTGTCGCCCTCCGCGTCATCCTCTCCGCGATCCTCGCCCGACGAGATCCCGCCGAACGTCAGCCCGACCGAGACCGTTGGGCCGGCAAGATCCAGGCTCGACGTGGGAATCGCCACGCCACCCCCGAAGTCGACGCCGAAGACCGGGAAGACATAGCCGACGCGCAGCTCGAACCCCATCCACGGAAGAAACTGCGCCGCCATGCTGAGGTACGGCTGGACGAACCCGATCGCCCGGCCGATCTCGCGCGTCGTCGGCTCAATCACCAGTCCACTCGGGCTCACCGACTCTTGATCGACCGTCGGAAGCTCGACCGTCAGCACGTTCGCGCCGCCGCCGAGAATCGCGCCGAGGGTGAGAACGGAGGTCTCGTCGCCGCCGGCGGCGTACCCGATGTCGACTCCCCCACCGCCGAAGACGAGCTCGGCGCTACGATCCTCGTTCGCCGACAGCGCGAAGAGTCCCCAGCCGCTCCCGCCGAAGACCGGCCCGCCGATCACGCCGCCGCGCCCGCCCCCGCCGACGCCGAGGAGCGCGTCGCCCATCGAGGGAAGACCATTCTCCGACAGGAAGGTGTTCACGCCCGTCATGTCCGGCATGAACGCCATCGCCATCGGTCCACCGAACCCGAACCCGCGCACCGGATCTGCCGTGGCCGCCGCCCCGATTGCCCCGACCGCGACCAAGATCAGAAGAAGCTTGAGCGTCCCTCTCATGACTCCACCACCCTTCCTTTCGCCAGCGAGACTCCGCTGACCGTGCGCGTGCATCTTACGGACGAGGCGCGGCGGGGCCAAACCTCCACGCGAGACGGAGCCCGTCCCGACCCGCATCCACCACGGACAGAGATGGGCTCGCCGCCGAATCCCGCAACGAAATGAGCGAGCCGCCGCACGTAGGTGCGACGGCCCGCGAGGTGCCGTGGTGGTTGAAGTGTTGTTAGAATGGAATGTGCGGCGCGTCCATCCCGCTCCCGTCAGGGATCCCGTCTCCGGAGTTCGGAGCCGGGCCGAACGGCTCACCCAATCCAAGTGGAGCAGCGTCGAAGCCACTCCCATCGGGAACCCCATCCCCTGAATTCGGGGCCGGTCCCGGTCCCGCATATGCTGCGACGACACCCAGGACGAGCGCTGCCACCGCGAGTAGAGCGACCAATCTCCTCATACCGATTCCTCCGATCCTTGTGGTTGCCAACATCCGATTCAAGTGCACCAGTATACAACTTTTCGACAATCGGTATGCAGCCCACTTGCGGCGGCACCTCCCATCGACGCCGCCACCTCGCGCATTCGATCTAGACTTCGATCCCGTAGTCCACCGCCAGCTCGCGGAGCCAGCCGATGCGCCTGTCGAAGTACGCGTCGCCGAGGGCGCCGTGCCCCCAGACGGGCGCGTTCTGGGCATGGACCCCCATGTGCCAGAAGTGACGCGCACAGACAAACAGCGGCACGGCCTCCACATCGGCGTCGGCGATTGCCCGACGTTCGCGGTACGCCTCGAGAAACGGCTCCCACCACGCGGCTTCCTGGTCGTCGAACCGGGCACTCCATCGGAAGACGGCCAGATCGTAGGCGCGGTACCCGAATCCGCCGCAGTCGAAGTCGTAGAAGGTCAAGGTCCCGTCCTCATCCTGGTGCGCATGGAAGCCTTGCAGGTCGCCGTGGCAGAACGCCCACTCGAGGTCGGGAGCCTCGGCGATCCGTGTCCGCACGGCCGCCGCGAACCGCTTGAGGTAGGCGAGATCTTCCGAACGGTGGACGAGAAGCGGCTCGGCCCGCTCGAGCGGTCGATCGATCAGCGTCCCCAGATCCAGGCGAAACCGCTCGTGATCGCTCGAGAAATCGTCCCACGCATTGTGCATCGCCGCCACGGCCGCCCCGTACACCCGCGCCGTCGGACCCGGCTCCTTGCCGTACTCGAGCATTCGCCCCTTCGCTTCGACGAACAGAGCGGCGCCGCGCATCCCCTCCGGCGCGTCGATCTCGAACAGGAATCCGCCGTCTTCCCGAGGGAGCGGATAGGCGACCGCGATCCCCTTGCGCCGCAGATGATCGAGCGCGTCGAGCTCACAGAGCGCATCCTCGCGCGTGCGCCATCCGTGGCGGTAGACGCGGGCGTAGTACGTCGTGCCATCGTCCGCCTCGGCGACGTACGTGTCGTTGAAGCCCGTCTGGTACAGCCGCACATCGAGCCTTCCTGGAAGGGCGTACGCCGCTACGAGGCGCTCCCCGAGCGCGTCAGGCGCGACAAGCGAGTTCGTGACGGGAAACCGAGAACGCACAGGAACCTCCTGATCGCGGGATGACGGGAAGCATAGCGGAACGAGCCAGCACGCACGACGCTCCCTTCATCCCCTCCGGGGCGAGACGCGCTGTTACCAGGCGGCGGTGACCCCGACCCGAAACCAGTTCAGTCCCGTGTCAACGTAGCTCACCTTACCGAAGAACCCAGAATGGGATCCGACCGCACACTCGACAAAGGCCACCGTCTCGGCCCAGTCGAACATCGCGTCAGTGCCGTCCAGATCGAACCAGCTGTAGACCCAGGCGTGAAACGGCGCCGAACAGCACGCTTCCCCGGCGATCTCAACGCCGAGATACTCTTCGTAGTCTCCGCTGTAGACACACGACGACGGAACGAAGACGTCGCCGTAACCAATGACGTCTCCGGTCTCGCCGAACGCGTAGACGCTCATCGCCTCGCCCATGTTCTCCTGCCACGTGCTCCAACTCGAATCGCCGAAGCGTTCGCCGATCTTGATCGTCGCACCGCCCACCTCGTACGACGCGACCAGCGCGCGCAGAGACAGCCCCGAGATCGACGCGTCCGCCGATTCGAGTGAAACGTAGGGTGTAACGCAGCCATGGTCCAGGAATTCGAGTGCGAACGATGCGTGCAGGGTCTTGCCCTCCGTCTCGAACGCGCACTCGATCTCCCCGATGCTCAGCCATTCGAATCCGAGCTCGACATCCTCGATCTCGACCTCAAACGCATCGAATCCAGCATCACACGTCATGTGCAGAGAAGCCGTCAGCGAGAAGCAAGAGAGTGGCGTTTCCACGACCAGATCCGCGCCCGACCACGGGAGGTCGCACGATACATCCAGAGGACGGAGCATCGGGATGTGGCCCCACACACCCCGGCATGTCCTGACATAGAAGAGCAAGTCCAGAACCTGCTCATACCCGAAGCGCCGAAGGAACGTGAGCGTGCTCATCGCATTGAACTGGGCTTGCCCCCAGATCGTTGCATCGCCAAGAGAAGCCGCACACCCGGCGAGGAACGCATTTCCCAGCCCTGTGGCGTGCGCGTTCTCCCCAAACAGGAAGATGCTGTAGCCCTCGATCCCCTCGAAGCTCGCTCGCGCCGAGAGGATCAACCCATCGAACCATCGCGGACTGTCGAACCGCGTGTACACGGTCTCCGTGTAGAAGTCGACGATCCCGAGCTCCCCGGAAGCCCTTGCGAACACGAACTCGATGCCGCGATCGTCGAAGACAATGGATCCTCCAAGCGTCCAGTCGTAGATCGAGTAGCCGATGTCGAACGTCGATTCGAACGACGTGAGATCGAGCGTCTTGTCGAACTCCAGCCATGTGCTCCACGCACCGGCGATGGAGCTGGCAAGGCAACTACTCGAACTGAAGCCGATGACAATCAGAACGACGACCACCAACTCACGAGCCTTCATATCGGCCGGTTCCGTACCTCCAGACCCTCATCGAATCTTCTGGTTTCCCATCGTATCTATAGCAGTATGCGGACTGCTCGTCAAGAGCGCTTCCATTCGATGCCAATGGCGAAGCCGTCGGATCGGCAAGCTGGCTGGCGTCGTGATCGTCCGGCTCCTTCCGCGCCATGGACGCCTGCCGCAACCCACGCCAACCGCCCAAAGGACGCGGGGCGCCCGCCGGCGCCCCGCAGCACATCCGATCAGCGTTCTACGATCGAGCTACGCCTTCGACATCGGCGAACCGCAGCACTCGATGTCGTTGCAGCGGCAGTCGTCGTCGCCGCACGTGCACTCCGTCTTGACCTCGAGCTCGAGACCGCAGAAGTCGCACTTGTAGACGTCCCCGACCTTCATCTCCGAGCACTTGGACATGATCCACCTCCGGGCTTCATTCTAGCCGAGATATCGAACGGTGGCGCCGCCAGGCCGCCCGGCGAGCGCGATCGGCCCCTCGACCTCACTCGAACCGGTCGAGGTAAGCGCCGTAGCCCTCCGCCTCGAGCCGGCCCTTGGGGACGAACCGCAGCGCGGCCGAGTTGATGCAGTACCGCTGGCCGGTCGGCTGTGGCCCGTCGTCGAACAGGTGCCCCAGATGGGAATCTGCGATTCGACTGCGAACCTCCGTTCTCTCTACGTACAGGCTCGTGTCCTGCACGGTCACCACGCTGTCCAGCTCGATCGTCCGGGTGAAGCTCGGCCAGCCCGACCCGGAGTCGAACTTGTCGACCGAACTGAACAGCGGCTCGCCGGAGACGACGTCGACGTAGATCCCCTCATCGTGGTTGTCCCAGTACTCGTTCCCGAACGCCGGCTCGGTCCCGTTCTCCTGCGTCACCGAGTACTGAAGCGCGGTCAGCGCCTCGCGAAGCTCCTCGTCGGACGGCTTCGCGAAGGACTCCCACGGTCGATCGACCGGGGCGGAGAGAGAGACGTCGCTGTGCCCCTCCCACGTCTCCTCGAGGTACGCGTCTCGCCCCGACGCCGAGCTGTACGCCTTGTACCGCGCGAGGTAGGTCTTGTAGTAGTCCTGGTGGTACTCCTCGGCGACGTAGAACGTCTGCGCCGGCAGGATTTGAGTGACGATCGGCTCGTCGAACACGCCCGCAGCGTCCAACGCACGCTTCGACGCTTCGGCGAGCGCCCGCTGCTCCTCGTCCAGGTAGAAGACGGCCGTGTAGTACTGGCTGCCGCGATCGTAAAACTGCCCCCCGCCGTCGGTCGGGTTGATGCTCCGCCAGAACTGGTCGAGGAGCGCTTCGTAGGTCGTCTGAGCGGGATCGTAGCGGACGAGGACCGCCTCGAAGTGCCCGGTCGTCCCAGTCGATACCTCTTCGTACGTCGGGTTCTCGACCGCACCTCCGGTGTAGCCGGAGACCGCCTCGACGACGCCCGGCATCAGCTCAAACGCCGCCTCGATGCACCAGAAGCACCCCCCCGCGAAGATCGCCTCGCGAAGCCCCTCCTGCGTCGGGTCGCCCATGATCGCCTCCTCCGTTCCGCCGTCAAACGAGCCGCCCATCTGCCAACCGAGGAACCCCATCCCCGCCACGATGACGATCGCCACGGCGCCCCATCGGACCGACCTCGTTCGACGTCTATCACGCATCACGTCCTCGCTTTCTCAACGAGCTTTCACGACGGCCTTTCGCGACGAACTCCCCAGTCGTTGACACGATCGCCGAGATGAAACGCGAACCGTGTGGGAATGAGATGGAGAGGACATGGGCTTTCCACGACGTCGCTCCGGATGCGCGGCCGCGCGCGAGCCCCCGCCCAACGACCGGCCGCAAGGCCTGTTCCGGGGATCGTCTACGTCGACGCCACCTCACGGATTGCAGACCGGATCAACGGGCCGAGCTCGACGATGCACGCGTAGTACTGCGGCTTCCCCGCGACGAAATCCCAGATGTGATCGGGATCGGCCGCGCCGGGCGGCTGGCCGAAGTCGTACCCGGCCTTGGCGTACGCGTGGGCGACCAGCCACGAGCAGATCGGGTAGTCGCCGTTCTGCGTCAGCCGGCGGAAGACGTACGCTCCCGTGAGCAGCCAATCGAGGAAGTGGGCGATCACCTTGCCGAACCCGTACCTCTTGCCGACCTGCTCCTCGGCCTCGGCGACGATGACCGCCATCTCCTCGGCCGCGACGTTCTTCGCCCGGTAGACGGCGACGTGGTCGGTCTTCGGCGGTCCGTACTGCGCCCACAGGCGATGCTTGCGGACCCTTATCAGCGCTTCGACGACCCTGGCGTCTCGCACACCGCCGGCCTCGACGACGATGCCGACGTGGTTGACCTTGGAGCGCTCCTCGCCGAACGAACGCGTGCACGCGCGAATCAGTCGGCCGAGCAGGCTCGTGCTGCGTGACAGGAAGACGTCGCCGGGGAGCAACTCTGCGTCCATCGATCTCACCCCCGATCTGTCGAGTCGCACACCTCGTGTCGTACGGTGGAACATAACATCCTGAACGACGTCAGCCAACTGGACGAGGCCGGCTCCGACACGGCGCAAGCCCGCGACGTCGCGGGACCGCAGCCGCGCGCTGGCCCGCTTGACAGATTCCCCGCGCAGCACGATGGTAGGGATGACATGAAGCGTCTCTGCGCGATCGGATCTGCGCTACTCGTCCTCTGGACTCCTGTCCTGCCCGCTGCGTGTGCGGATTCCGACGGCTACGCAGAGGCCGTGCGCGTCGGGATGACGATCGCCGGCGCGGCGGCGGGACTCGGCGCCGGGAGTGCGATCGGCGTCAGCTTCAGCCTCGACGCGATCGACACCCCCTTGTCGAACGCCCTCCTGCTGACGATTCCCGTCGCGGCCGCCGGGGCGGCGACCGGGGCCGTCGCCGGCCGGTGGATCGCCGACGTCATCCTCCGGCATCAGCCGTCGCCGCTGTTCGCCGTCATCGAAGGAGCGGGGCTCGGCCTGGTCGGTGGCGCGCTCGTCGGCAGCGTCACGTTCTCGCTCAACTTCGTCATCGCCTACTCTCTGTTGGACGTCCCCGAAGGCTACTGGGGGCGATTCGACTACCCGCAAACCGTAGGCATGGCCGTCCTCGCCGGCGGTTTCTGGGGTGGCTTCTTCGGCACCCTCGCCGGAGCCGTCGTCGTCCCCGCCATCGCCCTTCTCATGGGCTTCTGAGGTTCTCCAGCGCTTACCGGCCTGCCTTCTGGTCTGTTCCATGTCGCGCAGTTCCTACTCACTACTCACTCGTCACTGCCTTCCCCTCTCACCCCTCCTCCCTCCCCCCTCGCTCCTCGTCCCTCGCGCTTCTCCCTTCCTCTACCCACTCCCCACCTGTCCGATGTCGTGCGGCTTCTCCTCACTACCCACTACCCACTGCCCTTCCCCCTCTTCCCTCGCCCCTCGCTCTTGCACTACCCACTCGCCACTATCCACATGTTGCAGCCCACTGCTTTCGCCCTCACCCCGCATCCCTCGTCCCTCCCCCCTCGCCTCTTCCGGTACACTGCCCTCATGGCTGGCGGCATCGTCTTTCTCAGGACTGCGCAGTTCGAAGCGGTGAAGTCGTTCTACCTCGATCGCGTCGGGATGACAGTCTGGATCGAACAGCCGGACATCTCGATCCTTCGATTCAGCAATCTGCTCATTGGCTTCTGCGACCATCCTGAGGGTGAGATCGAAGGCGTCCTCACCTTCTTCTACGACACCCGAGAAGAAGTCGATGCGATGTACGCCAAGCTCTCAGACATCGCCACGGCGGAGCCGAAGGAGAACACGAAGTACCGCATTTACAACTTCTTCGGCACCGACCCCGAAGGCCGCACTATCGAGTTCCAGTGCTTCTTGCATCCGTTGCCGCGAATCACTGACGACTAGTCTGGCAACGAATACAGGATATCTGCCGACCGACCGCGATGTTCGCGCTTGCGCGAACTCGCACCCGCAAAGCAAAGCGTTGCAGGCGCACGACTGCATGAGCGAAGCGACCGTTGCCACCCATCACGGACGACTAGCCTGGCAACGGATATGCGATGCTTGGGATCCGCTCGCGATGTTCGCACCCGCGAACTCGTACCTGCAATGCGAAGCGTTGCAGGCGCACGCCTGCAAAGCGAAGCGCCCGGTTCCTGAGAGCCTCGATCGCGAGCTGTGCATTGACCATGCCAGTTTCACACTGCGCCCCGGAGTCTTGACGCTTAGACGTCAAATTGCTAGAGTGGCGTCATGAGCACACCGCAGAAGCGCGCGACCGTTTATCTCGATCCGGATCTTCATCGGGCACTCCGCGTCAAGGCAGCGGAGACCGATCGGACGATGTCGGACCTCGTAAACGAGGCCATCCAGCTTGCGCTTGCTGAAGACGCCGAGGATCTGGCCGCGTTCGACCGGCGGGCTGCAGAGCCGAACCTCCCATTTGAGGACGTCGTCAAGGAGCTGCGCCAGCGTGGCAAGATATGACATCTTCATCAAGCCCTCAGCCCTGAAGGAGCTTGAGTCCGTCGACTCGAAGAAGAACCGCCAGCGAATCGTCCGGGCAATTCGCTCGCTGGCAGAAGATCCTCGCCCAGTTGGCTGTCGGAAGCTATCGGGGAAGGACAAATACCGCATTCGAAGCGGCCAATATCGGATCATCTACGCCTTCGAGGACGCCGTCCTTGTCGTGACGATGGATCGATCAAGGAGAAGCCACACCTCTTGAGCTTCTCCGACGTGCTGATCCGCGTGCATAGATAGATCAGCGCGCAGGACATGGGCGGGATAACCATCGACGCGCATTCCACCTAGGCCGCCCGCCAGAAGCAGTGTGTATCGATAGGCAAGCTGCAGCCTACTCGTCGGCTTCTGCGACCGTCCCGAAGGACAGATCGAAGGCGTCCTCACCTTCTACTACGACACCCGCGAAGAAGTCGACGCGATGTACGCCAAGTTCAAGGACGTCGCCACGACCGAACCGAGGGAGAACACGAAGTACCGCATCTACAACTTCTTCGGCAGGGACCCCGAGGGCCGCGCGATCGAGTTCCAGTGTTTCTTACATCCGTTGCCGGAGATCACCGATAGCCAGAGTCCCCTGGTGAGGAGCATCAAGCTACCGAGCTTCTCGCAATCCTTGCAGTCGTGGCGACCTTCAGGCACTTCGGGAAGGTCGCAGATTCGGCGGGCTTCGGTAAGCTCCTATGGCTCGGCGCGGAGAGCCCGCGGCTGGGGGATCGGGCGACAACCGGAGTGATCGGGGCCACGAATCACAGCTCGGTCGAGAGATGAAGTATGCGTCCCTCGAGTTTCGGCTAGCCCTTTCTCTCAAGGAAGAACTCACGTCCATACTTCCCCATCAAGTGGTCTGCAGTACTGCTCCGTACGAATCTCTGTATCCACTCTGATAGCGGGCTCAGCAGCGTCCAAAGGGCTTCGTGCAGGCGCTCTCTATCAGGACGCCACGGAACCTCGCTCTTCTTCACGCCGACGGAGCACAGCAGTCGCCCATACTGCGCTCGCAACATATGCCATGACAGCGCGTTCCCTGCAACCCAAATGCCCGCAGCAACGCACAAGAAGCCTGCATAGAGGAAGATGAGGAACACGATGATTGCCACAATGAACTGAGTCCCCTGATAGACCCTGACACTCCATACCACGGTAGGTTTTGTCGCCGCGCTATGTGCGTCGATGTGCGGGCGCCATGCTCTGCTTAGCCTCAGGAACGCTTGGATGAATAGCAAGAGAAAAAGCGGGATATATATCTCATAGAAATCAGATAGGATGACTGCGAGGAACACCAGCGAGGCTCCCGCTGCCCAGAGAAGTAGGAATCTGTCAATGAAGTGCCACACGACTACCGAATATGCTCCTGCTCTGCAAGCAGCTGCAGTCCTCCCCAGGCTATGCCAGAGCAGCTCTGCTCCCTTGAGCACTAGGTAGATACTCACCAGCAGACTTACAGTACAGACAGCAACGAGATCCAGCCTCACGCTGTAGAGTAGAAGATCGCAGAAGGCGGTACTGACAGCGAAGACGCAGAGGAGAGCGATGAACCTGTCGATCGGCCTTGTAGGTCTCTTCCGTGTATGCCAATCCCCCGCCTTCATTCAACGAGCCCCTGTGCCTCTGCGCAATCAGCGGCAGCAGTGGATGCTCTCACTTGGCGACGGTCACAACTGCAGCTCAGCTCAGACATCGGCAGCGCCAAGAACGCTGCAAGAAGCCTCTCAGCAACGTTGGGCAGATCGCCCACGAGACGCTCTTCCAGGTCGACGATCCCCTCGTACTCCGCGAGATTCCTGCGTTCGTGACACTTGCTGAGGAAGCGCCAATCGGCTGCATCGAGGCCTGCAGTGTGCGGAAGCGCTTGGAAGACGAGGAAGCGATTCTCCGAGCGATACCCAACGCGCCGAAGAGCCGCAAGCGCCAATGCATGGGATGCGTTGTACGCCAGATCGAAGCGGCTCCCCAGAGCAAGATCAGCCTTGGCCGCATCCGCAAGGCGAGCCCTTGCCGAAGAGACGAGTCCGTCATACTCCCGCCTCGAAGGCGGCTCGCGCTTGAGTGCGCCGACCTCTGCCAGGCGCTCTAGTTCACGAGATGTCATCCTTCACTCCGATCACGAAGAGCCGAGGCTGCGCCGAGATGCGAGCCGCAAACGAGTCCTCCTGGTCGCGGCGCGCTCTCCAGTCCCCCTCAGTGAACACGTTCGGGTTGATCGATCGTCCCAGTTCTGCCTCAGCCGCCTGAAGCGCCACGTAGACCTCCGGGTACTCCACGCCGTCGGCAATCACCAGCAAGTCGATGTCGCTATCCGCAGTGTCGCTCCCCTTCGCGATCGATCCGTAGACGAAGGCGGCTTGGATCCTCGCCATCAACGGGTCGAGCGCCCGACGCAGAGGCTCCACAAGGCCCACGGTCTTTGCGACCAGGCTTCGGAGCTCCTCGAACGCGGGGCAGTCGGTGTTGGCTTGGTAGAACTTCTGGTTGCCCACGCGCGTCGCCCTCACCCAGCCCGCAGCCGCGAGGCGCTGTAGCTGACGATGTACTGCGCCGGTGCCACTCTCCGCGAGTCTGATGAGCTCGGCGCTCTGAAAGGTCCTCCCTGGCTGGCCGAAGAGGAGCCCCAACACGCGCTGCTGAACTGCAGAGAAGAGTGCGCCGGCCAATCCTGGGGAGTCCTTGCCGCTCTTCGTTCCCATAACGGGAACGATCATACCCGATTTGGGAACGCTTGAGAAGCCTATGTCGCTGGGGATCGCCACGTCCACTGCATCCGCCATCCGTCAGAGCAGATCACGAGGAGCCAGCGCGGGCGCATTCCCGAGCTTCTCGCGGGCCTGTCGCTTCTCCGAGGCATCACCTGGAGTCAGGACTGGCGGACCGCCTCTCACACAGCTTCTTTGCGGACGGCGTGATGGCGATGCCTCCCCGTGCCGTGCACCGCAGTTCGGGCGGCAACGCCATGCCGACCTCGAGGGACGCGTCGATCGCTTCGTCGAGCGGGATCGCGTTCACGTACCCGCCCAGGATGAGATCCGCCATCGTGAACGCGCTCGATGCCGCGGCCGCGTTTCGCGTGTGGCAAGGGATCTCGCAGCCTCCGCCCACCGGATCGCACACTGATCCCATCGTGTTCTGAAGCGAGATCGATGCCGCATCCATCGCTTGCCGTGTACTGCCGCCGGCCGCCTCCACAACGGCTGCCGCGGCCATGGCTCCGGCCACGCCGATCTCGACCTGGCAGCCCGCCGTCTCCGCGGCGAACGTCCCTCGCGTGACCAGGATCAGTCCGATGGCCGACGCAGCGAACAGCGCCCGGAGAATCGAGGCCTCATCGGCGCCAAGGTCCTCCTCGATCACGCTGAGGACGCCGGGCAGCACGCCGGCTGATCCCCCGGTGGGGGCCGCGCAGACCACGCCCCGGCTGTTGCAGACATGCATCACCGCAAGCGCTCGAGCCGCGGCCCGCGTCTGCGGTCCGCCCAACGCCAGCCGTCCCTCTCGCTCAGCGGACAGCACTGCGCTCGCGCAAGGATCGGTCAGCGGCATGGCGACCGAAGCTGGATTGAGACCCTCCTCAACCGAACGGTTCATGACATCGAGACGACGCTGCATCTCCGCCAGGACCTCCGTCTCCGTCTGATCCAGCAGCGCCATCTCGTACGCGCTGGCCAGCTCGCCCAGACTGCACGATCGATCCTTAGCGAGACCGAGCACGTCCGCTGCAGACGAGAAGAGCGGCACCCCAACCGGGACGAAGAAGAGCGGCTCCGAGACCGCGACCGCCACGCCCTCGAGGTCAGCCACGCTCGCCTCCAACGCCGGAGCGTCGACAGCCTGTAGGCTTTGCCAGTGGAGCATCGCGCAATCGCCGCGCACCTCAGACGCTCGCTCGGAGCCACCCGGCGCAGCGGAGCGAACCGCCTCGCGCACGGCATCCAGGACAGGCGCGGGGGCAAGCGCGACGACATCCCACGCCTTGCCGTCGATCCGAACCGACCATCCCGCGACCTCCGTGATCTCGATCGCGCCCCCGCCGGGGGACTTGGCGTGAATCGATAACGCACGGCCGCTTCGCGAAACCAGGTCGATCTCAACGTAGTTCGGGTGATCCGCTTGAGGTAGCGACTTGACGGCGAACGCGATGTCGATTCCCAGGTTCGCGGATTCCTCAACCGACGACTCGTACCGGGTGTCGGCCATGTCCCAGCCGAGCAAGCCCGCGCAGAACGCCTTGTCCACGCCGAGCGCCTCGTACGTCGGCGCATACGAGCCGTCCCGATCGAACGAGCAGTGCGCGGAGGCGACATCCTCCCCGATCAACGCCCGGCAGATCCGCGCAATGCGGTGCGCGCCGGCTGTGTGCGAACTCGAAGGCCCACGCATGACCGGACCGAGCACGTCGTTGAAGATGCTGAACGAAGCTGCCACGTGCGTTCCCCCCTACAGCTGCTTGCCGACGTACCCTAGCTCAAAGGGCCGCCTGCCTCGACGGAGTCGCCATCCTGAACGGCCGCAGGACGAGAGACCGCACGCCCGCCGCGGGATTCGCCAGCGCCCCTCAAGCGCGGAACCGATCGCGGCGATCCGCTCCACGATCCGGTTCCCCATCGCGATCCCTCCTGCTCATCAGCTTCCCACTCTAGCCGATCCAGGAAACGCAGGACCAGGTCTCGCGATGCGACACACACAGCCACTGCGCGTGTTGTGCGCCAGTACGCGTAGCTCCCTACGCCCAGATCAGCGAGTGCAGGGAGTATCCGAGAAGCGAGAGCCAGGCTGCCAAGACAACGTACATCACTCGCGTCGCGTTTGAGAACGTGGATGTGTGCTTCTTCCGCCGACTCCTCTGGACGTAGTGCGGGTGTACGGAGAACACCGGGAGTAGCCCTGGCGCTGAGGTAACGATTGCCTTCTCAAGCTCAAGAAGCCGATCCTCCCACCATCTCACCCAGAAGTGTGAGCCACGCAGAATGAGCACACTCAAGCCGGCGAACACGGCTCCGAACACACCCACAACGACGGATTCCCACCCGCACTCCCCGTCGGGGTGATTCCAGAACCGGTAGAGCGCAAGCGCGCCTCCGTTCACCGCCAGCAACGCGCTGAACCGTGTCCAGTACAGCCGCAATTCGGAGATCCGGATGTCGACCAGAGAATCCCACTGCTCCCACACAGCACCCTCCTCCAAGCTCCGTTGACTTCGCCTCGCGAGATCTCTCTTCGGTTGTCAGCCGCCATGCAAGCGGCAGCCCCGAGGCGGAGCTATCCTGAGGCAGTATCTTCTTCGCTCGGACCATTCCGAGCACGCTCAGCCTCCCTTTGTAGATCCCGGAGAGCTTCCTCTGGCACTTCGTTGACGGCCTCGTAGATCCTGTCTCTACACTTCACGGCAATCCCAACGTCAGACGGGGTCTCAGCCGCCAGGCGCTCTGCCTGACGCCGAGAGAGAACCTGAGCTACGGCGTAGATCAGGGCAAGAAGAAGACTCGCACTAGGGGGCACGATGGTTGTCACAATCTCGGCGCGAGACTCAGCAGCGTCATCGCTCGCAAGATGTGACGCAAACGGGCGGACCATGGTTGCCACTTGTACACCATGCGCTCTCGCAGCTGCCCCAATGACGCCAAGCGGCTCAACGACCTCTGGCAATCCTGCGGGATCTCCGTAGCCAAGAAGTGGATTGTCCGGGAACGGGAACTCCTCCCATTCGCCTGAGTCGTCCTCGGCGTACTGCACGTCGAACCCGTCGAGGGCATTGAGTGACACGGAAGCGACGATCTGGATCGAAAAGAGGGTATTTCCCTCGGCCAGATCCTTCGGGCATTCCTTCTTCTCAGACACGGACTCCTACCTCCTCACTCGCTCCCCAACCGTGCTCGCAGGTAGCTCTCAAAGCTTCGGATCTCATCCTCTGTTCTGAAGAACCCCGTGCAGCCATGCCACATCTCATCCTCAATCCCAGCGTATGCCCAGGACTCAAGCGGCGATGGCAGAGCAGCCTCCACTTCCTCGCGACTGACACTGAGCAGTTGGCCCAGCCGCACGGTGTACGCCTGGAAGCGAAGGCCCCTCTCAGGATCGCTCTCAAACGGGAGAAGGTTGAACACTACGTTCCGGCTCTCGTTGAAGTTCGCTGCGAAACCTGTCGTCGTTCTTGTGGTGCCCTTGGAGAACAGGCCGTTCAATGCTGAGAATGCCGCTCGGTAGAGGTCGCCAACGCCTGCCTCTTCCGCGATCGCTTCCAGCTGCTCGTACGACAGGTTCGGTTTCCGCTTCGATGTGCCTTTGGTGCGGTCACGGTAGTCGACAGTCTCAGGCTCGATCAAGAAGCTGCGGGCCAGGAACTGCCTCCCGTCGGCATCCTGGAAGAACTGGAAGGTCGCAGCGTTGATGTTCATTCCGTGCTCGTCAGAGAGGTAGTTGATGATCCGCTCGGTGCTGTCATCGATTCGTGAGCCGACGACGACCATCGAGTGTCCAGAGTTCAGCACGTCCGGGAGCCCAATCCCGAAGCGGTCTGAGAACAGCCTCGCCAGCGGCCCGCGAGCACCGAGATATGCATCTGCCAGTCTGGAGATCTGTTCGTGCGATAGACCACGAACCCACGACGCGTAGTCGAGTGCCTGTGCAGTAGTCTCACGGGGCGTCTTGTCACGCTTGAGCTCAACTACGACGAGGTCGCCCTCCGGATCGATGCAGAGAAGATCGATGTACCCACCGAAGTCCGTCTCAACTTGTCTCCCGATGACAAGCAGATCCCCGGACAGGACACTGATATCGCGTACGAGCCACTCCTCCAGCCGTGCCTCCAGGTTGAGTTTCGACGCAGACACCTCTTGCAGCTGGTCACCTTGGGCGATACGCCACAGCCGGATCTCTTCAGGCATCTCTATGCTTCCTCGCCAGCCTCGTCGATGGATTCCTCCTCCAGCGGGTCGAAGTAGCCCTCGTCGATGTCCGTGAGGTGAGCCTCCCTGCGTGTGACGGCAATCTCGTGCTCGATGAGCAGCTCAACGAGGCGGTCTCCGTCGATCAGGGTGATGGGGGCTGCACCGGGATACAGTGCGGCATCTGCGCAACCGGAAGAGAAGCGGCTCAGCGTAATGAGCGTCCCTCGAATGGCTTGATGGTAGGGCAGAGCGCCGCGCAGCTGGTCAACGATCTTCCGGTTGATGTTGCTCCTGTGCCGCTTAACCTGCACGACCTCGCGGATGGTCGTAATGCCGACCTGGACCGTTCCCACAACGTCAACTCCTCGATCGCCGGACTGCCCGACGACGGAGACATCCTCATACCCCATGGCCTCAAGGAGATCCCCCACAAGGCGCTCGAACCGTTGCGGCGGCATCTCTCCCAGGCGCTCCCGAAGGAGCTCGATCTGTTTGGTGTTGTAGCTACTGATCGCCTGCAACACTTCGCGATGTGGCTCCCCCATCGCTCGCCACGACGCAGCGGCGTACGAGCTCCCCTCGGACGTAACGTCGAAAGCGTTCCCATCTCTGGTCGCCAAGTCGCGGTCCACGAGATTGACGAGTCGTCGTCGAAGCGTGTCTTTGATCGTCGAATCGGTCCCGTACTTGGAGTAGGCGCGCAGGAACTCCGTCCACTCCGGCAGGAGATCCGCGCGCCTCGCGCGAGTCTTCGTTGCCAGAATGGCCAGTAGCTCGGGGATCCCCTCCAGCTCATCGATCTCGCGAACGACAGCGATATCTCCGCGAAGGAACGCTTCTCCACGATCCGTCATCGAGTAGTTCCCCGACGAATCGGGGGCTAGCAAGTCATAGCCATAGATGAAGAGGTAGCTGCCGTAGACATGCCGTGGGTTGACGGCCTTCTTCGTCTCATGCCAGATCCGGCGTGCAAGCTCCTGATGCTCACGGGACAGGCGCTCACCGATCCACTTGTCCGGATCAGACCAGTCGACCGGGTCTTGCGGAGTCCCGGTGTGCTCCCAGATCTCCTTGATCAACTCCCGCACAGCCCCCTTCGACACGCCGTCCCAGATCGGAAGAAGCGCACGCACCTCGGAGTACAGAGGGAACAGCGGCGTCCGGACCTTTCTTGTCCTATCGCCATCAGCCATCATGCTCTCCTTCTTGAGCTCCTGGGGTTCGGGCGAGGTCGACGGAGATAGCTCGGAACTCTTAGCGACCAGATCAAAGGTTCTCGGCAGTCCCAATACGCGAGCGCCTGAATCATCTTGCTGTGTACTCCGTTTCACTGGTGCGGCGGATCTGGCCGAGAGCTTCGAGGGTTTCTAGGATCTCCCCGAGGCGGTCTTTCCGCGCGCCCTTGAATGCCTTCGCGAGCTGAGCCACGTCCAGCGGATCCGCGCTGTCCGATAGAACGGCTGTGACGACCGCGGCCTGCTCGACGAGCGTCTTGGGCCAGGCGGCTTTCTTGCGGCGGCGCTTGGCGGTGGTCTTCGCGCCTCCGACCATCGCCGTTTCGACCATCCCCTCGGGATTCTGGTAGGCGGGACGCAGCCAGCGGATCTGGCCCTTCGCTTCCTCCTCCGCGCGCTTCCGATTCAGTTCGACCAACCGCGCGAGGATCTCGGTCGTAGAGAGATCGGCGGGCCAGCCGTACGCGTCAGCTACCACCTGATCCAGCTCGTCATGGATCTCGCGAAGGACGGCGACGAGGCCGTGCTCGTGGATCGTGCGCTCTCCCTCGGTCAGCGGCTCGCCTGACCGAAGCTTCTCGAGCACGTTGTACATGGCAGTCATCGTGAGAGCCGGATGAAGCTGCTGCTGGCGCTTGCGGTGGGCGTCGAGCTTCTCCGCCAGATCCCGGACCTCCGTCTGTTGCTCTTCGCTCAGGTCCGGGAACGGGAACGTCTCGAAACACTTCGACTTAACATAGACGGGATCGTTCCCAACGCCTAGCCTCCCTCCTGCCGCCAGTGCCCATGCCACGTGAATCCGGCTGGAAAGGACGCCGAGAACGTAGGCGTCATCCGAGGCGATGCTGACGAGCTTGTTGTCGGGGAGGATCTCGGGGGCGAGGAAGACGAAGAAGCGATGCTTCGCCGTCTCGGTCGTTGCGATGAAGCGATCGAGACCGTCGAGAGCAGGGCGGAAGCTCGCGCGTGGCTCGCCGAAGACCCACCAGTTGTCTCGATAGCTGGCTCTTTGGTTCTGATCTCGCTCCGGCTTCACCCGTTCGAGAACCCACTGGTAGACCTCGGGGAAGCGGTCGCGAACCTCTCCCTCCGTCAGGCCGAACAGGTCGATCACCATCACGTTGCGCGAGACCTGGGTGACGTCGCGGCCGTTGCGATACGGGCGGATGTGCCGATCGAGCCCGTCGATCCGCGCGAGGCCGAGATCGGCCGCTTGCTCCGGGGTCACGATGAAGCCTGCACCGTGGAGTTTCACGCCTGGGCAACTCATGCCATCGTTCGCCTTCAACTGCAACGCATCAGAGACGGCAGGGCCGATCGTGAGGTCGGGATGGATCCGACCGGTTCGTTCGGACAGGACGACGTCTCGGCCGAGCTCGCCGGAGGGCGATTCGCTTTCAACGGTGACGAGGCGCCCGCCTGTCTCGCCGGCCCCGGCGACGCTCATCGCCACCCGAACGTCAGCTCCATCGGCGGCGTCGACCCACGGGTGGTCGGGGATCGCGAACAGGAGCGAGACGGGATCCTTGGCGCGCAGATGCTTCTGGAGAACGCGCCGGTTGAACGTCTGGCGGATGCTGTTGGTGGTGATGAATCCGAAGCGTCGAACCTTCCCCTCTCGAACGAGGTGCGCGGCGTGGTCCCACCAGTACATGACGTAATCGCAGGTCTCCGGCAGATCGGGGTGCGCGGCTCGAATAGCCTCGGCGTACCCGTCGCCGAGCTCGGTTCGCATTCGCCAGTTGCCGATGTAGGGGGGATTCCCGATGACGAAGTCGGCCGGCGGCCAGTACGCCTTGTTGGGATTGATGTAGCGCACAAGGGGGACGCGCGCCGTCTCGTCGGGCACGTCCTCGTCGGTTGTCGGATGGAGCTTCGTGGTTCGCCCGTCCCATCGGGTCATCGGTTGCTCATCGCTATCGAATACGGGCTCCTCGCGATCCCAGACGAGTACGGCGTCCTGGCCCAGCATGTTCCGGATCTTGCGAATGATCGGTTCGGGAGGACTCACATCGCCGCGGGTGCGCACGTGCCACTGGAGATAGCCGATCCAAAGGACGAGATCCGCGATGGCTACCGCGCGCGGGTTCACTTCCAGGCCGTAGAACTGGTGCGGATCGACGGTGAGTCCCGTCGTCTCCAACACCCGCGACTCGCCGAGGCTCTCCAACGTGTCGAGTACCTCTCCTTCGAGACGCTTGAGGTGCTCGAGCGTGACGTAGAGGAAGTTGCCCGAACCGCAAGCGGGATCAAGCACCCGGATTCTGCACAGGCGATCGTGGAACGCGTCCAGCTCACGCCTTGCCTGGTCGCTCTTGCCTTGGCGAACGTGCGTCATCGCCGCAGCCTGCACAGCCTGCCATTCCGCTCTCAATGGCTCGATGACGGTCGGGAGCACGAGGCGTTCCACGTAGGCGCGGGGGGTGAAGTGTGCGCCCAGCTTGTGTCGCTCTACGGAATCGAGCGCTCGTTCGAGGAGCGTCCCGAAGATGGCCGGCTCGACGTCGCGCCAGTCGGCATGGGCCGCTTCGATGAGAAGGTCAATCTGTGGGGTAGACAGCGGAAGAGCCGTTGCGTCCTCGAACAGGTGGCCGTTGAAGTGACGGACATCCGCGCGAAGCGTCGTGGAGAACGTTCCCTCCTTCATCGCGTGCCACAGCTCCTGCACCATCGGGGCGAAGGTGTTGGGCTTGCTACGAAGTGTCTCCAGCATCTCTGTGAAGCGCCGTTCAGGGAGCAGGTCGATGTCTTCGGCGAACATCGTGAAGATGGCCCGCATCAGGAAGGCTGCGACGTCATTCGGCGTATGCCCCGCGTCTTCGAGCGATTTCGCCAGGATTGCCAGGCGTGATGCGATCTCCTTGGTTACTCGCGCACTGCGGCGCGAGGGATCGAGAGACATCGGATCGAGCCAGATGGATCGCAGGCGTTCTCGGATCCCCTCGTCCGCAAGCTGTTCGAGATGGATCCTGAATGAAAGAGAGTCCGGATAGGGAACATACATGCCCCCGG
>Ga0180433_10002961_pt1 | contig 25555 bp, 19 predicted proteins | sample SS_ome_8_FD_132980 | JGI IMG/M metagenome (GOLD analysis project Ga0180433, IMG submission 132980) | Hypersaline lake sediment archaeal communities from the Salton Sea, California, USA - SS_1_D_1 metaG | ecosystem: Environmental > Aquatic > Non-marine Saline and Alkaline > Hypersaline >... | reverse complement strand
TGTATTGCAAAGTTCGTAGGAGCAACCGCAGCGGTTGGCATGGTTTACAGCTTTAACGATGCCGTATATACCTCCACCAAACATTCCTACGCATGCTAATGTGCCGAGTATTGCAACCACTGTTAAACCAATACAACACCTTTTAAAGCGGCTTATTTTTCGAGGGGCTTCGTCTTGATCATCCTGATACGCTTGCGTATCATATTCTCCATCTTCAATTTCCAAAGGTTCAATTTCATCAAAGTCTGTTTCTATATCTCCTACTTCTGAAGGGGCAGGCTCGTCTAAATTTTCAACCTCTGGGGGTATTTCTGAATCTCGTTCGCGACTAAAAAAATTTTTAACTCCTGAGGTAAAACTTCTAAATGCATTGCCAAAGAAGCTGCCAGATACCTCAGTTTCTTGTGTTTCTTCCAGTGGATTTTCCATCCCTTGGGTGCTTCTGTTTCTTCTTTCAATTGGTCTTCGGTCTCTGTGCTCCATGGTAAACACATAAAAATTATTGAGCAGCAATGTTATTGCAAGCAGAGTCGAGATGGATTTGGCTAAAGTTTTCATAATTTTCCCTTTTGGTATATGTATAATTTTATTTCCTTACATTGTGTATGTTTTGTTTTGATTTGTCAATTTTTGAAAAAGTTTGCTATTTTAAAATAAGATGGTTTTTTAAAGTTTAATATATTTTTAAATTGGGGTGTCGATTATGAAAAAAATCATAAAAAATTTACTCAAATTATTGCTGTGTTTGTGTGTTGTATCGCACGTTTCATCAGTTTTTTCCATGTACAGTAAGCGTAAACCAAAGAAAAAGCGTTTTGCTGGCATGAAGTTAGGGTTTCAGTTGCCGGTTCAAGGCTGCAAGGGTGATAGCACAGGGAGTCCTTTAGGCAAAAGAAGTTTTTCTGAAGCGTTTGATCATCAATCAGAAAAGGAAGAGAGTCCATCTCCTTCCAAGATTTGCAAACGAGATGGTATGTTCAATGTGAAGTCTCCAAAATCTGTCCCGCAAGATCGAGCGCCAAAGCAATCTACATCAAAAAAAAGAAAAATGAAAAAACTAAAAATGATGTGCATGTCTGGGTTTCAACTTCCTTCAAGGGGCACCCAAGACGAGGGTGTTGTAGTTCCCAAAACACCGATGTTAGGAGCTTCTGGGTTTCAAGGGTTCGGGGCTATTTCTTCGATGGATCAGCCGGGATATCAGTTAGAGCAGCAGCCTGAAAGGCAATTCATCACATTTAGTGAGTTTAAAAAGAGGCATACAGCAGAGATAGAGCTTGAAAAGGATGAATTTAAAGGCGTTATTGAGAAGTTTATAGAGATAGTTAAGCAGCAAGAGCTGGGTTCAGCTGATGCATGGATTAAACCTCAGTCTGCGCCGTCAGATAAATTTTTTGATATTGCTGAGGCAATGCCACGAGATAGATTTTTTATACAAAAACGTATTGTGCAGCCAGGGGCGCAGATAGCATTGCATGCTGATGTGCACGGGGACGCAGATGCGCTTATTGCTTATTTAGATCAATTTATAGATGATAATTTTAACATTCGCCAGCCAAAACTATATTTAGCATTTCTTGGTGATTATGTTGATCGAGGTGAAGATAGCTTAAAAGTGCTGTATTTACTTGCTCGTGCTAAAATAGCAAATCCTGCCAGGACTATCTTACTAAGGGGTAATCATGAGGATGTAAAATTAAACAAGTTGCTTTTGATGGATTATACTATGATTTTTGCAGATTACAATAGAATGAACACTTTTTACAATATGCTGCCATCTGCGGTATTTATCGGTGTTCGTGGTGAAATTACCAACTATGCGTTGCTTTGTCACGGTGGTATTGAACCAAGGATTGATCCAATGGATTTGCTTGCAGATCAAAGATGTTGTGTGTCCGAATGGGTTGATCAATTAGATATTGCTTGGATGAATGGTCGTTTTGTGCCGCTTAAAACACTTATTGTGGGAACGGCTAAAACGCACAAAAGTAATATCGGTGATGCTATCTCTCCGCATGTTTCTCGTGAAATTGGTTTTTTGTGGAACGAGTTTATTATTGAGGATAAAGAAACTGCTCCTGTGAAAAAGTCTTACAAAAGTAATACGCTTTCTTTTGGTGAAAAAATTACATTAGGATTATTGCATGCTTGGAGCAGCCTAACATGCAGGGTGCGAGCTATTTTTAGAGGACATCAGCATGAAGGTCTCATGGGCCAAAGGCTAAAGAAGTTTGGGGTGTACAACTCATGGGCGCCAAATCAATTGGATTCAGATGTATTGCGTATGACTGATTGTGCCCCGGTGTGGACACTCAATGCGTGTCCAGGTGCGTTCAAGCCTGCAGGCTTTGAGCCATTGCGAGATGCATATGCTATTTTAAGCTTGGATCAACAGTTTGATAAATGGCAGCTACGGCGATTTTTCAATAGCTAATATTTTTTAACTGCTGTTTTCTCTTGTTTTAAATATCAACAAAGATATGGCTGCAGGGGTTATACCTGGAATTAAAGCTGCTTGTGCGATTGTTTTTGGTTTGTATCGTGTTAATTTTTGTTGCAATTCGATAGAAAGACCTGGCATGTTTTTGTATTCAAAATCTGCAGGGATTTGCAACTGTTTGAACTTTTGTCTTTTTTTAATCTCAAGCTCTTCACGAATAAGATATGGTTCATACCGAATGTGTGCATAGATTGTTTGCAGATTTCTTTCAGAAAGTTCTATGCTGGTCAGTTCTAGAATTGTTTTTTTGTGATCATCACTTTCTTGAAACAATACAAGCAATTGATTGTGTTTATATTTTTTTCTCAAGATACTTAATGCTGTTTCCAGCTCTTTTTTTTCTTGTGTAAAATCGTCGTACATGTTTTGGTTAATGAGTCCAAGTGTGTAACCTTTGTCGGTCAATCGTAAAAATGCATTATCTTGTCGCAATAAAAGTCTGCGTTCAGCACGAGAGGTGAACATTCGGTATGGTTCGTCTACGCCCATGGTAACCAGATCATCTATCATAACGCCGATGTAACTTTCATCTCTTTCTAAAGTAAAATGTTTTTTGTTGGTGTTTTTTAGGTGTGCATTAATTCCTGCAATTAATCCTTGCGCGGCAGCCTCTTCGTATCCGGTTGTACCGTTTATTTGTCCCGCTAAAAAAAGACCGTGTACTGCTTTTGTTTCAAGCGTATGGGTCAGTTGTTGGGGGTATACAAAATCGTATTCAATTGCATATCCAGATTTTGTAATGACTGCATTTTCAAACCCGGGAATAGATTTTACATATGCCTCTTGTACATCGTGGGGCAACGAGGTTGATATCCCGTTTGGATATATTTCATTAGAGTTAGCACCCTCAGGTTCTACAAATATGTGATGAGATTTTTTATCAGGAAATCGTGCAATTTTATCTTCAATTGATGGACAGTATCGCGGGCCAATACCGGTGATGTTTCCTGAGTACATTGCAGATCGTGTTAAATTTTTTCTTATGATCTCATGTGTTTTTTCGGTGGTTCGAGTAATAAAGCAATGGTGTGTGCTTGTAGCATGGTGTGGATAAAATTCAAAAAGATAGTGTAGGTCTGCGGCATCCTGTTGTTCCATTTTTGAAAAGTCCAAACTTTCTTTCAAAAGTCGCGGAGGTGTTCCCGTTTTTAATCTTCCAACTTTAAGGCCTGCTTGTATCAATGAGTCAGTGAGATTTGGTACAGATTTTTCGCCTATTCTGCCTGCTTTATGATTTTCTTTTCCTACGTGTATGACACCATTTAAAAATGTTCCTGTGGTCAAAATTACTGCTGGAGCTTCAAATATTTGTCCACATTCAGTTGCGATACCGTTGATTTTTCCCTGATTGATCAACAATCTATCAGCCATACCTTCAGAAAGGGTCAGATTTTCTGTATTTTTCAGCATTGAGACACTGAGTGTATTGTATGCAAATTTATCGATTTGTAGGCGTAATCCTTGTACTGCAGGTCCTTTTTTTGTATTGAGCATGCGAGCCTGGAGATATGTTTTTGTGCATAATTCTGGCATTAAGCCGCCCAATGCGCTAATTTCGTACACAATATGTCCTTTGCCAACACCGCCAATTGCAGGGTTGCATGACATAAGACCGATTTTATCGATCTGCAGAGTGATAAGTAATGTTTTTGACCCCATTTTTGCTGCAGCATGTGATGCTTCAATCCCTGCATGCCCACCGCCAATAACAATGACATCGAATTTTTTTGATTTATCCATAGTCTCTACACTTTAAAAAATTATGGTAATTTAAGACCCCTAAAGCGTTTCCATAACACTTTAGGGGTTCTAGTTTCATTATAGCATGCATCGTGCAATGAGGCAATCATATTTCAGGGCTCAGGTTTCTTTGCGGGAACCTGTCCTGAGTAGGCCCTTGGTGGCCGTATCGAAGGACTCCATCTCCCCTATCGACTTTTGGGATTAGATAGCCAGAAAAAGGCTATTTCAGAATAGTATGTTTTACTGATTTTTCCATACTTTGTTTATACGAGCAAGTTGAGCAAGTTGATTTTTTGGTATGTTTTCATCAATGTTTTTTAAAGTTTCAATAAATTTTCTCAAGATGTTTGCTTCTTCTGGTGTAAGATATTGTTTGAGTTCGTTTAATTTGTTTTCCAATGCTTTAAGTTTTGCAGGTGCTGTGTGCTCGCTGGTTGCCTTTCTTAATGCGTATGCTAAAGAAAGTGAATTGTTGTATTTTTGATTTAATGTATTGTAAATGTCTGCAGCATCGTTTCTTATTTCTTGTATTATGATAAGCAGTTGTTTATATTTCTCAGATTTTGTTGCTTTGTATTTCTGATTAATTTTGTGTGCAAAGTTTTTTATTTGATCTACAACAAAACCAAATTTGTTTACATGTTGTGTATATTTTTCGGTGTTGTTTTTATTAAAAAAGGCGGTTATGTATTTTTTGAACATGTTGAGTATTGACAAAGCTTCTGCCATCTCCATTGGTTTTGAAGGCATTGCTTTTTCTTGTGCTTCTTTTGTTGTTTCAGCTGAAACATTTGTTGCTGCAAATAAAGTAATTGCAAGAGCACAGATCAAAGATTTTCCCAATATATTTTTCAATGATACATATTTCATAGTTATTCCTTTCACTTTAGGGTTTATGTTAAATGGGATTTCTTTCAGATGGTTGTAAATAGTATAAAGGACTGGTGTATATAGTCAAAGCCCCCCCTTATGTATTGATTAAATGGGCATTTTAAGCTATTATAGGTAGTATAGGGAAATGGCCTACATTACGTGTAAAATGAATAATCTATAGTTCAGGTGTTTATATATGCTGTATCATTTATCTTTATACCTGCAAAGGTATTTTTCTGTTTTTAATGTGGTGCATTACGTTAGTTTTCGCGCCATAGCAGGGCTTTTGAGCTCCTTGTTATTTGCAATTATATTTGGGCAATGGTTTATTAATAAATCAAAAATACTGTTTAGATCAAAATCTCGTGAATTTACTCCTGAAACACACCGTCAAAAGGATGATATGCCAACCATGGGGGGAATATTTATTCTTATAACGTTATTGATTAATGCTTTGTTATGGTGCGATTTGACCAATTTGCAATTGTGGATCTTTATTTTTTGTTTATTAGGTTTTGGAGCAATAGGGTTTTTTGATGATTGGAGTAAAATTAAGCATGATAAAGGAATTTCTATTGCGAGCAAATTTGTTTGCCAATGGCTGATTGCTTTCTTGGTTTCTGTTGGCTTGTTATGGTGCAAAGGGTTTACCACTGTTGTATCTGTTCCTTTTTTCAAAAATTTTCATCCAGATCTTGGATGGTTTTTTGTTCCTTGGGCGATGTTTATCATTGTTGGATGTAGCAATGCAGTTAATTTTACTGATGGTCTGGATGGACTTGCAATTGGTTCTATTATTCCAAATTTTGCGACTTTTTCTATTATTGCCTATCTTGCAGGGCATTATTCGTTATCGATTTATTTGAACATTCCATTTGCGGCAAGCTCTGAAGTAACCATATTTGGAATGGTTCTTGTTGGCGCATCACTTGGCTTTTTATGGTACAATGCGTATCCTGCGCAAATTTTCATGGGAGACGTTGGATCGTTAGCCCTGGGTGCTGGGCTTGCATTAATGGCAATTTTAGCCAAACAAGAGATTTTACTGGTCATTGCAGGAGGTTTGTTTGTCATTGAAGCACTTTCTGTCATCGGGCAAATATTTTCATTTAAATTTCTCAAAACAAGACTCTTTAAAATGGCCCCCATTCATCATCATTTTGAACTACTCGGCTGGCCAGAATCTAAAATCACCGTTCGTTTTGCAATTATCTCTTTTATTTTGTGCTTAATGGCATTGATTACGTTGAAGCTACGCTAAATTGCAGTAAAGTTTGCTTATAGACAGCTTTTGAGTGGCTTCTAGCAGAGTGTTTTATAGAAATTGGGGCAGTATAAGCGTTGCTATTTGTGTTTAGTTTTGGTATAATAAACATATGTCGGTTATTTATTAAATATATCAATAGGGAGGTTTTCTTTATGAATAAAAAAAATATAGTCTTATCTTTTTCACTAGGAATAATCACAAGTACTCATGCATTGCTTGGAATGTCTTACCAAGAAAGCAATAGAAAAATGTGTGAAAGTTACACAAAAGCAAGAGAAGCGTCAGCTGCTTGTTTTGAAGCATTAAAAAGGGATGCTCTGGAAAAATTAAGAGAAGCTGCTCAGAAAAAAGTTATTTGTAAGAAGCAGGTTGTAAGTGGCAAAAAAAAAGATAAAAGGTGGGTTATTTATGTTGCCCCTTCGGGACTTGAACAGCAACTGGTTGTGGGGCCAGACTATGTTCTTGACGAGGAAGCAATAGAGAGGGAGGCAGATAGAGCTGCAGTTCTACGTTATTTTTATATAGAACTTGGAGTTAAGGTAGGGATACCTCTACTAGCAGTTATGTTTGTAACATTTCTTAAACTTGTTGGTCTTGCGTCTTAAATTTATTGATTATTGATTTTACCTATTTCTCATTTCAGACACAAAAAACATTGCGCTACCCAAAATCATCAAAATGGTAAAAGTGACTAGTGATGAGAGGCCTTTGTCTAAAAGTGTTGTGAAGCATTTGTAGATTAAAATGCTGCAACTGACTAGACCAATTGAAGGAAGCCACAAGGGAACGTTAACGTTTGGTCTTTTAATTTTTGCAATGAAAAGAGCTAAAACGCTGAGAGTGTACGCAAAAACAACACCTAACGAACTCATTGGTTGCAAGTGCATTTGGCTTCCACTGCTTACCAAAAGATAAGTTAAGTAGATTATTCCTATGAAAATAACAGATGCAAATGGAATTGCATGCTTGTTGAATTTTGTTAGAAGGCCTGAGAAAAATGTGTGTTTATTTTGTGCAATAGTGAACAAGTTCCAGGTGTTGCTAAACATAATGCCGTAACTTCCACCTAATGCTGATGATGCGAGTGCTAAGTGTAAAATAACTTGTAGGTATTTTGCGGCAGTAGGCAAACCGGTAAACAGTTTTTGCAATAAGGTTGGAAATGCGTGTAAATATTCTGGCATTTGTGTTATGGAAGATAATGCTGTTCCTAATGATCCATAGAACATAAGTTGATAAATTGCTGCAATTGAAATTGCTATGGCGTAAGAAATGATAATTGCCTTAGGAGCATTTTTTGATGGGTTTTCTATTTTGCAACTTAAAATACATGCCGCTTCAAATCCCATTGCGGCATAAAATAAAAATGGGAGTGATGAAGGAATACCTTCCCAAATTCGGTGAACTGCTGAAAGGTTAGAAGGATCAAACAAGAATAATCCGACCAAAATAGCGAATGTTATCGGGATAAGTTTTAAAATTGTAAAGCCGGCTTGAATTTTGCCCCCAGCTTTTATATTAAGCATGTTCAAAAGAACAAAGAGTCCAATCACGATTATATCTAAGTACAAAATATTTATTTTTCCAAGAACCGGAACAAGCTGTTGAATTAACTTTAAAGAAAAGTGAGCCATAAATGCCCCAGAGCCAAGTTTACCAATTAGGTATCCCCAGGAACTTAAAAAACCTGCAAAGGGTGATATCTCATTTTTCCCAAAGGCGTAAAAGCCACCATTTGGATACATGCCGGTAAGTTTGGCGATAGATATGACCAGTGGAAGCATCAATATGCCGATTAAAAGATACGATAAAGCGCTCAAGGCGCCTGCATGTTTAGAAAGTATTACAGTATTTGCAAATATGCCCGTACCAAGCATAATGTTTATGTTTATCAATATTGCAGTAGATAACGATAGTTTTCCTGTTCCCTCTTTGGTCATTTTTTCTCCAAACGGTTAAAAAGCATCAGTTTAGTCTAAACTCTTGTTTAGCTACTATTTTATATTATTTATTGGATTTTTTCAAATAGCAATTGGAGGGGTGGTTAGCAATTGGTGGGCCGATTGTGCAGATGTCAATGGCGAGGTATACTGCATGCAAAGCTTAAAATATTTATGATTTCGTTTTTAATTAAGGAAAATTTTATGAAAAAGCTCTCTTGTGCATTACTGTCGCTGTTGTTCGTTTTTCCTGCAAAAGCAATGAATTGTAAAAAACTGTTTTGTGGGCTCTTTGCAGCAGGTGTGAGTATTGCTGCAATATATGGCACGGTAAAAGCGGTACATAATCACCCATCTCGTATGCGTTGGGATCTGCAAGATAAAGCAATAGATGTGGATTCTCTTTGTTTTGATAATGCGCATACGGATGAAAAATTTTTATGGGGCGTTGCAACGTCGGCGTATCAGGTTGAAGGTGAAGATGGGGCTACGATAAAGCCGTACAACCAGTGGCAGCGTTGTGAAGAAAAAGAAATTGAAATAGATGGAAAAACCTGTATCCCGGTACCACATGTTTCTGGAAATGCGTGTGAGCATTTCAGTAGGTACAAAGAAGATATTCAGTTGATGAAAAAGCTTGGGTTTAAGGCGTTTCGATTTTCTATTTCTTGGGGTAAAGTTGAGCCGAGAGAGGGTGAGTTTAACCAAGAGGTAATAGATCATTATGAAGATGTATGCAGAGAGTTGGTTGCAAACGGTATAAAGCCGGTTGTTACATTGCACCATTACACCCATCCGTGCTGGTTTGAAGATTTGGGGAGTTTTGAAAAAGAAGAAAACATACAATATTTTGTGCGATTTTGTAAAAAGGTATTTCGTCAATTGCATCCCCATATACATCTTTGGTTTACGTTTAACACGTTTGTTGGTTATGCATTGCCTGGGTTTTCTCAGGGAATGAAGCCTCCGTTTAAAAAAGATCTTGCTTTGGCCATTACAGTGCTTAAGCATGTGTTGGAAGCTCATGTGCATGTGTATCATGCGTTAAAAGAGATAAGCCCAACTTCTAAAATTGGCATTTACAAGAATATTTTTCAGCTTGACCCTTGGTGTTTGCTAAATCCATTAGATCGACTTTATTGTGCTTTGGGAAATTCTATCTCAAACGATTCGATATATAACTTTTTTACAACCGGTGTGTTTAAGTTGTGGATTCCGTGTAAAGTTTCTATGAATTACAAAAACGAATGGGCAATTGGTGCGTTAGACTGTGTCGGTTTAAATTATTATTCTGGCGCATATGCTAAAAATTTTAAAATTATTCCACGGCCGGAGTGCATACCAACAAAAAATAGTCGTTATACCATTTATCCTGAAGGATTTTATCGGGCGATCAAAACCATTGATCAAAAATTAGCAAAGCCACTTGCAGTACCAATTTATATCACCGAAAATGGCATCGCGGCTCGCAATGATAAAGAGCGATCGTTTTTTTACAAAAGTTATTTGTACGCATTATCAAAAGCAATGCAAGAGGGAGTTGATGTGCGAGGGTATATGACTTGGTCGCTCATGGATAATTATGAATGGTCTAGTGGGTATGATGTGCAGTATGGCATATGTCATGTTGATTTTAAAACACAAGAAAGAACGCTTAAAAAGGGAACAGAATTTTTAATTGATGTTGTTAATTCTTTTGTGTAAAAACCATTATATTGGGGGATCAAGTAACTAGCGAGAATAACCCCTTTCAATGGCAACCCTTCGATACTCTGTCTATGGCGAAACTTAGTTGATTTGGCCACCAGTTGTGACATGATGCGATGTTCTGTTGATAAAAAGGCCAAAAGTTCTCTTTTGACAGGCATCCGGCATAACGATAAACTTGGAAGATCTTGGTGATTTTTTTATAAAAAACAAGAAAGGTAATCATGCTCACAACAAAAAAACGTCTTTTTTTTATTTTTTTAATGTCATCTTACATTTTCTGTAGCAATGCCAATGTAAATGTTATCTTTGATATTGGTGGTGTCTTAATACAGCACCGTACAAGTCCCCTTTCTGTTTTGAAAAAAATTGGATTTTGTGGGATGTTAGCGTATCTCTTAAAGTTTAACTTCCTACGTTCGTTACGATCGCGTCTTTTTGAAACTCTTAACCAGTTGGATTCTGTTGTGAAAAATGATTTTGGTGCAACAGATGATAAAGGGAAGCTTCTTCCAGGGATTCTATGTGATTGGATGACCGGGCATAAAACCTCCGCCCAAGTAGGTAAACAGCTCTATACGTTTATAAAGAATAATAATAAATTTTTTCATAATAATGCAGAAAAAAATGTTATTGCAAAAATAGGAAAAATGCTTGCTGATCCAAAGGAAATGATAGAGTCGACGTTTCCTTTGAAGGCAGGATTAGACTTTGCAAGAGAATGCAAAAGAAGAGGATATCGTCTTTTTATTCTGTCAAATTGGGATAAGGAAACGTTTCAACTTGCACAAGAAAAATATCCAGAGATATTTGAACTTTTTGATGAACAGCATATGGTAATTTCTGGAAATGTTGGATTTGCAAAGCCCCACCCAGAAATATATCAGTATATGCTTGCAAAACATAACCTTGATCCGAAGACCTGTATATTTTTTGACGATCAATTGGTAAATACAAAAAGGGCAGAAGAATTTGGTATTGCCTCTATCACTTGCAAAAAATTTACGTATCAACAAATGCTAGAAGGTCTTGATTCTTTTGTTCAAAAGCCAGGTTTAACGAGTTCCACAGAGCTCCTTTCTGAAATTTGATGTAACTCTTGTTGCCACAAAAGCTTAGCATAAATATGGAAAATTTGCTGAGCAAGGCGCATCATTGTTTGCACAGTGTCAGTGTTAATTGCACAAAAAATCCCCGCAGGTTTTGCCTGCAGGGATTTTTTTCACGGGTTTGTTTTTTGTTAATCGTACATTCTTCGTAGTATTCTTATTTCAGCATCAAGGGCTTTTTTCTGTGTGTTTATGTCCACTATTTTTGCTCTTACTTTTCTTTGTTGTTCTGTGTGAGCATATCCCTTTTGTACTCTCGAAATGATCCCCAGTTGTTTTCGGGTTAATTTTTTTCTTAGATCCAATCCTTGTTTTATTTCTCCGTATATTTCAAAAAACCATCTGAAGAGTCTTTTAACCTCTTTCTTACTTTTTTGGAGCTGAAGTTTTAGTTTTTCTATTGTGAATTGTGCCTCATACAGATCGCCTTCTGTTTTATGAAGCTTTGTGATTAAAGCAAGTATTGGATCAACTTGATCGTACAGCGCTACGAGCCATTTATTTAATCTTTTTCTGTTGTCTTTCTGTACTTTTGCAAGGACTTTTCCTCCTATGCCGAAAAGCCATTTAAAGAATTTGGCAACTGTTCCGACAACCGGTACAGCTTCTACTATCTCCGCTATTGATTGCCCTATGGCGAGTGTTGTTTTGCCAGCGCCCATTCCGATCTCATCTTGTTGATATTGTTTTGCTTTTTCTAGTATTCTGGCTGACTCAGTTAGGACTTTACTCCATAGGTCTGCTATTTGCGCACGAAGTTTCGCTATTTTTACTTCATACTGGCCAACGCTTTTTTCAAGTGCTCCAATTTCTATTTTTAGTTTTAGATTGTTACTTTTTGCTTTTCCGGCGGCTTCTTTGAGTTTGCTTTTTACAATATCTTTTTTCTTTCGGTTTGCTGCTACTTGTTTGTCAACGTCATATCTTCCTTCTTTTTCTACTTTTTCAATTGCAGCATCGATTTCTTTCAGTCGGGCAAAAGTTGTTGCTTGATAGGTTTTAAATTCTCTATCCATTTGGTCTATTGTCATTTTGTTATTTGCTATTTTAAACTGATTAAATTCCTCTTGTATCTCTGCTTTCTCTGCGGTGCTATGGGCAGATTTTGCATATTTATATTTCTCTGTTGGTTCTTTTATTAACTTTTTCATTTCTTCCATTTGTATTACTTTTTTGCCAACCTCAGCAAGCTCATTGATAACACTTAAAAATGGAACGTCGCCAAAGATTGTTTTTACTCCTTTCCCGAGTACCTTATGTATTATTTTAAAAGTTTTGGGAGTTAGATCACCACTTACTGCATCAATTAGTGCGTCAGCGGCTTGCATTGCCTTGATTTTTTCCTTTTCGTTGAAATCATGCCTAATTTCTAGTTTTGGGACGGCACTTTTCAGTTTTTGGATTTCCTGTACGAGCTCTGTTCTTTTGTTTCTGTATTTTGCAGCTTTATTTTTAAGTTCGAGTTCCAGGTTTCTTTTTTGTGAGTTTTTTATATCTAGATAAGAGTTGATATCCCTTGTTATAAAGACTTCATGTATCTCTCTTGTGAAAATATTTTGTGATATGCATGCTACAAATGAAATGGCAATAATAGTGCTTGCTACCTTTTTGATCATAACACCTCCTCCTTATTGTTGGTATGTAATTTTTCAATAAAAAGTTTCCGAAAGCTCCCACTTTCTACTTTTTACTGTTCCTCTGTTTTTAGAGTAGCTCTGTGAGGATTTTAGTGTCAATGGTTTTTATTACTTCTTTTCCTTTAATAATTTTTTAATCTCTTCTCTTACTTCGTTTATTTTTGGCCTTAATTTTGCTTCAATTTCTTGTTTCGCCTTGATTGTTGCTTTTGTTTGTCCTTTTGCCTCTTTTTCTGTTCCTTTGATTGCATCAGTCATGGTTGCTTGTTTCTTTTGCAACTCGTTTAGGCGTTCTCGGGTAACGGCCAAAATTTCATCAGATTTTACTTTTTTTATAGATTTGAGTTGCGTTTCTTTTTTGGCTCTTTGTTTTTCTAAGTACCTTTTTTTGGAATCATTTTGTTTTAGTTTGCATTGTTGTGTAACTTCTTGAGTTGCAAGTGCCAGGATTTTTTCATGTTGAGATTCGATTTCCATTTTTGCTCTTTTTCGCAATACTTGTCTGTGTTCATATATTTTGTCTTTTAACTTGTGTTCAATGCCACTTAATTTGTGTGCAAGAGGAGAAAGCCACAGAAGAATATTTTGTTCTTCGAGCTTATCCTCTTCTTTTTGCATTGCTTGCGCTTCTTTTGTTAGGTTGTTACGGTTCGTGCGAAGTGTTGCTTGTGCCGTTTTCATTTCTTTGTTTATGTTGTTTATATCGGCTGTTATTTTTTGTTTTTGGGTTGCAAGGTTTGCCAACTGGGTTTTTGCCTCATTATCTGATTTCATTGCATCGCTGATTTTGGCTTCTAATTGTTTTTCTAATTTTGATTTTTCATTTTTTAATTGTTTGATTCTGTTATCCAGATTATATCTTTTTGCGTTTTTTATTTTATTGTATTGCTCATCGATGGACTCAATTTTTGCTTTGATTTCAGTTTCCATTTTTATTATTATTTTATCTATTTTTTGTATTCTTGTATTATTAAGATCTATTTTGAGCTTGCATAGGTTTATTTTGCAAAGATCTTCTTTTTGTTCAATTTTTTTTGCCATTATTACGTTGTACCTGTTGCTTACATCATTCAGGATAGCATTTGTTTGCTTTGCTATAGGAGGTTTTACTTTAGTAATTGCTTCAAGTAATACGTTTTTTAATGCGGTATTTGCACCTATGACCAAGTCTTGTGAAGGTTTTCCTTTTACTGTGTTGATTTCATACTGTAGAGCTTTGTTGCTAGCAATTAACGCTGTCCTTTCTTTTGTTAATTTTGTTTTGGTATCTTGTAGCTTTTTTTCTAACTTTGCTTTTTTATTTTTTAGTTGATCAAGCAGGGGGTTGTAGTTTCTGTTTAAAATACCTCTTGCTATTAGTGTTGTGAGCATGAGCGCAACTATAGCTATTTTTTTATTCATTATGTTCTCCTCTTTTTTTATTTTGCAATTTATTATTCTCTTCAATACGATAATAGCTCTATTTGCAATTAAAAATCAATAATTTTGGATTATTTTTTGCATTTTATGTGGCTATGCCCGATTTCAGGGGGCTTGGGGAGATGTATTTTGTTAATTTTTGATTGGTTTTTACAGGTTCTGAGCTATTTTTTTGCCAAATACAGCGCTATTGAGCCTGCTACCGCAGCATTGAGGCTTTCTGTTTCTCCTGGCATATGCAATGTGAGTTTTTCATCACAGTCATTGAGCCATTGCTCAGGGATTCCGTGTGCTTCGCTTCCAACAACTAGCAGTGCATTTGTAAGATCGATCTTTTCAGGAGATTTGCCATCTTTGGCCACCAGTGCTATAAGTTGTAAATCTTTTTTATTTTTACGTAATGTTTCCCATGACCATGGAAAAATAGCAACATTGGCGATAGTGCCTGCAGTTGCCTGAATTACTTTTGGATTCCATGGATCAACACCTTCGATGGTTACCACAGTTTGAAAGCCCATTGCAGCGCATGTTCTGATAAGGGTGCCCACATTGCCCGGATCCGAAACCTGTGATAGTACAATTCCTGGGCTAATTGCCTCAGCAGGGGCAATTTTTATGGGAAATAGGCATAACAGACCGCTTGGGCTTGTGGCAGAGCTGATTTTGGACATTACCTCATCTGATACGAGAACAATTTTATCTTCATAAGTAAGTTTTTGAGCGTCTTCGAGTTTTTGCTTTGTCGCATAGACTTTTTCTGGGCAAAGTCCTGATTGACAGATCGTTTTGCAAACTCTAAAGCCTTCAGCTACAAATAGTTGCCTTTTTTTCCTTTCCTTTTGCATTTTTAGTTTAGCTACTGCTTTTATCTCTTCATTTTTTCGTGACGTTATCGTTTCCATACTCGCAATCTATCTTTTGGGTTTTATTTTCATTATTTTATCAAAAAAATTGTAGGTAAAATTTTTCTCTTTGTCAATGGTTATGGCTTCATCCTTTGTTTTAAAGGGATAGCGGTTGACGAGTCTGTGTTTTTATTGTACATTGAATGCGTATCTTATGAGGAGGTTATGCTCTTAAGAAAACTACACAATTTTTTAAATTATTAACTATTTTTTTATGGAGTGAAAAAGTGAAAAACGCAATTAAAAAAAGATTATCGTTGTTTTTGTCGTTAAATCTTTTAGTTGTTTTAATGACACCTTCGGTTGCGCAAGCAGGAATGTTTGACTGGCTATTTGGTGCTAAAAAAGTTGCCGAAAAAAAAGTCGGAACAGTATCAGAAGAAAAAGCTGGTAGCAATAAGGTTAAAAGTTTTTTCAAAAAGTGCTTACCTATTGTTTCTGCTTTGGCAGCAATTCCTTTGGGGATTTGCTTGTTTAAATCTTCTGGAGCAGGTAAATCAGCGGGCTCTATAACTCCAGTAAGTCCTGGGGCAGGAAAAGGAAAATCACTTTTAATGTGGGGAGCTAAAAAGCTGTTTGGTGGTGCTTTGGTGACTGCAGGTATTTGTGGTGCTCTTTTCTTGGCATGGAAACTGTTTTTGAGAAAATTGTTTGATGATGCAGTCGATAGAGGGCTTGGAAGAGTAGATAATTTTGTTGATGCTCAAAGAGGAAAAGTAAAACAAGATGTTCAAGATGCTGTAGGTGATGTATTGGGTAAAGCGAATGAATTTGTTGATGCTCAAAGGGGAAAGTTAAAACATGATGTGCCAGCTGCGGTAGACGATGTCCTAGGTCAAGTAAATGGATTTGTTGATGCTCAAAGAACGAAAACGCTTGCAGATGCGGACAAGTTTGTTGATGCAAAATTGGGTAAAGCGAATGAATTTGTTGATGCTCAAAGGGGAAAGTTAAAACATGATGTGCCAGCTGTGGTAGGCGATGTATTAGGTCAAGCAAATGGATTTGTTGATGCAAATATGGGGAAAGTAGATGCGTTTGTTGATGCTCAAAGAGAAAAAACAAAACAAGATGGTGTTGATGCTGCAAGACTGTTGCCAGGTGCAATTGTCGGTGGCGCAGCGTCGAGCGCATGGAATACTGCGGGTCGCTTTCTTGGCGGAATTAAAGATGGCGTTTTAGGTTTTTTTAGAAGAAAAAAAGCTGTTTCTCCCGAAGCAGAGACTGCACAGGGTGACTTGTCCACAGAAGCTTTAGCGGAGGATGATCGGGATCTTTTTGGCAAAAATGAAAAGCCTCGAAGAAGAAAAAAGCCAAGACCATCAGATTCAGACAAAGATGAAGCTGAAGAATTTAAGAGCTTCTCTTCTGGCCATGAAATGATAGAAGATTTGGTTTATTCTAGTGATCCTTGTATTGATGTAGACGAAGTTTTGGCTGAAGAAACTGAAATTAAAGAGGCTGAAGAAGAAGGTGAGGTTGCCGGACCTACTCATAGATCGTTGAGAATGAAAAAAAGGTTTCAAGGTGATCATCCTCTTGAAGAACGTATTGAAATTCAAGAGAAGTCTGATGACCTTTGCATTGGTAGAGATGTAGAAGCTGACTTTGGGGAGGAAATCATCCCCATTCGTAGACCATTGCCTAAACTTTCTCTAAACAGTGAAGATGACTCTCATCGTTGCGAAAAAGTTGTTGTAGAGCTAGCAGCAGAAGAAGGAAGAAGAAGAGTAAGGCAACAACATCGTGAAGAAGAGGAAGAAGAAGATAGGTAAATGAGAAGCCTGGTGTAAAAACTGGGCTTTTTTTATAAAGTTCCGTCAAGAATTTTTTGTCTGTAGTTTGCCATCAAGGTAACCATGAACTGCAAATTGTGAATGGTTGCAAGGGTGTGGGCAACTGGTTCTTTTGCTTTAAACAAATGATGCAGATATGCAATGGTAAATTTTTGACATGTTATGCAAGAACAGTTCTTGTCAATTGGTTCAAATGTTTCTTTATTTCCACTTCGTAAAATTTTTAGATTTCCGTTACTGGTGAACAGTAGTCCGTGACGAGCGCATTTGGTTGGATGTGAACTGTCAAACGTGTCGACTCCCATTTTTATGCATTGCTCCAATGAGTTTAAATCCCCAATGCCGAGCAAATGATTTGATTTATCTTGCGGGATGAGTGGCATGGTAAATTGTAACATTTCAAACATCTCTGTGTGTGTTTTGCCTAAAGAGCCACCAATTGCAAAACCATCAAAATCAAGCTTTGTTAAATATTCACAACTTAATTTGCGCAGATTCTTATCAATACCACCATGAATAACGGCATACATTGCCTGATTATTTCTATTTTTCAGGTGGGTGTCTAATGATCTTTTTTCCCATCGGTGTGTTCTGTGTAGCGATTCTTCTAATGCTTTTTTTTCAACGTGGTATGGTGGAAGTTCATCAAGCGGAATGATGATATCTGCACCTAAATCTTTTTGCGCTTGAACCGATGTTTCTGGAGTAAGGAGTACTTTTGCTCCATCTCGATATGATCGAAACAATACACCTTCTTCATTGATTTTTAAAACGGTACCGTCGAGCTTTTTTTTGCCGCGACTTTTGAGTTCATCTTTTACTGAGCCGTACGCAAGACTAAAAACCTGAAATCCTCCAGAATCGGTAATTATTGGCTTGTTTCGGTTTAAAAACTTGTGCAATCCTCCTGCTTTTGCAACAACTTCTGATCCTGGTTGCAGCATAAGGTGATAAGTGTTGCAGAACATCAACTGAAGATCAATATGCTCTGCTAAATGACTATCGACCGCTTTAAGTGTAGCATTGGTGCCTACTGCAACAAAGTTGGGGGTGTCGATTATCCCATGGGGTGTGTGTATTTTTCCAACACGAGCCCTGGATTTTTTTGATTTGTATATTGTTTCGAATGTAAATTTGTTCATTTTTATATTTTTAACCTCCTAGTTTTATTCGCCTTATTTCTATAAATTATACCAAAAATGTGGGGGGTTGGCTATGTTTTAGCGATTTTTGCTCTCAACACAGAGATCAGAGGAACAGATACTAAAATGGCTACGATTTTAACGGCAAAGCTGACTAGTATTACATCGCCAATATTGCTGATAATGCCGTAAAGGCCGGCGAAACTGAATAGAACTGTGTCGATGATTTGAATGGAAAGCAGCGATATGAGGTTGCGTAAGAAGAAGTATTTGCTCTGGAGTTTTGTTTTTAAAAATCCGTATAGAATTCTGTCTAAATGCTGGACTAGAAAGGTAACTAATATCGATGCTATGGCGATGCGTGGCATAAAGGTGAGTATCGGTGCATAGTGCGCAGCGGTTATATCGTATATGCTTGGCAGGTACATGAGATGTATCTGTGATACGATAGCGTATAAAATGAGCGCGAGAAAACAGGTCCAGATTGCTTTTTTTGCGGCATCTTTACCAAAATATTCTTGCAACAAGTTAAGTCCGAGTATTGCGCCGACAGAGAATGCGTCCGATGCTGTTGGATGCAGGCCAAAGAGGGTGATCTGCTTTAATACAAAAAGGTTTGCAAGAATGCAGTAAATTGCAATCATTGCGACCAGTGTTGATTTTGACATTTTTAATGAGATTATGGTAAACAGGCTTACTACGATAATGTGAGCAAAAAAAAGTAATTCATTCATAGAGTTTTGCCTTTTCTATTACAATTCCAATACAACGAAAGCCCGAAGAAGTCCCGAATTTAGCGAGGGACGAAGACGGGCGATAATAATGTGAGCAAAAAAAAGTAATTCGTTCATAAAGTCCTCTTTTTAGAGCAAAGGATATTTTTTAAAACCAATTAGTTGGCATTCTGGTTGTGGGACAATGTCAAAATGTTTTTTTACGAGTGCTTGCATTTCTCTTGCTAGAGCGATAATGTCTGATGAGGCTGCATCTGCTTGGTTGACGATCATATTTGCATGTTTATGTGATACTACGGCGTCACCGACATTCAGATGTCCTTTTACCCCTATTTTATCAAGATAATATGCAACGTAAATCATTTTTTTATCTGGTTGGCCTGCAATAGGTAATGTAACTTCATGATCAAAAAAATTTCTAAAAAAACTGCCGCAGGTATTTTTATTTGGATATCTCGCGTTTCTGTGGCGTATGATCTCAACTTTTCTTCCTTGAGCGAATGCAGTTTCTACGGGTGTTGCTTTTTTTAGTTTGAATGTGGCATTTAGTAGATAATGGTTTTTTGCCATGAGTGTTGAGGTGTCGTATCCAAACTGAAACCAGTTTTTATCAACTGTCTCGATTTTGCCAGTATGTTTATCTATGATTTGAGCACTGATCAGAAAATCACTTAAGAAAAATCGAAAATAATGGATATTGATGTAAACAGAGCCGCCAATGGTTCCCGGTATGCCACTCAATTCTTCTAGGCCGGTCAGATTGTTTTGCAAGCAGTATGTAATCAAATCATCCATGTCTACGCCTGCACCTGCATGGACAAGCGCGTAATGGCTATCGAGGTTTTCGCGTTGGATATCATTGAGTTTCGGATGTATCACAAGTCCGTCAAATCCTTCATCACTGATCAGAACATTTGCCCCGTGGCCCAGAACGAAGATTTCAAGGTCGTTTTTTTGGGCGTATTGCAGTGCGTAGGCGAACGCCTCAGAAGTTTGAGGTGTGGCATAGAAAGTAGCATTGCCACCAGTATTGAACCAATTTTTGTTTTTCAGAGAGATATTTGACTGAATTATGGTGTTTTCCATAGGTTTTTCCTTGTGTAAAGCCTTTTTTGTTATTGTACCATATTTTGAAAGATTTTCCCCTGTTTTAAGCGTTTTTGGTGAGATTGTGGTTGCTAAAATTGGCAAAAAATGAGATAATAAAAGTAAATATCAGTTTTTTAATAAGAGAGGGCTTTTGTGAATAAAATGGGATGTGTGCTTGAGATAATGGTAGGCAAGCTTTGGGTTGGAGAACAAGCTGGAGGGCAATCTGTCCAGGAAGACCAGCTTAATGAACTTATAAAGTTGGGTTTTTTTTACTACTCAAACAAAAAGAATAAAGAGGCTATAAAATATTTTAAGCAAGCCCTTAAGGTTAGCCAGCGAGCAGATTTATACAACAATTTGGGTTTAGTTTACTTGGGCAGTGAGGAGCATGCCAAGGCCGTGCATTGTTTTAAAAAGTCTTTAAATCTCGATATGGGATATGTTCCAGCGCTTTATAATCTTGGCGTTGCTATGTATTATGCAAAAGCATACGAAAATGCTGTTAAAGTTTTTGATAATATTGCAAAGGTCAAAGACCTTGATAAAGCTATGCTTTCCAATGCTCTAAACGATAGAGGTTGTGCGCAAAATAGAAATGGTGATTTAGAGGCGGCAGAAAAATCTTTCGAAGCAGCGCAAGTACTGGATGATAAATTTGTAAGGCCGTATGTTAATCTTGGAAATTTGTATTGCAACAAAGGTCGCTTTGACGATGCTAAAGTCAAATATGAAAAAGCGCTCAAGTTAGATGAAAATTGTGCCGCTGCGTATAATGGTCTTGGGGTTGTTGCGCTTGAAGAGGGTGATCTTAATAAAGCCCAAGAATCTTTTGATAAGGCGTTTGCAGTGGATCAAAATTGTTCTGCGGCATATGTAAACAGGATGATTCTCAAGAAAAATGCACAGCAGCAAAATGCTGATAAAAAGTAGTATCATTTTTTAACAAATACTAATGCTTTGTTACCTTTGTAGTAGAGCATCAATTTATTAATACTCAATTTTATCCTGTTTTTCTTTCCACAGTTCAAATGCCTGCATTGCATCTTGGCGCATCATGTTTTTCATTGGAATTGCTCTTTTTTCATGCTCAATTTTCATTTGCTCATAGATAAATGAATCGTCAAAATTTATTGTAGCAGCATCCTGTTTTGTGTTGCCGTAATAAATTGTTTTTATGTGTGCCCAGTAGCAGGCCGCTAAGCACATAGGGCATGGTTCGCATGAGGTGTACATCTCACATTCTGGAATGTGAAAGTTTTTCAATTTTTTGCATGCATTGCGAATTGCGACTATTTCTGCATGGGCGGTTGGGTCATTAGTTGATGTAACTAAATTTGTTCCTTGTGCGATTATTTCATTATTTTTTACAATTATCACACCAAATGGCCCACCCTTATTTGTTCTTACGTTTTCAATAGAAAGTTGTATTGCATGTTGCATAAACTTTTTATTCATGTTTATTGTTATCCTTCTGTTCCGTAGTATCTGTCACCAAAATCACCGAGTCCTGGAACGATAAATTTATCTTTGTTTAACTTTTCATCAATGCCGGCTTGTATAATTTTGAGCCTTGGAAATTCAGAAAGCATTGCGCCGATTCCTTCTGGAGAAGCTATGATTGATGCGAAGATAACATTTTTGTCTTGCACTCCGAGCTCTCTTAAAATTTTTAATGTTTCTATCCCGGTGCCTCCAGTTGATATCATTGGGTCAAGAATTATGACCTTGTCTTGGTGGTTAATTGATGGAATATTTTGGTAATACAAGTGAGCTTTTGCCGTTTCTTCATCCCGTTTGAGTCCAACAACTCCTATTTGAGCGTCTTTGTAGTAGTGCAAAAATGGGCGGAGCATTATCATGCCCGATCTGAGTATTGGGATAAGCGTTATTGATGGTTTTAGTTTTATTCCTTTTGTTAATGCAATTGGAGTTTCTACATTTATTTCTTCTGTTTCGATGTGTGTTAAAGATTCTTGTGCCATTATGTGTGAGATAGCATAGGCAGCTTCTCTAAAGTCAGTTCGTGATATATTTTTGTCGCGCAATGTTGTTAAAAAAAGTTTTTTAATTTTTTCCATTTTGGTTCCAATGGATTAAAGGGTTTGTCTAGCTCAGGTTTTTTTTGCCTGAGTAAGTTTTTTCTTTAACATTAAAAGAAGAAGGTGTTGTGTGTCAATGATTTAACGTTTTAAACCATAAGGTTGAAAATGATAAGATTTAAAGATCGTGCTGATGCTGGAAGAAAGTTGGTGTCGAAATTGTTGCAATACAAAAACAAACCAAGCGCCGTTGTTATTGGGTTGCCTCGCGGTGGTGTGGTGACTGCTTTTGAAGTTGCGAAAGAATTAAACTTGCCTTTGGATATTATTGTTTCAAGAAAAATTGCTTCACCTGCGCAGCCAGAGCTTGCCTTAGGGGCTTTATCCCAGGAAGGTTTTACGTTTTTTGATGAAAAGATAATGCGTATGATGGCGGTGACCAAAGAGGAGCTTGCGCCGATTGTGCATGCAGAAAAACAGGAAGCAAAAAGGCGCTTAAAATTGTACCGTGGTGATTTGCCACCGCTTGATCTTGAAAATAAAGTAGCGATTTTGGTTGATGATGGTATTGCAACTGGAGCAACTATGATGGCTACGATATTATCCGCGCGTAATCTTAAGGCTCAAAAAATTATTATCGCAGTTCCGGTAAGCCCACCAGAAACGTTACAAAAAATAAAAAAGGAAGTTGACGAAGTTATTTGTCTTGGGACCCCGTCTGTTTTTAGGGGAGTTGGTGCGTTTTATGATAGCTTTGCCCAAACCGATGATAATGAGGTAATTAGTTTGATGAAACGCTCAAAAAGACTGCAATAGAAATATTATTTTGAGACCATGAGCTTAAGCATCCTTAAAACTTTTCTAAAACAAGAACAGCGAAAAGGTCTTTTTTGTTTGGCATTTTCTGTTCTGTTTTTTTGAGAGTGTCGTTTCAACTGAGAGTATTTTTTTGTTCTGTTTTTAGGCCGATTTGTTCGCCTTACGCCAAACATATGTGATGATTGGAGTACAAATGCAGAAGCAAATAGTATTAGTGTAAACTTATAAAAATGTTTATTCATGGCAGTTCCTCCCTGGTTTTGCCTTTTAACAATACACATCCAATATAATTGAAACTGTATATCTTTGCAAAGTCTTGGGGCGTATTGGCACACACATTCCGAACTCCAAGTACACAACCTTGCTTCACTTTTGAGGTTGTTCAATCCGCTTTTTCGAATTTAGGTATCGAACCGATATTTGTTTAAAAAAGCTTTTAAAGCAAGTATAATAGTTTTTATTTGTTGAAAATGTAATGAAATTTTATGGGAAAAATCTAAATGACACCTGAAGCACAGACCTCAATAGAAAAACAGAGAATTCTTTTAAATCGAATGCTCAGGAAGGCCTTAAAAAAACAGAAAGGCTAGAAGAAGGAGAAGTATCAAGGACTTCTGTTAATTAGAAGCCCTATCAACTCAACTTTGAATTCTTAAAATTATTGAACTAAACATCTTGAAGAATTTTCTTCTTTTATTATTTTGCTTGGTAACAACTTGCATGGCAATAACAAAGACGTTTTTATAAATATTGGTTGTTTGTCGGCCCCTGTATAAATGGTTGTTTTTTTGTGATTGTAGTTTTCCATAAACGTTTTGCCAAAGTTAAACCTCTCATCTACCTGCTCCCCGTCAGATAAGTAGTCTTCTAATATTTTTGATCCAACTAAACTTATTCCCAAAGCTTTTGATTTTTCCAATATTATTTTTGAATATTGCTCAAATGACTTTATTGAACAGCTAGAATCTATTTTTTGAGTGTACATCGTATAAAGAAGTGTATCTTGCTTTTCTCTTTCAAAAAATATATGTATGTTTCGACTCCTTATTCTATCTATTACTTCTCTTATAGCTTCCGCATACAATAGCCTTTGAAAAAGAATAACAGAATCATTTTCTTCAACATCTCCCTCCTCACCTTCTTCTTCTTCTTGTTTTTCTTTTTCAGCCATATACCTTTGTATTTTTTGCAATTTACCTAGCCCTCTAAAGTTTCTTGCAAGCAGCAGATACATTTGTACAGAAGAAGAACGCTTTTCTGCAGAAAGCTGCAGATCTGCATCTGTTATATTAGCACCATTTTGAACCAAGAATTGCATCATACTGTTGCTAAACCGTTTTTCTGAAGATAAGAGAGATCCGAGAAGAGTTTCTCCTTTTGGGCTAGTTTCGTTTACATCAATGTTATATTGTTTCAAAAAGTATCTTAAAATATTGGTGTCTTTACTCAAGGCAGCAAGAAAAACAGGACGATTCTTTTGGAAATCTACTACATTTCCGTTTAAACCTCGAAGCTCAACAAGATATTGAACAATATCTAAATGTCCATTAAGGGCTGCAATATGAACTGGCGAATAATTTTGGCGGCCTTTTTCGTACGGACTAACATTCTTTTTTTCAATTAAATATTCTAAAACATTTAGATGACCAAAACGAATAGCCAGATGAATTGGCTTATATCCTTCAGTATTTGCTAAACTTTCATATGTGCGTCTCTTCTCGATTAAATACCTAATAATATTAAGATGCCCATTAGCAGCTGCAAAGTGCACAGGCGCATTACCATCACGATTTTTTATATCTTCATATACATCTGTCTTCTCAATAAGGTACTTTAAAATACTTTTTCTTCCATTAATTGCTGCAAGATGAATTAATTTATTTCCCTCGGTATCTGTTTCGTTTTTATCCGCATCTTTTCGTATTAAATATATGGCAATACACAAGTGCCCATTTTTAACAGCAAGATAAATTGGGGTTTCACCTTGAAGATTTTTTTCATTTTTATCTATTTTTTGCTTTTCGATTAAATATTTAACAATTTCGAGACTACCATACTGGCAAGCAGTGTGAATTAATTTGTTACCTTTAACATCTGTCTCGTTTTTATCCGCACCTTTTCGGATTAAATATCTAGCAACACACAAGTGTCTATTTTTAACCGCAAGATAAATTGGAGCTTCACCTTGAAGATTTTTTTCATTTTTATTTACTTTCTGTTTTTCGATTAAATATTTAACAATGTCGAGACGACCATACTTGGAAGCAATGTGGATTGGCCGGTTTCCATTGGAGCCCCGTTTTCTTTTACTTACACGTTTCTTTTCAATTAAATATTTAACAATATTTAAATTGCCATTTTCAGCTGCAATGTGTATTGGGAAGCTACCCTTGGGATTTGCTTTATTTTTATTCACTCCTTGTTCTTCAATCAAATATTTAACAATGTTCAAGTTTCCATTACAAGCAGCAATGTGTATTGGAAGCCAACCTTTATAACCTGCTTCATTTTTATCTACACCTTGCTCAATTAAATATCTAACAATGTCCAAGTTTCCATTACAAGCAGCGATGTGTATTGGAGGAAAGCCTTCAGAATTTGCTTCATTTTTATCTACACCCTGCTCAACTAAATATTTGACCATATTTAACTTGTTATGCATAACAGCAATGTGGATTAACTTGTCTCCGTCAATATCTACTTCATTTTTGTCTACACCTTGTTGCTCAATTAAATATTTAACGATATCCAAATGGCCAAAAATAGCAGCTATGTAAATGAGTTTATCTCCTTGAGCAGTTGCCTCATTTTTATCCACTCCCTGTTCTTCGAT
>Ga0180433_10002960_pt1 | contig 25557 bp, 26 predicted proteins | sample SS_ome_8_FD_132980 | JGI IMG/M metagenome (GOLD analysis project Ga0180433, IMG submission 132980) | Hypersaline lake sediment archaeal communities from the Salton Sea, California, USA - SS_1_D_1 metaG | ecosystem: Environmental > Aquatic > Non-marine Saline and Alkaline > Hypersaline >... | reverse complement strand
CCATTGCCTGTGAGGAGAGTCCTGTGAGGAGTGCGACTGCGATGATGATGTTTCTGATCTGTGTCATGGTGACTCTCCTGTTGATTAGCGTTCTACAACAGTAGCATCAACTTTCATGCCAGCATGAGAAGATCAGAAGAGAGAGGGCTCTAAGTATTATTTATATAATGATATATAGAATATATGCATTGTGTTTTCAGGGTTCGGTGAAGAATCTCGCGGGCGAACAGTGTGCCTTAAGGGGAGATGCTTGTGTCATAAGCGCGCACTATGGCCAACGATTTTCAGGGGTGGAGATGGCGATACACTGTTCGGGGGTTGTGGGGATACAGGAGAGTCAGATCGTTTCAGCCGTGATTTTGTACTGCCCACCGGTGTGCAGGCCGGCTCTTGTGGTTTCAGAGAAGTTCAGCGTGATGCGGACATTGCCGACGGTTGCCTCGGAACCAGCTATGCCTTTGAGGCTTGTATTGATCGAGGTGCCGGAATGTCCCTGGTTATCCTCGATCTCTATGTTTCCTTCGCCTTCCTCAATGATAATTCTGGATGTTCCGGAGGTGAGGACATTATTGTTGAGGGCGATAGATACTTTGGCACTGCCTGAAGGGGAGAGGCCCCGGATCGCCCAGACGTTCGGAAGCTGCAGGGAGACGAGATCGGGAAGATCCAGTTCGGTATTCTCTTCATTCAATTCACTCGAGCTTTCCGCCTCTCCGTTCCATTGCACATCAAAATCGGCGGACCCCCTGTCAATCGAAGAAGAGAACTCTTCAAAGTTAAGCGTCAGACCGGAGTAATAGTGCAGTATGATGAGATCCGGCAGCGCAATGGAGATGTTGGTGGTTCCGACGGAGGTCTGTGACTTTTTGGGAGCATTTGCCTCGATGGCATTAGTAAATACAAAACTTACAGTTGCCAAGAGCAGAATGCAAAGGAATCCTTTTCTGTTCATGGTGCCGGGGCTCCTGTTTCGGGAGTTACGCATATCTTCCACTATACATAAACCATTTTAAGGAATTCCTGATTCATTTCATATTTCATATACTATCATCGTAGCGGGGAGGAGAGGCAGGGTAAAGATGGCAGAGGTGCTGGATTGCGGGAATCAAGTAATAATTGTGGGTGCCTTTGGCGTATTGTTAGAAAGTGTAACTGATTGTAATAATGTAAGATGACTTTTTTATTGCAGGCACGAGAGACTATAGTTGCTTGCAAGTGGTTTAATTATTTCTGGCTGTAATACTAATTGCTCTTAGTCGAGTTATTTATTGATCGAAGTATGAAAGGCGTAGTATATATTTCCGGCGGAGCGAGAAGCGGTAAAAGTTCATTTGCTCTGCAGTGTGCCGGTCGTTTCAGGAACAAAGCTTTTTTGGCTACTGCGGAAGCTTTCGATGATGAGATGCAAGCCCGTATTGGTAAACATCGCGAGGAAAGAGGCAGTGACTATACAACCTTTGAAGAGTCGGTTGACATTGATGTGACCCTGTGCTCTCTGCCTGTGGATATCGACGTGGCGGTTGTGGACTGCCTGACGGTCTGGGCGGGAAACCTCCTGCACAAGCTGGAATCACAAGAGGCAATTATGAGTCATGTCGATCGTTTGCTTACGGTCTTGCAAAATCCCCCTTGTTCAGTTATTCTCGTATCCAATGAGGTGGGTATGGGCATCGTTCCCGAAAATGCCATGGCAAGGGAGTTTCGGGATATTGCCGGCATTATCAACCAGAAAGTAGCCGGTGTTGCAACCGAAGCCTGGTTTCTCTGCAGCGGCATCCCGATGAAGTTGAAGTAGGGGTTGTAAATGGGTAATGGATAATGGGTAGTGGATAATGGATAATGGATAATGGATAGTGGGTAATGGGTAGTGGATAATGGATAATGGATAATGGATAATGGATAGTGGATAGTGGGTAATGGAGAATGGATAGTGGGTAATGGAGAATGGATAGTGGGTAATGGATAGTGGGTAATGGGTAATGGGTAATAGGGAAGTAGGAGAGTGAGTGGTAGGGGTGGATCAGCGTGTCTAACCGTGTCAGGTGGCTCAATAGCTGGTTGGCTGAATGGCTCAGGTGCGGATTTGCCAAAAAGTGTTGAGCAATGAGCAATGAGCAATGAGCAATGAGTGCTGAGTCTGAGATTGTGTTCGGGTGTAGGGGCGAAAAATCTTTCGTTCTTTTCTGGCATCTTCGGGCTTAACCAGTGTTCAGATTTCACAGGGGGTATGACAATGAGGAAGAAAGTGCTTGGTGAGTGGTGAACAGGGGCTGGTTTTATTGCAGAAAAGGTGAAAAGAATATTTCAGAGTATTGTATTTTCATCCACCAGTTACCAGTTACCAGTTACCAGTTACCAGTTACCAGTTACCAGTTACCAGTTACCAGTTACCAGTTACCAGTTACCAATCATTATTCACGAAATGCATCAGTTACAGGATATTCTCGCTTCTATCAAGCCGGTTGACAATTCACTGCGTGTCAGGGTGCAGGCGCATCTGGACGACCTCACCAAGCCCCAGGGTAGTCTGGGACGCATGGAAGAGGTCGCCATGAACTATGCTGTTGCGACAGGTACGGATCGTCCGGTTCTGCACAAGAAAAAGGTTTTTTGCTTTGCTGCGGATCACGGTGTCGCAAGTGAAGGGGTTTCAGCTTTTCCGGCGGAGGTGACGCCGCAGATGGTCTATAACATGCTCGGAGGCGGGGCAGCTATTAACGTATTGTCGCGTCATGCGGGCGCGGAGCTCGATGTGGTTGATATGGGCGTGAACCATGATTTTTCCGATCACCCCTCACTTCGCAAACACAAAGTTCGCAAAGGTTCATCAAATATCGCGCAAGGTCCGGCAATGACGATGGAGGAGGTTGTGCAGGCGGTTATGACCGGGGTAAATCTTGCGCTGGAAGCCCGGGAACAGGGTTTTGACCTTCTGGCAACAGGGGAGATGGGTATCGGCAATACTACTCCGGCCACCGCTTTGTTTGCGGTGCTGCTCGATCTTTCTGTCGAAACCATTACCGGTCGTGGCACGGGGATTGACGACAGAAAGCTCGATCACAAAATATCCGTAATCAGGAAAGCCGTCGAGGTCAATGGCGACGCACTGGCTTCACCGTTGGAAGTACTTGCTTCTCTTGGGGGATTTGAAATTGCAGGGATCTGCGGTCTTGTTCTCGGGGCCGCTTCGGTCGGCATGCCGGTGGTTGTTGACGGGTTTATCTCTTCAGCAGGAGCTGTCGCCGCGATGAAGCTTTCCTGCAAGGTCAGTGAGTATCTTTTCTTCAGTCATCTGTCCAACGAACAGGGGCATGCGGCGATAATGAACAAGCTCGGCGCGCGCCCTATCCTTGATCTCGATCTCCGCCTTGGAGAAGGGACCGGTGCCGCACTGGCGATGCAGGTTATCGAGGGAGCAGTGAAGATCTACAATGAAATGGCTACTTTCAGTTCGGCGCAGGTATCCGGTAAACAGTAGGACACATCTATGTATTATGATGAGCGGTTCAGGTGCGAGGCGAACGGAGCGCAGAAACCCCTTTCTATCCGCTCAACGATGCACTTGAATCGCTGAATAAATAGAGGTGCCCTGTAGCACGATATATTTCTATGGATTCATTTGATGTTGAAAAACTTCAACGTGCGGACAGTGAAAGCCGGTTTATCGAGTGTAACGGCTTTTCTGTTCACTATAAACTGTTCGGAAGCGGGAAGCCTCTGATGGTACTCCTGCACGGCAGCTTTCTGAGCATCCGCTCATGGCAGGAGGTCATCCATCCTCTTGCGAAAGATTGCACAGTACTTGTTTTTGACCGCCCGGCCTTCGGCCTGACTTCCCGCCCTGTTCCTTCGAAAACCAACAACGCGCGTTACAGTCCTGAAGCCCAAAGTGATCTTGTTGTAGCGCTGATGGGAAAGCTTGGGTTTCAGCGTGCGGTGCTAATAGGGAATTCCACCGGAGGGACGCTGGCACTGCTGACCGCGTTGCGGTATCCGGAGAAGGTACAGGGCCTGGTTCTGGCGGGGCCGATGATCTACAGCGGTTATGCGACCAGCGAAGTACCGGCTTTCATGAAACCGGTGATGAAAGCGATGAGCCCCGCGTTCTCGAGGCTGATGAAGGTTCTGATAACCAGGCTCTATGACAGGAATATCCGGGGGTTCTGGCATAAGAAGGATCGTCTCGATGCCGCAACTCTCGCAGCGTACCGTCAGGATATGATGACCGGCGACTGGTCGAGAGGGTTCTGGGAACTCTTTCTTGAAACACATCACCTCCACCTTGATGAACGCCTGAAAAATACTCCTGTGCCTTCTCTGGTGGTTACCGGTGAACATGATCTTACCGTGAATACGGCAGAAAGTCTCAGACTGGCTGAAGCGCTTCCCGGAGCCGCTCTTGAGATTATTCCCGACTGCGGACATCTGCCGCAGGAGGAGAAGCCTGAACTGTTTGTCGACGCCGTTCTCTCTTTTCTGAAAAAAAGAATCACGGTGCTTTGAGAGGGCTGGTTACCGCAGTGCGAACCCTGACGGTACTGCCAGTACCTGGAAAGGATGCAGAGCGTTTCAGCAGTGCGCTTTTCTGGTTTCCGGTAGTCGGTCTTTTTCTCGGATTGCTGCAGGCCGGGGCCGGTTATCTTGCAATGCTGTCAGGATGGCCTGAGCTGGGAGCCTCAATGGTGCTTATTGCGGGTGTTCTGCTGACAAGAGGGATGCATGCCGACGGGTTTGCCGATATGGCGGACGGGTTTTTCGGTGGGAGGGACAGAGAAAGCCGTCTGAGAATCATGAAAGATCCTCCTGTAGGGTCTTTCGGTGCGATAGGACTGATCCTGCTGTTTCTTTTCAAAAGCATTGTTCTTGTTAAACTTCTTGCTTTCGGATTATATCCGTGGATCGTATCGGGCGTCCTGCTTGCTCGACTTGTACAGGTGGCACTGGCATCGATGCTTCCCTATGCCCGCCGTGAAGGGGGGACGGCGGCTGGTTTTGTCGAAGGAGCCGGAATTCAGCACTTCGTGGCTGCTTTTTTTGTTGCACTTTTCATCCTGCTGTTTCTCATGAACGGTGAGATGCTTCCCTCTGGAATCGGATTGTCAGCAGCCATTGCAGGAGCGGTAATGATGTCCCTGCTCACGATAAAAAAAATAGGCGGTGTTACCGGAGATGTTCTCGGGGCATCGAGTGAGTTTACTGAAGTGCTGGTATGGGTAAGCGGTGTGTTTCTTGCTCTCTGTTCCTGATTTTTTTTTCCTTGCATCTGAGGAGTTAGCCCTTACTTCTCCTCCAGTTTCAATTTTTTTACCTTGCTTTCATTTGCTTGTATCAGGGCATATGCTTATAATCGCGTGTTCCTTCCATACTGTCTGGTTTTCAGGTGAAAATAATGCATATTCAGACGTTCGATGTTACGGGCATCTTAAACAATTGTTAATAGTTAGCGATAGTATAATGAACGAAATGATTATTTCTTTTGCCGGGGGCAAAAAGGTCAACGCAGAGTATCGTGGGTTTACCATCATGACCGATCAGTCTCCCAGGAGTGGAGGTGAAGGGAGTGCGCCTGAACCCTTTTCTCTATTTCTCGCGTCGATAGGAACCTGTGCCGGAATATATGTCTATTCATTCTGTCAGGAGCGAAATCTTCCAACCGAAAAATTGCGAATCGTGCAGACGCACCATAGGCGGGAAGACGGGAGCGGTATCGGTAAGATCTCTATAGATATCGAGGTGCCCGAGGATTTTCCGGAAAAGTATCGTGATACGCTGGTGAAGGTTGCCAACCTCTGCGCAGTCAAGAAGCACATACAAAATCCTCCGGAATTTGAGGTTTCCACCAGCATTGCCGGGTCCTGAGTTTAATCGTAACTAGTAACTTGTCTAAAAAAAATGAGTAATAACACGGTTTCGCCATCATTTGAAACACCGTTGAGATTGCAGAACTTTCATATAACGTTTTTTGCGATCGTGCTTGGTATGGCTGGTTTTTCTCTCGCTGTACAGAAGGTCGGCGGGCAAAACGGAAACGGCATTCTTCCTGTGCTGGAAATGCCGGCGACGGTTCTTCTGTACATTACCATAGGGCTGTTCGCTCTGGTATCGGTTATCTACTTTTTCAAAATTATCCGCTACCCCTCGGCGCTCAAGAAGGAGTTCAAACACCCGGTAAAGATCAACTTCTTTCCGCTGATAGCGAAAATCTTTCTTGTGCTCAGCGTCGCGTATCTTGACCGGGATATGCAGATATCCCGTACTCTATGGATTATAGGGGCTGCTCTTCAGTTTATCGCCTCAATTGTTATTATTTCAATCTGGATCCGTCACACGCATTTCAAGATCGAGCAGATGACTCCGGGCTGGTTCATTCCTATCGTTGGTTCACTTATCGTTCCCATTGCGGGTGTGCCGCACGGTTTTATCGAGATTTCATGGTTTTTCTTTTCCGTTGGCCTGATTTTCTGGATCTCGCTTTTCACCATTGTCATGTACCGGATGTTTTTTCATTCGCCTATTCCCGACAGGCTTCTGCCCACTCTCTTTATTCTGTTTGCTCCGCCTGCCATTGCGTTTATTGCCTATGCCAAGCTTGCCGGTCTTATGGGTCATGATGGGACAGGGCTCGATGCATTTGCACGGATCATGTACTACTTCTCCCTGTTTATGTTCATCCTGATTCTGTTTAAAGTTCAGATTCTTGCAAGAATCAACTTTTTCCTTTCATGGTGGGCCTATTCCTTTCCTCTTGCGGCAAAAACCCTTGCGACGGTCGTGATGCTGCATATGACGCAGAGCGTCTTCTACAAAAACCTTGCATTGTTTGAACTGGGCCTTCTGGCTCTTGTCATCGTTCTGTTGATTGTCGTGACACTGAACGCGATTATGAAGGGTGAAATCTGTGTAGAGGACTGAGGTCACCGAAAAACCTGCAACGAGTTCTGATTGCGTCGTCGCGCGGTGCCCGGAATCCTCATGTACTCTCTGTACATTCCGGTTTCTGTGCTCCGTCCGCCGTGTACTCAGCATTCTCGCAACGGTTGTACGGTAACCGGTTTTTCATTCATGACCGGTGAATCGTAAAGCACGTGGGGAATGTTCTTTTTCCGCCTGCCTTTTGAACCAAACGAGCATATGCTTATAATAAAATATGAGTCATAATCGTGCAGGGCGGCCGAAGAGTTGCCGGAGAGTAACGGACACACCGCGGGTTCGATGTTTCAAGCCACAGGGCGTTTCAAGAAATATGCTCGAGGAGGTAGTCGTAACGGTCGACGAGCTTGAAGCGATACGGCTGGCAGATTTCGAGGGGTTCTATCAGGCCGAGGCAGCTGAAAAGATGCAGGTCTCACGCCAGACATTCGGCAGGATACTTGAGTCGGCACATAAAAAAATTGCAGGGGCCCTTGTCGAGGGGAAATCTATGGTTTTTGATGGAGGCGTGTTTATGAAAAGTGAAGAGATCGGTCAAGAAGAAAAAGATCGCTGTGTCTGTTCTTCCTGCGGCTACGAGGCAGAACACCGTCCGGGTGTTCCCTGTCGGGCAATGACCTGTAGCGAATGCGGAGCGTCAATGGTAAGAAAAGGAGGCTGCGGCGCCGGAAGGAGAAGGGATGCGCAATAACAAGATGCTGCTTTTTCGGTTTCTTGCCGTTTGTTTGTTGTTGATTTCGGGCGGCTGTTCTCCCGACTCGAAAAAGAACGGAGCTGAGATGGAGCCTTCAGAAAAACCCGTGTCAGCCGACTCTCTGCACGTGGCGTTCTCGAATGGAAAGTTTGGCTATATCGACTCGAGAGGCAGGATGGTTATCGACCCGGTTTTTGAGATCGCGTATGGTTTTCGTGACGGACTGGCCCCGGTCAAAACGAAAGGGAAATGGGGATACATCGATTCGACGGGCAGGTTTGTGATTGATCCGGTATATCCGCAGGTGACGCCTTTCAAAAAAGGTGTCGCCAGAGTGAACGTCGTCGACAAGCAGATTTATATCGGCAGGGATGGAAAGCAGATTGGTGATAGTGCCTATGACTTCGGTTACCATTTTTCAGAAGGACTCGCATTTGTAAGCGTTGACGGCAACTACGGCGTCATTGATTCAACGGGCCGGATGGTTATACAACCGGAGTATGAACTGGGGTATTTCTTCGCTCACGGGTTGGGGCTTGTCAGGAAAAACGGCAGATACGGCTACATCGATAAACAGGGAAATCAGAGTATTCCTCCGATCTACGAGGAAGCGGACAGTTTCCAGGGGAGTCGGGCAAAAGTCAGGGTCGGTGGTTTATGGGGTTTTATCGATACTTCCGGAACTATGGTGATCGAGCCGAAATATGAAGAGGTATGGGGCTTTATAGAAAACCGCGCAAGAGTACGGTGTGATGGTAAATGGGGGTATATCGACATATTTGGTGCAAGCGTGGTCGACTGCCTCTATGATGCAGCGGAGAACTTTTCAGAAGGATTTGCCAGAGTCGCCAAAAAGAACAGGTGGGGCTTTATTGATGCTTCCGGCAAAGAGATAGTTCCTGCAGTATACCAGGCAGTGAAGCCATTCAGCGGGGGACTCGCTCCTGTTAAGAAAACGAGAACCTGGGGATATGTCGATACATCCGGTGTGATGGTCATCGAGCCGCGTTTCAATGAGGCGCAGAGCTTTTTTAAGGGTCTTGCACGAGTCAGGTTGAACGGTGTTGAGGCATATATTGATGCTTCAGGAAAAATAATCTGGAGCGAAAAGCCTCTTCCGTGAAGGGCAGAATGAAGTTATGGCTGCACTTTTTGACGGGTGTACAATCAGAAAAGCAATGAGCAGTTTCGATTTTTCACTTCTTCGTCAACCACGGGTATATTTCGGCCCGGGCAGGTTTCAGGAGATCCCTTCTTTGATCACGGAGTTCGGCACTACCGTGCTTCTTGTTTGCGGGGCTGTTTCTCTGCAACGTTCCGGCACCCTGTCTGCTCTTGCTGAAAGATTGGGGTCGGATTCCCTTGACTATCATCTCTGCACTATTACGGGAGAGCCCTCCCCTGAACTTGTCGATCGGGCTGTCACTGAGTTCAGCGATGCCGGTATAGAGGTTGTTGTCGCGATCGGCGGAGGAAGCGTGCTTGACGCGGGCAAGGCTATTTCGGCTATGCTGATGAAAAACGAGCCTGTTGAGCGGTTTATCGAAGGCCGGCAGGGATTCAGGGAGCACGATGGATTGAAAGTGCCTTTCATCGCCGTCCCGACGACAGCAGGAACAGGGAGTGAAGCCACCAGTAACGCAGTTCTGAGCAGTGTAGGAAAAGAAGGGTACAAACGCTCTCTCCGTCATCCGGCATTTGTGCCGGACATCGCTCTGATCGATCCTGAACTTATGCTTGCCATGCCTGCCGAACTTACCGTCGCTTCAGGAATGGATGCATGTACTCAGCTTATCGAAGCGCTTCTTTCCCCGTTTGCTTCACCCTTGACAGAAGCTGTCGCCATCAGCGGCATAGAGGCTTTTTCACGCTCTTTTCTGCCGGCCTGCGAAAAAGGCGCAGAGGATATCGATGCTCGCGGCGGGATGGCTTATGCCGCGCTTATGTCCGGAATTGCGCTGGCAAACGCAGGTCTGGGTATCGTTCACGGATTTGCCTCATCCGTCGGGGGATTTGTAGATATTCCTCACGGTACGCTCTGTTCGACGCTTCTCTCTCCGGCGACAAGGGAAAATATTTACGCGCTTCGAGAGGGAGGAAGCGGTTACAGAGAATTTCTTTCCAGGTATGCTCGCGTTGGCAGGATCTTGTCCGGTAACGATTCACTTGACGACAGGGATGCCTGCAATGTACTGATTGAGGTGCTTGATTCCTGGCAGCAGGAGCTGAATTTTCCACTTCTCTCGAATTTCGGGGTAACGGAAAAGGATCTTGATTATATTGTCGGCCGTACTCGATGTACAAGTAATCCGGTTGATCTCGATGATCGGGTTATGAAAAAGATATTGCAGGAACGTTTGTAACAAGTGGCGTACCATGAAAAAGACTATCACCGTTCTTTTTTTGCTGACAGGGGTTTTGCTTGGCGGTTGTTCTCAGAAATTCCAGCGCGGAGTCAAGGATTTTCAGTCCAAATGGGTCGGGCTCGAGCGAAAGGTGACCGTGTACTCGGTGTCAGGAGAACCTGTCAGAACCTATGAAGGGCGTATCGATATAGAACAAACAGAGTACGGTAACAAGATCAAGTTCGCCCATGACGGTAACATGGTACTCATATTCAACATGGGCGTTATTGTCGAAGAACTCAAATAAGACCTGTGTTGATCGATTCCATAGATGATGCTGCAAGTCTCTCTGTAGTATCGCGTATCCATAACCCATAGGGTTTGCATGAATATGGTCCAGGATTCGCATCTGCAACATGATCGATAATCGCTCAATTCAGGTAAGAAGTACACGCAATGAATTTAAAATATTCCGAACTCCGGATGGCCTTCGATTTTGTCAGTTCCCGTGATCAGGGTGAAAATATAGCCTATGTCGGCAGGGATGACGGTGAGTTTTATTATTACTCACAGGTTCTCGGTCTTGATGAGACAAGAGGCAAGGACGTTCATTCTTCGAACTTCGAGTCTGTTCCTCATCGTGATATTCTGAATCTCGGACGGGAACTTGCTTTCGATTTTATTGATGAACGTCTTGCTGAACAGTACGCGGTTGTGCGTGAATATTTTGCGGAGGAAGATACAGCCGAGAGCCGTTTCTCTGATATGCTGCAATCCCATGGCCTGCTTCAGGCCTGGAATGAGTACAGGGCTGAAAAAGTAGAAAAGACGCTCAGAGAGTGGTGCACGCAAAAACAGATTGAACTGGACGACTGAATTCGCCCGGAGCCCTGTCTTTCAGGAGATCTCAGGGATATTCCTGGAGGTCCACCAGTCATCCCCGTAGGTATAGAACAGCTCTTCGCCTTTTCGCAGATCTCTCAAGGCATAAATTACCAGTTCAGGCCCGAGCGGTGTTTCTTCAAGATAGTAGGCGACATTTGGAACGGATGAGTGGTTAAACAGCATCCCGTTTCCCATGGCCACCAGTCTCTCTTTTTCGTTATCTCCGTAGAAAACATAGTTGAGCAGTTCACCGCCTATATCCTGTTCGTCCACTTCAAGCACCGGACAGCGTTCAATAATGGCACCGTTTTGAATGTTCTTTAACGCGAAAACCCCTCGTCCACTGACATTTGATTTGCCTACCCGAACAGCCGGAAGTGAGCTATTGGCTGAATTTTTCTGAAAGGTTCTGCTGAGCAAAATACCCGCCGTCATTCCTGAGACGAAAAGGATGGTATAGAATACAAAAGTACAGGGTTCCATAAGTTCTGCCGATTACTGAAGGCTCAATAATACAAAAAAAAACGGCAATCGACTGAAAAATGCCCTATGGCTGCTATACAATTCTGTCCGGGTCGCTGGTATCCGGCATTTTACCCTGATAGCCGAAAAAGAACTGGAGAAGTCCTACCAGTGCGCCCGACTGTTTTCGGACATACCACTGGTCTGCAGCTCTTCTGTTTCCCAGGGCATAGGTAGGGTAGGGGTGGATGGTATCGGACATCTGACGGAGCGTCACTCCGTTACGCATCGCGAGCGCAAACTCGCTGATCAGTTCTCCCGCATGAACGCCAAGAATATCGACACCGAAGATCCTCCCGTCAAAACCGGCGGCATAGACCCGTATCCAGCCTTGCTTTTCACTTTCCGTTATAGCCCGGTCAATTCTGTTGAACGGGAACCGGTAGAGCTCATATCCGGTGTTGTTCTTTTTGAGTGTTTCTTCGGTCTCACCTACATGGGCCAATTCAGGCTCCGTGTAGGTACACCAGGGGACATGCTTGTCATCTGTCTTCATGGGGAGATGAGTAAGCATTTTGCTGGCCGCTACCTTTGCCATGTGTTCTGCCATATGGGTAAATTGCAGCCCTCCGGCGACATCGCCGCAGGCGTAGATGTGGTAGCGGGATGTCTGGCAGCTTTCATTGACCCTGATGCCGCGTTTGTGTGTGTCTATTCCGGCAGCTTCAAGGTTAAGCGTCTCGATAGCTGCCTTTCTGCCTGAGGCGACAAGAAGAGCGTCTCCTTCGACAGAGAATGACTCGCCTGTATTTCTGTCTTCAGCCGTCACGACGATGCTGTTGTTCTTTTTTGCTACTTTCTTAACTGCCGTGTTCAGCCTGAAATTGATACCCTCACGGGTCAGCATGTCATGAAGCAGTGCGGATAGTTCAGGGTGATCATGGGAGAGAATTCGTTCTCCAAAATCAAACACGGTAACTTCAGACCCGAGACGAGTGAACGCCTGCCCCATCTCTGTGCCAATAGGGCCGGCTCCGATCACAAGAAGTTTTTTCGGTTGTTTTTCCAGAGTGAAAATAGTTTCGTTTGTCAGGAAGGGGACTGTTTCAAGCCCTTCAATCGGAGGGATGACCGGTCTGCTTCCGGTAGCGATTACGATGTTTTTTGAGCGGAGCGTCAGGTCGTCCATCCCCTCCTTTGTAATGATGACAGAATGCTCGTCCGCAAAACTTCCGCGGCCTTCGATAACCGTTACTCCCATCGCTTCGTATATTTCCGGAGCGTCTGCCTCCTGGTAGACGTCCTGCTGAATGGAGCGTACCCGCTTCATCACGGCCCCAAAGTCAATCGACAGATTCCCCGTTTTTATCCCGAATTTTTCAGCTTCGCGAACGGTTTGGGCCACTTTTGCGGATTTCAGGAGTGCTTTGCTCGGGATGCAGCCATACCAGGTGCAGTCCCCACCAAGTTTTTTTTCCTCTATCATGGCGGTTTTTGCTCCGAGTGAAGCTGAGACTCCTGCTGCTGTCAACCCTGCCGCGCCGCCCCCGATAACGATAACATCAAAATCGAAGTTCATCTGTTTTCCCCTGTTTGAGATGTCTGTTTTCTGATTTTCCGGATCGTGGACCACGATCCGAAAGCTATCAGTAAGGCAATGAATACATAGACCCAGTAGGGCACGTTTTTTCCTGCAATGATGAGGTAAAGATAGGCGGAAATGAAAAAGAACCCCGTAAGCAGTGTTGGGAGCACCACCGCTTTTTTCTGCCTGATATTCCTGACAAGCCATGCGAGAGAGATGCTGAAAAAAGGAATTGCTCCGATATAGATAGCGCCGAAAATAACAGGATTGACCCCGTATTCTTCACCCAGTCCCATCAACCATGAGAAAAGTGCTTCTGTGTCCATTGAAGAATGTATTTATCAGGCTATGTTCTGCTGTTATTTGTGATAAACTATAGCGTTCTCCTGATCGTTCCTTGTCAGTGATTCTCTGTATCGGTTTCAACCGGTAGAGATGGAAACGAAGAGTGTATGTTCACTATAGGGCTGTTAATGGTTACCTTTATATAACAGCAAGAAAGAAACCTGCAATGATGGATGCTTTCATGGAACATGAGACGGACATCCCGGTGCTTCGTGTCGACAGGGTGAGCAAGATCTACACGATGGGAGAAGTAGAGGTGCATGCGCTGAAGCATGTGTCGGTTGATTTTTATGCTGGTGAACTTGTTGTGCTTCTCGGCACTTCAGGCAGCGGGAAATCAACCCTGCTCAATATCATCGGAGGTCTTGATGTTCCCTCGGAAGGAAAGCTGTATTTTCACAGTCAGGAGATGACCGCAGCTTCTGAAGCGGAAATGACCGCCTATAGACGTGAATCCATAGGGTTTGTCTTTCAGTTCTACAATCTTATTTCCAGTCTTACAGCGCTTGAAAATATTCAGCTTGTCACGGAAATATCGACTCAGCCCATGCCTGCTGAAGAGGCGTTGAGAAGAGTCAATCTTGGTGATCGCATGAACCATTTTCCATCGCAGCTTTCAGGGGGAGAGCAGCAGCGTGTCGCAATTGCCCGTGCTGTGTCCAAGAGGCCGGAACTGCTGCTTTGTGATGAACCGACAGGCGCGCTGGACTATGAAACAGGTAAACTGGTGCTGGATGTCATACGCAAGGTAAACGAGGAGCTCGGGACAACGACTCTGGTGATCACGCACAATGTTTCAATCGCCGCTATGGCAGACAGGGTGATTCATATGCGGAGCGGAGAGATTACGGAGATAGAGCGAAATGAGAGAAAACTTTCCCCTTCCGAACTGAGCTGGTAGAGATGAGATGAAACAGCTGAACCGGAAATTGCTGCGTGAGCTGCTACGCATGAAAAGCCAGATGCTGGCTGTGGCGGCTGTTGTTGCCTGCGGTATTTCCGTGTTTGTTTCCATGAGCAGTGTGGAGTATTCACTGAGAACCACAAGAACAGCCTACTACAGTGACTACCGGTTTGCGGATGTGTTCATGCAGGCCAGGAGGGCTCCTGTTTCCATGATGGAGCGTGTGAGGAATATTCCCGGGGTTGCGGCTGTCAGGTCTCGAATTATTGCCGATGTGACGCTTGATGTCCCCGGACTGAACGAACCGGCAAGTGGAAGACTGGTCTCGATACCGGATCGGCAGAGGCCTGTTCTCAATGACCTGTTTCTCCGTGAAGGCCGCTATATCGAGGCCGGGCACCCTGAAGAGGTCATTGCCAGCGAGACCTTTATGACCGCCAACCGCCTGAAACTCGGGGATCATGTGGGGGCGGTAATTAATGGGCGGTGGAAAGAGCTGGTTATTGTCGGCAAAGGGCTGTCCCCTGAATATATTTACGAGGTGCAGCCGGGGGCGTTTTTCCCGGATAACCGTCGATTCGGGATTTTCTGGATGAGCAGGAGCGCTCTCGAATCGGCTCTCAACATGACCGGAGCGTTCAACGATCTTTCACTGACTCTTGCTCGCGGCGCATTGGAAAAAGATGTCATCCAGCGCCTTGACCGGATGTTCAGGCGATATGGCTCGCTTGGGGCATACGGGAGGAGCGAACAGCTCTCCGATCGTTTCATTTCGGATGAGATCAAGCAGTTGGGTATTCAGATAACCATATTGCCTGCGATTTTTCTTGCGGTCGCGGTTTTTCTGCTCAATATCGTCCTGAAGAGGCTTGTCAGCACGCAGAGAGATCAGATAGCGGTGATGAAAGCAATGGGATATACCAATGAAGAGGTCGGGCTGCACTATCTGGGGTTTGCCATGGTTCCGGTCGCTCTTGGCGCTCTGGCGGGAACGGCCATCGGCGCCTGGCTTGGTCTCGGTTTGACCAAAGTGTATGAGGACTTCTATAATTTTGCCGAGCTGACCTACTATTTCCGCTTCAATGAGGTTGCTCTGTCAGTGTTGCTCAGCGCGGGAGCAGCTCTCTTCGGCGCGCTCAGCGCGGTCAGTAAAGCTGTATCCTTACCGCCTGCCGAAGCGATGAGACCTGAGGCCCCGGTCGTCTACAGGCCCGGTTTTCTGGATCGTAAGGAGTTTCAGCAGAAAATACCTGTTTCTGTACGTATTATCATCAGGAATCTGGAGAGGAGAATATGGAAAGCGGCGCTTTCAGTGCTTATGATCGCCTTTGCCGTTGCTATTCTCATAGCAGGGCGCTACAGCTATGATGCCGTGAACCATATTATGCTCATAGAGTTCAGCGAGAAGCATCGTGAAGATCTCACGGTTATTTTCAACGAGCCACGGCCACTCTCTGTCCAATACAATCTGGCATCGATGGAGGGGGTTCTGGAGCAGGAGTTCTATCGGGATGAGCCGGCAAAGCTGATCTATGGACATCGGTCCCGTCGGCAGTCAATAACCGGCCTCAAAACCGCTGACGGTTTGAAACGTCTGGTGGATGCGCACAATCGTCAGATTGAGCTTCCCGAAGAGGGTATTCTACTGACCACGACTCTCGCGAAGGTTCTTGGCGTGACACCCGGTGATACCATGACGGTTGAGTTTCTCCAGGGAAAAAGGCGAACAGCGAGGGTTCCTGTAGGCGGCACCATCGATGAGCTGCTGGGGCTTTCGGCATACATGCGTAGTGATAATCTTGATCGTCTCACCGAAGAAGGCAATATCGTGACTGCCGCGTATCTGAAGATTGACGAGGACAAATCCGGGCAGCTGTTCGAGGATTTCAAGGAACTGCCCGGTGTCGCTGGAACGTCGATGATAAAAGCGATGCAGGAGAGTTTTGAAGAACTTATCGCTCGAAGTACGACGACATCGACGGTTATTCTGACAACCTTTGCCGGCATTCTTGCTTTTGCCGTGGTGTATAACGGTGCGAGGATTTCTCTATCAGAGAGGGCAAGGGAGCTTTCAAGTCTTCGTGTGCTGGGATTGACCCGAAGGGAGATTGCCGTCATTCTGCTCGGAGAACAGGCAATTCTTACTGTCCTTGCGATTCCTCTCGGTTTTCTTATCGGTATCGGGCTGTCAATGCTGCTCTCACTGGGATTAAGTTCGGAACTCTACCGGATGCCGGTTGTTTTCAGCAGCTTTAACTTTATTTTTGCTCTGTTTGTTATCGTCATAGTAGCGTTATTTTCAGGTCTTCTTATGCTCTACCGATTGAACAGGCTTGACCTGATCGGGGTTCTCAAGACCAGGGAGTAGGTTGTAAGGCAGAAGGGAAAGGGCAAAGGGCAGAAGGTGAAAGGGAGTGCAAAACTCTGTCACTATTCAGGCTGTCATGATTTTGAGCTGAAGGCGGAATAAAAGCGTTAAATATCGGGTAGCATGAAAATTTCAAAAACACAGCGTATTGGTGCGATTGCGTTTCTGGTTGTTGCTGCAATTCTGATTGTCGTGATGAGACCTTCCCCGTTGCAGGTGGATTCGGAGTCTGTATTCAGGGGGGAGCTCATTGTAACCCTTGACGGAGAAGGCTCGACAAGGGTACGCGACAGCTATACCGTTGCTTCTCCGGTGAATGGACGAGTGGAGCGTATCAGGCTTGAAGAGGGCGAGGTTGTGCGGAAAAACAGTGTTGTGGCGCGGGTAACCTCACCACCGCTCAATGCACGTGAGTTTGAAGAGGCACAGGCCAGGGCACGTTCTGCTGAGGCTCTGCTTGAGGCTGTGCGTGCAGGTGAACGACAGGTGGGGATAGATCTTCGACAGGCGGAAAGAAAATTCAAGAGGTACAGCAACCTCTTTCGAAACGGTGCGGTCTCTTCGGAAACCTATGAAGATGTGCGAACCGCGTGGCAGGTTCTTCAGAAACAGTATCAGGCCGCGCGTCTCAATGTGGAGTCGGCACGCTATGACCTCGATGCCGCGCGATCGGCTATCAATCAGTCTGAAAGCGGTACATCGATTGATATTTCGGCACCGGACAGCGGCAGGGTGTTGAGAATATTTGAAAAGAGCGAGCGGGTCGTTCCAGCTGGAACTCCGCTTGTTGAAATAGGTGATTCCCGGAATATCGAAGTGGTGATCGACGTGCTTTCAGCAGATGCTGTCAAGGTTGAGCCCGGGATGCAGGTGCAGGTTGAGGAGTGGGGAGGAGGGACGGTACTTTTCGGAAAAGTCAGGACTGTAGAACCGGCTGCATTCACAAAAATATCCGCCCTCGGTATTGAGGAAAAGCGTGTCAATATCATTGTCGATCTGGAGGACGAAGAAGTGAAGCTGGGGGATAACTTCCGTGTGCAGGCGAAAATAGTTCTCTGGAAAGGCGAAGATATTCTTCAGGTTCCGGTCAGCAGTATTTTTCGTGGTGATGAAGGGTGGAATGTTTTCATGATAAACGGGAGCAGGGCGGAAATCGTGCCGATAACGATAGGTCGTCGAGGCGCCTACTATGCTGAGGTGCTTGACGGTCTTGAAGAGGGAGAAGAGGTTGTGATTCATCCCACCAATGATCTCGACGACGGTATGAGGGTCAAGGTGAGAGGTGATGGGTAGAGAGAAGTCAAAAGTCAAAAGTCAAAAGGGAAAAGAGAGAAGTTAAAAGTTTAAAGGTATACGTGAGAAGTAAGAAGCGTGGAGCCGGATATGGCCGGGAAAATAAACGGTCAGATGGGTGTCAGAGAGGCTCAGGGCATAGCTGTTCGGATCTTCTCATTATTGGCGGAGGAGCTGCGGGGATGTGCGCGGCCTTCGCGGCAAGAAAAATGGCACGCAGTCAGGGAATCGGGGACGAGCAGTTCGCTATCACGATACTGGAAAGGAATTCTTCTGTCGGCGCGAAGATTCGTATTTCAGGCGGAGGCAGGTGCAATATCACTCATGCAGGTACGGTTAAAGATCTTTTGCAGAAAGGGTTTCAGCGTAAGGTTGAGCAGCGGTTTCTTCGTCATGCCCTCCACGCATTTTCCAATGAGGATGTTCGCACGATGCTCGCTACATGCGGAGTTGAAACAGCAGCTCGTGACGATGGAAAAGTATTTCCTGTTTCCCGAAATGCGCGCGACGTGCTCGCAGCGTTTCAGTCGATGCTCCGGAATGCCGGGGTTCATCTGGTTACCGGGGAGAGAGTAACCCGGGCAGAGAGGCTGGAAGAGGGGTTCAGGGTTGCTTCTGAAGGCAGGGAGCATACCTGTCGCTTTCTTGTTCTTGCAACTGGCGGTGTCTCCTATAGACAGACAGGTACAACAGGTGATGGACTGGATATCGCGATCTCGTTGGGACATAGTGTGGTGAAACCATCACCCGCCCTAGCCCCGATCTATCTGAAACCTCCTCCTCCGCCGGAGCTTGTGGGGGTTTCCCTGAGAGGCACAGGTTTACGGGTGCAGTGCTCTGGAACTGTGGTTTCGAGGAATGGAGATGTTCTGATTACGCATAAGGGCGTATCCGGCCCTGCATGTCTGTCGCTTTCAGTCGATGCCGCCCTGTTGCTCAACAGTCATGGAAAGGGGGAACTGACGCTTGATTTTTTCCCTGATCATTCATCTGAAGAAGTTGCAGTCCTGCTTCTGCGGCATGGTGAAGCACATGGTTCGCAGTTTATTCGTAAATATCTTCAGACGCAGCAGGCCATACCCTCCGCGATGGTGCCGTATGTCATGCTTCAGGCGGGTATCGACCGCCAGGAGAAGTGGGGGAGTCTTACAAAAAAAGCCCGCCGGTCGCTTCAGCGTACCTTGAAAGATTTCTCGTTAGGCTGGCTGAAGTCAATTCCTCTTGATGCCGGAGAGGTTTCGGCGGGCGGAGTCGCGTTACAGGAGATTCATCCCGGTACCATGGAATCAAGAGTGTGCAGCGATCTGTTTCTCTGCGGAGAACTGCTTGATTACACCGGGGAGGTCGGCGGTTTCAACCTGCAGGCCGCTTTCTCAACGGGATGGCTTGCAGGTTCATCAATTCGTTACCCGGTACAGGCATAAGAGGGCTTTTCTGTATTTTTTCTGTGCTCTTTAATCACAAACCTGTGGCTGTCACGATCAAATGGCCCGCTTTCGTTCAGAAATACACTGTTGTTTTCGAAGCGTATTTTCATTGGGACGCTGACTTTTCTCTCATCTCCGCAAACATTGTTTTTTACTCCGGGCGTAAAGAGGCGGCTTGAACCATCAGGATAGATGACTTCTACCTCGTTGTCTATGGTTGAAAGAGACGATACGATACCTTCTCTGTCAAACTGGAGAGAGTTCAGGTCACCGTGAATACCGTTCGGCTCGTTATCATAGGCGATCATTTTTCCTATCGGGGTCGGTACCGTTGTTTTCCTCAAAGGCTCATAGGAACGTATTTTCCCGTTTTCGTAAAACGCTATACCTGTTCTTGCCTCATGTTTTCCGTGATCTGTCGTAATCGAAGCGCTTTGTCCCGGCCAGAAGGTAATGCTCCTGGTGGCGCCGCTTTCATAGAACTGTATCGCGATAATTTTTGCTGAAATCCGTGCCACGGGAGTATCTATGATTGATTCCCGGGCAAGGGCCATTTCATTTTTCCAGGACCAGAACCCGCTGAGTTTTCCGTCGAGCGGAAAAATCCTCTTGAGAGCACCGCTTTCGTAAAAAGTGATCAATTCGGCAGGGATTTCTCCTGCAGGTGTTGTTACCATTGTCTGCTCTTGCAAGGGAACCGATTTCAGGGCACCGTTTTTGTGGAAATAGACCGGTTTCCGGGCGCGACGTCCCATATCTTCAGTTTCATATTGCGGCACAAGATTTCCATATGGTGTATGCAGTATGTTTGCTTCCGAAATGTTGCAGCCATCCATTTTTCTGTTTGAGAACAGTGTATGGAATTCTGCGCCGTTAAGTTTACCAAAAGGAGTGTCAACGAAATTCATGCTACTATGGTTTAGCGCTTTTAATAAGGCAGTCTCCATGAGTAGTATGAACAACAATTGTGCCAAAGAGGGACGAATAAGTAACGACTTATTATTAAACACTATAGGATATGACAGACTATGGTGTGTTACAGATTTGCCTTACGAAAATGTAGGTATCTGCAGGCATAGTGCATTTTGGTAGGAATATATGCCACAGCGAGGGCTGCGGTCTGACGCAAAAACAGGGGGAAACTCCGGATCGAGAGCTGATCAGATTGAAGATGGATTTTTTTCCTCGTTCGGTATGTGCATTCCGGGATAGATATTGCAACTCATACCATAGAGGTCACAGGTGTTGATCTGTCTTCCTGTCAGTTTGAGATAGTAAAACAGCTGGGTTTTGTGTTGGTTCAGGTGATAGATCATATGAAGCAGGCGCTGTCCGAGTATCATGGGAGTTCTTGTCCATGGGGCAGGGGCAAATTTTCCGGAAAGATCATCTTCTGAACATTTTTTCAGGCTTTTCAACGCAAGTTTTTTATCGATGTCGAGGAGCTTTCTTGCATCATGGACACTGTTTGCCGAAGGCAGGAGGTTTGCGGACGGGAAAATCTGCTGAACGTCGAGTTCATTGATTGAGAACTCTTCCCTGATATCCCATTCGCCGTTAATAAGGCCGTCAAAGGTGCTTCCGCAGGCATCGCTCATGTGCATGAGCAATTGTCCCATGCTCATCCAGTTGTGTCCGTGATCCGGTTTCCAGTCAAGTTCATCATCCTTTATCAGGCTCATCAGATGGTCAGTGACACCGTAGGTGTAGATGATCTCATCAGAAAGCAGCTCTTTCCATTTCATAGGTTCAGTCAATGCGTTATCATGATATCCCCGGGGCAGTATAATGTAAGAAAAAATGTTGTTGTTCGCCAGTGTCCTCCGAGCATATTCGGAAGGATCGAATCATGATCCTTTTAGAAGAATAATTCCTGTGTCGCGTTATTTGTCCGAGGTAACGAAATGAGCTTCCACCGTATTTGACGGGTTTCCCACGGGTTTGCCTTCCTGATCAAGAGCGATGACGCGTATGTAGACGATTTCATTCGCGGGACTCTCAGAGGCATCAGCCCTGTCAATGAGCTGGCTGATCGAGATGTTGAACAGCTTTCTGTTTCCGAGCCCGTATTGCGTTATGAGATGGTCGCTGGAGATGAGCCCTTCAGGATGCGCCCAGTTATCGATCGTTTCGGGAAAAGGAAGTCGTGAAGCCTGCCAGATGGCGAATGCGGCGTTCTGACCGGTTTTCCAGCTGAACCACCATTCAGCATCGTTACGGTTTTTGGCTATAGTTGTCCTGTCACTGAAGGAAAAAAGCTTCTGTTGGGCGATTCCTCCGGTTCCGGTCCAGATTTGCAGGAAAATGTCGGAGGGCTCTTCTTTTACAGGATCTTCTCCGGAGATCATGCCCTTTTCTTCATGACGTGAAAACAGGTTGAGGATGGGATGATGCGTCCATGAGTCCGGTTGTTCAACATGACTGTTGTTCGGAAGACTGTCTTTCGTAGCGGGTTCATCGGCATGAGCAGACAAAAGAGCAGACGCTGTCAGCGAGATCAGTGCCAGGACAGGAAGCACGATGCGTTTCAACAAGGGATAACTCCATATTTATTGGAAGGGGGGATGAGCAACTCTACATTTTTGAATATACACACTTATTTTGATTGCTTCTGAAGCGCTTTTTCAGAAATTGCTTCTTCAATATTTGTCGATATGCTGAGGCTTCTGAAGAGATCGAGAAGATTCTGCTCGACCGAAAGGTTGAGATGAACCGGGCGTCCCTCCTGAAAAGACGGGTTGGTTCCTTTTAACTGAAGCCGGATAAGGGATTGTCCGTCCGGGGCCATGGTGATCGACGAAATCAGCTCAGAATAGAGGAAATTGCTCAAGGCTTCATAGGTGATCCTCATGCTTTCGTTTGCCGCAGCTCTTTCTTCAGGGGTCGTTGTATAGATAATCTGCCCGTTCTGCAGGGCATCCATCTTTCCGGCCGGTATTTCGAACTTCTGATCTTTCATGATCAGAGGTATTTTTCCTGCAACGGTGCCTGTCGCGAAAATTTTTTTCATACCCTGCAGATCGAGCAGTTTCTGTAAAGGGATGCTGTCGAGAACCAGTACGGTTTCCGCTGTTTGTTTTCCCATGTCGTAGTCAACCTTGTCGATGGAGACGGATCCGCCCATAAGGCCTGCTGAAAATTCGCTGAGTGAGACAAGGGACGGGTTGTTCTTATCCTGCCAGAGGGTGAGCTGACCTTCCGGGTCTGTCAGAAGCAGTTCTCCTCCGGACGTGTTTCGCCTGAGAGTATGCAACGTGAAACCGACCGTTGTTTTTCCCAGTGCATTTCGTGAGATCACCAGATCCGGTTTGCTGTATGCATAGTTCGCGTCGGGCTTAGGGGTTCCGAATCTGCTGTCGCTCGAATCTCTTTTTTTACGCGGAGGGGCGTGAGTGATTGAGCCGCTTCCTGTTGACGAAAGTCTGGCTTTGTTTATGGAAAAGGCCCCTTTCTTTACGGTTATCGGGACGCTGCCGCTCAGGGCTCCTTTCAGCGAACCGCTGAAGTCCCCATGGAGACGGATGTGTTCCGGCAGACGGACATTTTTCAGTTCGAGGGTGAAAGAACTTTTTTTCTCGACCGGGTCATATCGGGCGGGTCCTGAAGAGAGGTTGCCTCCGAGGAACGTGGATGATACGTTTTCCAATGCAAATCCTGACACCTTTTCATCATCGCTGTTCAGAATTATGGTGGCATCGAGGTTTCTGAAAAGCTCTGCGGATTTTCCGCTGGTTACAGCCTCGATAGAGAGCAAGGGAGATCCGTCGGGCGAATAGTAACGCAGTCTGGTATCAGAGTCCGCCCGTATTGAAGCGTTCTGTATCGACAGTGTCGAGTCCCTGAATTCTACAGGAACAGTTCCGTTCAAAAGTCCTGACGCCAGAGGGCGGGAAGAATCCGCTCCTTTGAAGCCCGGGAGCTTTTCCAGAGGTACATCCTGCAGTACAAGCGTAAAGCTGGTTTGTTTATTTTGGAGATCGTAGTCTATTTCCGGGGTACTCGCCCTGAGCCCGAAGAGCTCGACCGAACATGTGGACAAGCTCATAACGCAAGGGTTATCAGGATCTCTTTGCATGCCGAACAGTGCTGTAAAGTTGTTCAGTGGTGCGGCTTTTTCTTCTGTATGCAGCGACGCTATCGAGAGGAGAGCGGGTTGTTGTACCCAGTCGCTCTCACTGGTGAGGCTGATTGCATAGCATATACTGTCGAGTCTGAGCCGGTCGCTGACAAGGCGGCCGTTTTCGATGTTATAGCTGAAAGAATCCGGAATGATTTTCAGGGCTGCACCCTTCCTGCGCGAGATGCTCAGTTTGCCGGTTATCACAGGCAGGTTGTCACTGAACGAGATATCCGTGCCATGCTGTTCTATAGATATCGAGTCAGCCCGGAGCTCTATGCCAAGAGGGAGAATTTCCGGAAGCAAACCTTTGGACAAGGGGTCCCCAGAGGCCGGGCGGGTCCAGAAAAGCGAGCCATTGTGCACAACAGCGGTGTAGCGTGAAGAGGTATTCGAGCATGAATCCGAGGGGGTCTGGAAAACAATGTCCAGCCTGCCGAAATCCATTCCGGACAGGTTCGGCAGGCCTGGATTGTGCATTTCTACACGTATGCCTGTTCCTTCAACTGCCCTGTCAATCAATGACTGGGCGTAACGCGGAAAATTGTACCATACAGCCACGCCGACAATGATAATGAGCAGCAGGGTCGCGGCAAGAATTCGAACTACCCATTTCACGGTAAGGAGCTGTTTTCAGTATGTCTCGTCATGGCGCTATTTCTGTGTCCACCTTCCCTGAATCTGTACCCATGTTCCGGGAGGAAAACCGGGATAACGTTTCTCGAATGTCGCTTTACCGGCAATCTCGGTCGTGACTCCGTTTTTTTGACCAAGCGACACATACGCTGCGCGACGTTCGCTGTTGACTGAACTCACAAGAGGCCGCGCTTCTCCTGATGCTCCCGGAGGAATGGCAAGGTAGCCGCTGTCTACTTCGCCAGCCAGACCTTTTGAAAGGGCGGTTTTAAGATCAATGGCAAAAGCACTTGTTGTGAATGACAGCAACAGGAAGGTAAAAACGACAATTCCTTTGATACTCCTGTGCAAATATGTCTGTGTTGAGATTTTCATGTCAGTCCTCCGTTGTTAAAAAATGTCTTTTCTTTCGTCAAGCATGTTTTCAATGTCCTTGTCAAGCCTGACCCGGATTTCATGATCGATTTTGATATTCATGTTGATCGTGATCGGCTTGTCGGGAGCCTCAAGTTTGACGGTGGGTTTGCATGACAGGAGCATTGCGCAGCAGAGCATGCCTGACAGAAGCCCTTTGGCGATACAGTTACTCTTCATAGTACTATTCTGTTTTGAATGTGTAGTCGACATATACCATATCTGATTACAAATATTTCATGCTGATGGCGATTGACTTTTTTTCTGAATCGAGAAGAAAATCCGCTTCTTCGAATTTTGGTGCCCGAAATCTGATTTTCGGATTATTGGATGATCCGAATCCTTCCTTTGGTTTGCCTATCCAGGTTTTATCCATTGTATTGTTTTCATTTTCGTCATGCAGAATGCTTAGCGCATAGGTTCCATAGGGAATATTTTCAATGACAACTGTCCGGGAGGTTCCGTTAATTGACGTATGTGCCAGAGCATATGCTATTTCAGGTTTTTCCGGAAATCCCTCTTCGCTGTTATAAAGCGCTATGGCAATGCGCCCGTTTGTGTTTTTTATGTTCTCGATCTGAATCGAGATCGAGCCTTTTTCTCCTGTCGTACTATCCTGAGAATCATTAAACTGCATGTCAATCACCTCAGTCCCGCTTGCTTCTGTATTCTCTTCTCCATACAGAAACGAGGAGGCAGAAATAAATGTCAATGAAATACAGAGAGCGAACAAATAACGCATAAATATACTGTCATTGTTTTATCTGGTTCCGGTCTGCTGATCGATGTGGAGGAAATTTAAAAATAACCCTCACAATGGTTTATATACTCTAATCATTTTGACGGTCTTATCGTTCAATTCCAGCGGTTTCTATGAAAATGTTTACGGGACGGAGCAGCGGTATGTACTGTTAGCTGCCGCGGCAGTTTGACATGTTGTCAGGCAGCTGATTTCAACAGCCTAAGTTGATCGTTTCAACAAATGCTTTATGGTGTCAACAGTATACTCTATAAGGCGTTATGCTGAATTTTCTTACAGCGAACATCTCACCCGACGGGTTGCGCGACCATACTGCAGAAAAATCGCATGTGTTGAAACCCTATGGGATTGTCGGTCATGCTGCATCTGCTTCGTTACAGGGAACTTGCGGT
>Ga0180433_10002958_pt1 | contig 25575 bp, 22 predicted proteins | sample SS_ome_8_FD_132980 | JGI IMG/M metagenome (GOLD analysis project Ga0180433, IMG submission 132980) | Hypersaline lake sediment archaeal communities from the Salton Sea, California, USA - SS_1_D_1 metaG | ecosystem: Environmental > Aquatic > Non-marine Saline and Alkaline > Hypersaline >... | reverse complement strand
TCACGTGGTATTTTTACATCTATATTTTTTAGATTATGTTCTCTAGCACCTTTAATATGAATCTCTTTCAAATTAGATAGGTCCCCCTATGTATCTTAATATATATTTTAACATAATTTTGGTATTCAAATTTTTTATTTAAAAACTTTAATGGGAGGATAGTGAAACTATTAACTATTGTTAAATCTTTTTATCATAATTATTTAACAAAAATTTTTATATTTTTTCTCCATCAAGTAAACTGTTGGTTTCAACTTTGTATTTCTTAAAATTTAAACAGATGTCATCTCCTTTTTGATAACCGTCATAAAATTTTTTAATAATCCTGAAGGCATCAAAACAATCTTTTGCAATAAATATACTACTGATGTCTTTATTTTCTAAAAAATGTTCTTTTAATGGATAATTTTCAACCCATTTCATAAATTCTTTCCACATATCTCCAAGTAAAATAATTGGTATATTGCATATATGCTTTACCTGAACTAATTGCCAACTATATGAAAGCTCTAAAAGCGTTCCGACACCACCAGGTGCGACAACAACTGCATTTGAAAGAACCATAAATGTATCAAGCCGTTTTGAAAATCTATGAAATTCTTTTTTAATATCAAGATGTCTGTTACATTTTTGTTCAGATGGTATATCTATATTAAGACCAATTGAATGTGACTCGTTAGTTTTTCTTCCATCTCTATGGCCCATGCAAGCTGCTTCCATAGTACCTGGTCCGCCACCTGTAACAACATCCATATTTTCTGAGGCAATCATATGAGCAAGTTTGTATATTTCATTCCAAGAATAATCATCTTTTTTGATTCTAGCAGAGCCAAAGATTGCTACGCGAAAATGCTTTTCATATATTTCATCATTAACAGCATTTTTGCTCATAAGATCTCCCCAATATAATTTTTATATGAAGCTGCAAAACATGCTCCGTATAAACTGACATCGTAGTTCATGATAACATAGATAGGTATATTTCGTATTATATCTGCTCGCCGGTACACATTTTCAAATTCATCAATAAAATCATTTTTTGTAAAAATATCTATATTTTTTGAAGCAATCCCCCCTGCAATATATATACCACCAACTGAAAGTGTATCAAGAACAAAATTCTTTGCACAACGTGCATAAAAACGAGCAAAGAATTTTAACGTTTCTTTGCATAGTCCATCTTCTGTCCTATATCTTGATATGAGTGGTGCAATATTATCTGAAAGTTCTATTTCTTTAGAGTATTTTGTAGGAGTATACTCTTTTGTCTCTTTAAGGAAATTATATATATCTTCCATTCCTCTTCCAGATAAAATCTCTTCATATGTTAAATATTGCAAGATATTTCTTTTCTTTTTAATGTAATCTATTAATTTTTTTTCAAAATCATTTTGATACGGAAAATCAGTATGTCCCCCTTCACTTGGTATGGGGATATAAGAGTTTAATTTATGATTATACACTAAAATGCTTTTTCCAAGTCCTGTTCCCGCACCAATTATTGTTTTTGTTGAATATCTTTTAATATTTTCTGTATTTTTTTCTCTTATGATATATATATCATTTTTATTTTTATGGTCCAGAAAATTAATTCCATATCCAATTGCTTGAAAATCATTTATTAAATACACATTTTTTAATGAGGTATTGTTTTTAATTTCATTTGCATTTATCTCCAAAGGAGAGTTTGTTAATTTTACATAATTATTATCATTTGAGATAACCCCTGCTGCTGCAATACACACTGAATCAGAGATTATACCATAATTATCTTTTGCATATGCTATTGCTTTACTAATTGCAGGAATAATTGACTTTATTTTTTTAGTTTCAAAATTTAATGAAAAAATTAATTTCATTTTTTTATCTTTTATATTAGAAATTCCAATGTTTGTATTTGTTCCACCTATGTCAATACCTAAGAAATGTGGTGAAGTGTTTCCATTTATTTTTTTTTCATTAAATATCTTTATTTTATATTCTACCATATTTTTTTCCTTTATTTTTTTTCAAACCATTTAATAAGTTCTCTTCTACAATTTAGACAAATGTGATAGTGGCCTGGTTTTCCTCTTCCGGGTTCGTCATAATCATAAGTTACAATGGTATCATATAGATCATCGTAATTTTCCTCACACCTATCACATGTTTTCTTCATTTTTGTTCATCCTATAATAATGTAAAAAAGAAAGATTTTATAAGTATATTGTTAAAATCTCATAAACCGATTTTTCGTCTATTGTCTATATATTTTAAGACAAAATTTTTATATTCAAATTTCATCTTAAATAATTAGAGTGGATAAGCAACATTTTTTTTGAAGCCCTCTCCTCACCGGACTTCTAAAATATAAATTTTGCTTACCCCTCAAATCAGTATTTATTGTTTTGTTTTACTTTGTTTCTTATTGTATCATAATAAGAAGGAATTCCTTCAACAGTTTTTGTAATAGTATTTTTTGCAAAAATCTCTCTATATTTAGTATTACATTTTACTCTCCCTTCTAAATTCTTTTTTATTTTGTGATGTAAAAAACCACCCTTTTTATCCCAATCTGTAAGAAGAATTATTTCTCTATATTTTTTTGCAATAATATCACAAAAATCTATTAGCGATAAGCCAGAGTTTGTAGTAAGGATTTCACCTGAAATACCAAGTTTTTTAAGTGATGAGACGTCTTTTTCACCTTCTACTATTATTGGGATTTTTTTATTTTCTTCTATAAGTTCAACTATTGATACTTCAAGAGCCTCAAGACTTTTTTTATAATCCATTAATCGATTCCCTCAAACGATTTGAAACAAAATCAACTGTTACTCCTTTTATAAAAACTATTTTTTTTTTGTTTTTAACACCCGAAATAATAAAAACATCATTAATCGGCTTTTCAAAAAAATCTGCAATTGTTTTTATTATTTCTTTATTTGCTTTGTTATCTTTGGCAGGAGCAGAAACATTGATTTCAATACATCTTCGCCAGTTATTTAAGCCTGCAGGGAACATAGCGTTATGTGAACCAGAATTAACGAAAAGATTTAAAGTAGTGCCATCTTGATGTTTTTTTATTATATCATCAATCTTTTCCATATAAAACTACAATCTTTTATATAAATTATCTACTTAAATAAATTTTTATAAAGATGGATAAAAAAAGAAAAAAGAAGGTTTTTCATACGTTAACAACAGCTAATGAGTCTATTGCCTGATTGAAGGTTTGACTTGGTCTCATTGCTTTTGATGCTAACTCAAAGTCTGTTTTATAGTATCCACCTAGATCAACCGGTTTACCTTGTGCATCGAGTAGTTCTTTTGTGATTTTATCTTCGTTCTCTGTAAGTTCTTGAGCTAGTTTTGTAAATCTTTCTTTAAGCTCTGTATCTTTATTTTGCTCAGCTAATGCTTGTGCCCAATACATTGTTAGATAGAAATGACTGCCCCTGTTGTCAATTTCGTTAACCACACGGGATGGTGATTTATTGTTTATCAAGAATTTAGCTGTAGCTTCATCAAGCGCATCTGCTAAAACTTTAGCTTTTGGATTATTGGTTGTTTTGCTTAGATGTTCTAATGATACTGCAAGTGCTAGAAATTCGCCAAGCGAATCCCATCTTAAGTGTCCCTCTTGCAGAAATTGTTGCACATGCTTTGGCGCAGAGCCACCAGCACCTGTTTCATATAGTCCGCCGCCGTTCATTAGTGGAACAATCGAATACATCTTTGCACTGGTTCCAACCTCGAGAATTGGGAACAAATCTGTTAGATAGTCACGCAATACATTTCCAGTTACTGAAATGGTGTCTTTTCCTTTGGCCATGCGTTCTACCGAAAATCTTGTTGCTTCGACTGGTGACATAATATGAATTTCAAGACCACTTGTGTCATAATTTTTCAAATACTGATTTACTTTTTTGATAAGTTCTGCATCATGTGCTCTGTTTTTATCCAGCCAAAATACTGCTGGAAAACCTGTTTCTCTTGCCCTTCTTACACCAAGTTTTACCCAATCCTGAACTGGTAAATCTTTTACTTGGCATGCACGCCAAATGTCACCTTGCTCAACCAAATGTTCAAGCAAAACTTCCCCATTTGCGCCAACAATACGAACCTTTCCGTCAGCAGGAATTTCAAAGGTTTTGTCATGAGAGCCATACTCTTCTGCTTTTTGAGCCATAAGACCAACATTTTGAACTGTACCCATTGTTTTTGGATCAAAAGCACCATGTTTTTTACAATATTCAACCACTTCTTTGTAAACTCCAGCATAGCTACTGTCAGGGATTACAAACTTTGTATCATGTTGCTTTCCATCCCAGCCCCACATCTTACCAGATTCACGTATTGCTCTAGGCATTGATGCATCAATGATTGTGTCACTTGGTACATGCAAATTTGTTATTCCCTTGTCTGAGTTTACCATTGCAAGTCTTGGGCCTTTTTCATAGCAAGCTTTTATGTCTGCTTCAATTTCTGCTTTTTTGTCAGCAGGCAGGCTTGCAATTTTTGCATAAAGATCACCAAGTCCGTTGTTTGGACTTACATCAATTTCGTTAAATAAGTCTGCGTATTTATCGTATACTTCTTTGAAAAAAACTGATACAACATGGCCAAAGATTATCGGATCTGATACTTTCATCATTGTAGCTTTCAAGTGAATTGAGAACAATACATCTTTTTCTTTTGCATCTTTGATTTGCCCCTCAAGAAATGAACGAAGTGCTTTCTTACTCATAACAGTTGCATCAATTATTTCGCCGTCAATTAGTGCCAAGCTTTCTTTAAGAGATTTTATTGTTCCATTTGCTCCTACAAACTCAATTTTTGCATCTCCAGCTGTCTCATTTGTAATTGTAACAGACTCTTCATTTGAACGTAGATCGCCACTGGTCATATGTGCAACATGGGATTTTGAGGAAGGATTCCACTCTCCCATTGAATGTGGGTTTTGTTTTGCATAGTCTTTTACAGGTCCTGGAACTCTTCTATCTGAGTTTCCCATTCTCAAAACTGGATTTACTGCGCTTCCTTTTATCTTATTATATCTTGCTTTGATCACTTTTTCCTCTTCATTTTGTAATTTTTCAGGATAATTTGGCAGATTATATCCATGTTCTTGCAGTTCCTTTATTGCAGCTGTTAATTGTGGTATTGATGCACTGATGCAAGGAAGTTTTATTACGTTTGCTTCAGGTTTTTTTACAAGCTCTCCAAGTTCAGCGAGATCATCAGATATTTTTTGGTTATCTCTGAGATATTCTGGAAACTTAGCAATTATTCTACCAGCTAGAGAAATATCTCTTGTTTCAACCTTTACTCCCGCTGCTTCTGTAAAAGCCTGTATAATGGGAAGAAAAGAGTAAGTTGCTAAGGCAGGCGCCTCATCAACTTTTGTGTAGATTATCTTGCCTTCATCGCTCATTTATATCTCCTCCTTTACTTGTCTTTCTCGGGCTTATCTGGCATCATATATTCAATATCGTCCCATGGATGCCTGTATAATCTTGATTTCAAACGTTTCTGATCCATTATATGGCCCATGAAACCAATGCTTCTTCCAAGTACAAAGAATGCATTTAGGATTCCAAGATCTACAAATTCACGGACTTCATCTCTGGAATATCCAATACCACGTAGCATATCACAGCACAATACACCGATACAACCATCAACATTCAATATTAGGTTGTTTCTCTTTGAGGTGGTCAGCTTTTCAACTGCAAGTGCGTAGTCAAGTGTTTCTGTTATTGGGAAGTTTTTCTTAGCAAATTCTACCATGATCGTGACACGAACATCTGGGTTTGTGACTGATTTGATACGATGTCCAATACCTTGGATGTTTACGTTTCTGTTTTTCATATCTTTGACCATGAAGCTTGGTTCTTCACCAGCGTACAAGTATTTTGTGAAATGATCTGCACTACCTTGAACCGCCCCACCAAATCTTGGTCCAATTGTTAAGAGACCACTGACAAGTGAAGAAATCAGATCTTTTCCCGCTCGTGATGCTATAATACTGTTGTGTGCACCAGAGACAGCTGGTCCATGATCAGCAGTAAGCAACACAACACGTTCGATGAATTCTCTTGCCCACATCGGAAGATCTTTCTTGAACCAAAGTAGACCGATTACTCCACCAAGTCCCCATTTATCTTTGAATATATCGCTGATTTTTACACCACAATATCTTAGTTCTTCACCTCGGTCATCAGATATTGTGCTAATGAAATTGGCAGGTCTTCTGATTACTCCTTGCTTTAGAGCTACATCGTAATCAAGCGGTATTACTGGTGCCTCAACTTCAGGTATTGGTTTGTGTTTTTCTTCTTTAACAAGTTTTGTATACGCTTTATTAATTTGTTTATCAAAATCATCAAAACTTGTTGGAACATATGCTCCTGCATCTTTGAGTGCTTTATTTTTTGCATCAGCTGTTTCTCTATCCGCTCCTGCTCTTGCTCCAGCGTGACCGAATTGTACTTCTGCGGGGAACACCTTTGAACAGGTTCCAATACACCAGGCAACAACCGGTTTTTTGATTTTACCTTTCTTTATTGCCTCGACTATTTCATATTCGTCTGTTCCACCTACTTCACCGAGAAGTACCATCATTTTGATATCAGGGTTTTTCTCATATCTCATCATATGTTGAATAAAAGTTGAACCTGGGTATCTATCTCCACCTATTGCAACTCCTTCGTATACTCCATCGGTGTTCATTGCAATGATGTTGTTCAGTTCGTTACTAAGTCCACCAGATTTTGAAACATATGCAACACTACCTTGCCGATGTAGTTTTGATGCCACAATGTTGTCAAGCATACCTGCGGTGTTTCCAATTCTGAAACCACCTGCAGATATTCCACCGACAGTTGCAGGACCAATAATCCATTTGTTTTTTTCATTTGCAATTTTGATAAGTTCTTTTGTCCTTTGCTCAGGAACTCCTTCTGCAATTATTGCAACTGTGCGAATGGTTTTACTTTCAAGTGCTTCTTTGCTTGTTGCATATGCTGATCTGAAACTTGCAAAGTTAACCATTACGTCTGCTTCTGGATGCAACTTGGTTGCTTCTTTAAGTGTTCTAACCATTGGTATAAGAACTTCTTTTGTTCCCCAGAAACATTTATGCATTCCATCGCGGGTTGGGTTAACAATAACAACTACAGATGGTTCTTCACGTCTGCAAATATAATCAAAATCGAGCATACGTTGAATTGCACGCGTTTGAAAACCGAAAACAATTGCTTTTGTACTTTTATCCATTAAAATATAGTCTGGTTTTTTTCCAGCTTTCTTGGTTTTTGGTTTTGATTTAGTTTTTGTCACGGTAATCGCCTCCATTATTTCCCCCCAAGAGCCATATCAACAATTCTAGTCATATGAGTCTCTGGTCCATATACTTCGATTGGCACACCTAGTTCTTTTCCTAGGTCTTTCATAATCTGCAGTCCAACTTGGTAGTTTGGTCCACCACGTCGTACATATATTTTTACTTTAGTTGACTGTAGCTTCTTTTTGTAATCTCGTAATGCATGAGTAATCCCTGTGAAAGTTTTTGCAACATCTGTAAAGTTTGCAATACCTCCACCGATAAGTAGATACTTTGGTCGGCCTTTTGGGTCTTTCTCGCGAGTCATTAAATCAAGGACTGTTTTTGCATACTCATAGGTTAGGTCTGTACTTGGATTTCCTGAATATTCTCCATAGTTAGCAAGCTCGTCGCGGTATCCTAAGTCAACAATTGTGTCAGTGTAAATTACGCTTCCTCCGCCACCTGCAACCATTGTCCATACTCGTCCTTTTGGATTTAGAACCGTTAGTTTGAGTGATGCACCACTTTTTTCATCCATCATTTTTATGTATTCTTCTTCTTTTGAAAGTTTACGTCCAAATGGTGCTGGGAATGTTATTCCACCCCATTTCTCAGCGCTTTCAAAGTGACCTGTATCATCAAGTCTTGCAACAAGATCAAGTGGTACAATGTTTTTACCTGTTACAATAAATGGATTGATTTCAAGATATGCATAGTTGAGTTCTCTGTAAAACTTGTACAAACCTTTTATGAAATTTACAAACATTTTTTTATTTGCTTTTGGCGTGTCTTTTGGTAGTTTACTTTCGATATTTATTTTATCAATGTTGTCGTCAACACCTATTTGGATTTCAGCAACCGTCTTCCAAACCGATTCGATATCTACTCCACCGTGATTTGAGAAATATATTGTATCTCCATCACGGTTACTTTTTATTGCAATATAGAACTCACCTTTGTGCGGGACAAAAGGCTCTATTATAAAATGTGTAAGTGTTCCGGTTACTTTTCCAACTTTTGTCTCTTTGTTCATACGTTCTTTGATCCATTTCTTTGCTTCTGCAAAAGTTGCATTAGCTTTTATGAGACCATGTTTTCCACGTTTACCAAAGAGTTGATCCGGTTTAACCACTAGCTTTTCTTCCTTTAGCCATTTATATTTTTTTGGAAGATCATCAAGTTTTGTCTTAGGATCTACCAAAACAATTTTACCAGGGAATTTAAAATCTTTACCAAAATATTCTGTCCAGTACTTGGCAAGCATCTTTTTCCCATCAAATTCTCTTATTCCTCTTTGTGCCATATTTTTACCTCTTTACAATTTATTTAGCTTTTTCTTTCATATATGCAAGAGTGCCTCCTGCAAGAATTATCTCTCTTTGTCTATCTGAGAGAGTATATTCTACTTCAAACTCAGTTCCTTTAGTTTTGTTTTTAACTTTTAATACTCCGCCGTTTTTAATCGCAGTTTTTATGTCTGGTATTTCAATGTCATCCCCTTGATCGACCTTTCCATAATCTGACTCATTTTTGAAAGTCAATGGTATTATTCCAAAGTTGATTAGATTCGCTGTGTGTATTCTTTCAAATGATTTTGCAATTACTGCTTTTGTTCCCATAAACATTGGGCATAGTGCTGCGTGTTCACGAGATGAGCCTTGTCCATAACTAAGCCCTGCGACAAAGATGTTGTGCTTACCATCATCTCTTATCTTCTTTGCGCGTTCATAGAATTTGGAGTCTATAACTTCAAATAAAAACTCAGAATATTTTGGGACATTGGACCTATATTTCATCTTCGCACCAGCTGGAATTATGTGATCGGTTGTAATCTGGTCTTCGACTTTGATTGTTATCTTCCCTTTTATTTCATCGGGCATTGGTAGACTTGCTGGTGGATTACCAATATTTGGTCCACGATAGATTTTTATGTTTTCAGGATGCTCTGGCGGATAGATGAACATGCTATCATCAATATAGAATTTCTTAGGCATTTGAACATTTGGATATTTTATTCCTTGTTTTTCTAGATCTCTCGGATCTGTCATCTTACCAGTAATCACTGCTGCTGCTGCGGTCTCAGGACTGACGAGATATGCATTTGCACTTTTTGTGCCAGATCGCCCTAAGAAATTTCGGTTACTCGTTCTTAATGATACCGCTTCTGTTTTTGGAGATTGGCTGTTTCCTATACAAAATCCACATGCTGATTCTGCAATTCTTGCACCAGCAGATATAAGGTCTGTTAGACCACCATCACGAGCAATGTTTTCTAAGACCTGTTTTGAACCTGGAGCTATTACAAAGCTAACATTCGGATGAGCGACCTTTCCTTTGACTATCTTTGCAACAGTCATTAAGTCTTTATAAGAAGAATTTGTACAGCTTCCAAGACATACTTGGTCAACATCCATTCCCTCTAGCTCTTTAACGGTTTTGATGTTTCCAGGGCTATGCGGATAGGCAGTTAGTGGTACTATTTTACTTAAATCTAGATCTATTTCTTTAAAATATTCGGCATTATCATCTGCTTTTAATTCTGTCCAATCTTGTTCTCTGCCTTGTGCCTTTAGAAATGATTTTGTTGTCTCGTCACTTGGGAAAACAGATGTTGTAACACCACATTCTGCACCCATATTAGTTATTGTTGCGCGTTCTGGAACGGATAGGGTTTTTACTCCTTCTCCTCCATATTCGAAAACACAACCAACATTTCCTTTTGTTGTAAAAATTTCAAGCATTTTTAAAACAACATCTTTTGCAGCACACCATGGTTTGAGTTTTCCTTTCAAATTTACTTTTATAACTTTTGGACAGGTTAAATAAAATGGTCCACCTGCCATTGCTACTGCGACGTCTAGACCACCTGCACCAATTGCAATCATTCCGATTCCACCTCCAGTTGGTGTATGTGAATCGCTACCTAATAGAGTCTTATTTGGTTTACCAAATCTTTCAAGATGAACTTGATGACAAATACCATTTCCTGCACGAGAATAAATAATTCCATATTTTGCTGCCACACTCTGCAGGTATTTATGGTCATCTGCATTTTCAAAGCCAATTTGTACAGTATTGTGATCGACGTAACTTACTGAAAGTTCTGTTTTTACTTTTGAAACACCCATTGCTTCAAATTGTAGATAAGCCATCGTACCTGTTGCATCTTGAGTTAATGTTTGATCTATTTTAATTGCAATTTCTTTTCCAGGTTCCCATTTACCTTCTACAATATGTTTTTCTAAAATTTTTTGAACAATTCCTTTCCCCATATACTTTTTCCTCCCCATTTCAGAATATTAGATTAGGGTATTATCGGTAATATAAAATTACTACTTAAATCATTTGTAAACAACTCAAAGATAATACTTATAATTATAACAAAAAAGTACTTATATCTAAAATATATTTCAGCCCCAACCTCATGTCATAAAATATAGGGAGGAAAAACTATATGTTGATGATTGTAAGATTGTTTCCAAAAACAGATTTAAGCAGAGTATGGAACTATGTTGAGGAACATATAAAAGAGGAACATAAAGATCTTGTACCTTTATATGCAACTCAATCTGAAGGGATGATGAATGTAGGTATAATTTTTGATGTTAAAGAAGTAGATAGCTTATCCGAATTTATCACAGAAGATATAGTAAAATGTGATGAGATAAGTCATACAAAAACAATATCACTTATGAAACCTGTATTTTTCCCAATACCAAAAAAGAAACCAGAAAATATTCAAAGATATTTAATACGAATTTATGCTCATCCAAAATATTACAAAAAAGTTTATGAGTATCTACACAACTATAAATATCCACAAAATTTATTTCCAATATATATATCATATAGTCTTGGGGATGAGGATATTTTAATGAGTGTTGGTGCAGATAGCAAAGAAACAGTAAATAAATTTGTAAGAGAACATGTCAGAAGTCTTGATGGTGTTGATCAATGTTCTTTTCACCCAGTTTTTAGAGCAAAAAGATTTGCACCGCTCGAAAAAATTATTGAAGAACAGAAAAAACATCTTGATGAAAAATCTTGGAAGATGAAAAAAGAGAATTTCGACCTTGACTTTGACTGGGTTGAAAACTTTGAGGAGTATGCACAAATAACAGGAGCATTTCCTGGAGATTATTAGAAAAAAACAAAGGTGAAAATCATGGCGGAAGAAACGTATGAAGTTATTAAACCAATAAAAAGAGTCAAAACTAAAACATACATTAATTCGTTGGAACAATACCAAGGAATGTATAACCAGTCCATAAATGAGCCGGATAAATTTTGGGCAAGAATTGCAGAGAAAAATGTAAGCTTTTTCAAAAAATGGGATAAAGTTAGAGATTTTGATTTTAATGAAGGGAAAATCAGTTGGTATAAAGGCGCTAAGTTGAATGTCAGCTATAACTGTTTAGATAGACACGTTGAAATGGGACGCGGTGATGATACAGCAATTATCTGGGAGGGAAATCAACCAGGTACCGATAAAACGTTTACCTACAAAGAACTTCTTAATGAAGTATCTAAATTTGCTAATGTTTTAAAGTCAAAAGGAGTAAAGAAAGGAGATCGAGTTTGTATATATCTACAAATGATTCCGGAACTTGCTATTTCAATGCTTGCATGTGCAAGAATTGGAGCCGTTCACTCTATTGTTTTTGGAGGTTTTTCAGCAGATTCACTTCGGGATAGGATAAACGATTCAGAATGTAAGATCCTAATCACTCAAGACACTGGTGTAAGAGGATCTAAAAAGATACCAATGAAAACGACATGTGACGCAGCAGTTAAAGACACACCATCAATTGAGACAGTTGTTGTTGTTGATCATCAAAAACAAGAAGTGCCAATGGGTGACAAAGACTATTGGTGGCATGAGGAAATGGAAAAAGCAGATCCAATTTGCCCGCCAGAAGAAATGGATGCAGAAGATCCATTGTTTATTTTATACACATCTGGATCAACTGGAAAACCAAAGGGGGTATTACACACACAAGCAGGATACCTTGTATATGTGACAGTAACACACAAATATATTTTTGATTATCATGAAGGAGATGTATATTGGTGCACTGCTGATATCGGTTGGATTACAGGTCACTCATATATAGTATATGGACCACTTGCAAACAAAGCAATATCAATTATGTTTGAAGGAGTACCAAATTATCCTAATTGGGGGCGTTTTTGGGAAATATGTGAAAAGTATGGTGTAAACATTTTTTATACAGCACCTACTGCTCTTCGAGCTCTTATGAAACAAGGTGATGATTGGGTTAAAGAATATGATTTAAGTTCACTAAAGTTACTTGGAACAGTTGGTGAACCAATTAAATCAAAAGAATGGCACTGGTATCATAGTCTTGTTGGCGGAGGCCGCTGTCCAATAGTTGATACTTGGTGGCAAACAGAAACTGGTGGAATATTGATTTCTCCATTACCTGGCGTAACTGGTTTAAAACCAGGCTCTGCAACACTACCATTTTTTGGTGTTGAACCTGTACTTATGAATGATAAGGGCAACGAAATATCAGGTAATGGTGTAGAAGGAAACCTTGCGATAAAATCTGCATGGCCCGGTATGATGAGAACAGTTTATGGTGATCATAAAAGATTTAAAGAAACCTATTTCTCAACATATAAAGGATACTATTTCACAGGAGATGGATGCAAACGTGATGGCGATGGTTATTATTGGATAACAGGACGAGTTGATGATGTTATCAATGTATCAGGTCATAGAATAGGTACTGCAGAAGTTGAAGGTGCTCTTGGAAAACATCCAAAGGTTGCTGAAGCAGCAGTTGTTGGTTTCCCACATGAAATCAAAGGACAAGGAATTTATGCATATGTTACTTTGAAAGCAGGTGAAACAGTTGATGACAATCTAATAAAAGAACTTATACAAAAAGTAAGAACTGAAATTGGAGCAATCGCATCTCCTGATAAGATCCAATTTGCAGAGGGGCTTCCAAAAACAAGATCTGGAAAAATTATGCGCCGTATCCTTAGAAAAATAGCTGACGGGAAAATCGAAGATGTTGGTGATACAAGTACTCTTGCGGACCCGGCAATAGTTGATTCTTTAATTGAAAATAGACAATAATTACCAAGAGAGATTTATCTCTCACATTTTTCTTTTTTTTCTGATAACTGTTAAATAAGTCTTATTTGTTTTACTCGATGTATCTATTGGGGGAAGATTGATATAGATGAGTAAAAGAGATGTAGTTGATGGTATCGTTGATCTTATTAGAAAAGCTGAGATTGAACTTCCCTATGATGTCATTAAAGCATTAAAAAAATCCTATAAAACTGAGCAAGGCGTTGCAAAAACTCAAATTGAAGCAATTCTTAAAAATATTGACCTTGCAAAAAAATCAAAAAGACCAATGTGTCAAGATACCGGTATACAAACTTTTTTTATTGAAGTGGGAATTGATTTCCCTGAAATAAACACTATTAAAAAAATTATTGAAGATGGAGTTAAAAAAGCAACAAAAGAAATACCATTAAGACCTAATACAATGGATCCTTTCACGGGCGAGAATCATAATGATAATACAGGTAATCATATTCCATATATAACGTGGGATTTTACAGAAGGTTCAGATGTAAAAATCATATCTTTTCCAAAAGGTGGCGGTAGTGAAAACATGAGTAAACTTGGAATGCTGAAACCTGGTGTCGGAATTGAAGGTGTTAAAGATTTTGTTGTTGAAGAAGTAATAAAGGCTGCAGGTCAACCTTGCCCTCCAACTGTCATTGGTGTTGGTATTGGTGGAGGCGCAGATTTATCATTAAAACTTGGGAAGAAAGCGCTTCTTAGACCTGTTGGAATTAGAAACAAGAATAAAAGTATCGCAAAGATTGAAGAAGAATTAATCAAAAGGATTAATGCAAGTGGTATTGGACCAATGGGGCTTGGTGGTAAGACAACTGTTTTAGATGTTCATGTGGAAAAAGCACATCGTCATCCAGCAAGTCTTCCAGTTGGAATTGCGGTTCAATGCTGGGCTGATAGAAGAGCAAAAATGATTATTCACAAAGATTTTTCTTGGGAGGTTAAATAAAATGACCGAATACCATATAAATCTTCCACTCACAGATGAACAGGTTAAAAAATTCAAAGTTGGTGATATTCTCTATGTTTCTGGTAATGTTTTTACTGCTCGCGATGAAGCCCATCATACAATGCTTACTAAAAAGGTTCCTTTTGATCCTTCAAACATGGCACTTTATCACTGTGGACCCCTTATGAATAAAAATAAAACTGGATGGGAGGTTGTGTCTGCAGGCCCTACCACAAGTAGCCGTATGGAGATTTTTGAAGATAGATTTCTTAAAAAGTTTAACGTTAAACTTATTATAGGTAAAGGTGGTATGGGAAAAAACACACAAAAAGCACTACAAAAATATATATCAATATATGTCTCTTATACTGGTGGTGCTGGTGCACTTGCGGCAGATAAAGTTGAAAGAGTTATTGATGTATTCTGGCTAGATGAACTTGGAATGCCAGAGGCAGTTTGGCTTTTTAGGGTTAAAGAGTATGGTCCTCTTATTGTTTCAATGGATGCTCATGGAAATTCAATATATGATAAAGTAAATAAGGTGAAGTAATTGGATCTATCAATTGATTTAAAAGAAACAACAATCTTGGTTCAGGATTTTATTAGGACATATGTTGAAAACTCTAAATGTAAGGGTGTCGTCATTGGATTATCCGGTGGCATCGATTCTGCGATTACTGCTATTATTTGTAGACAAGCTCTTGGAAAATCAAAAACCCATTGTCTTTTTTTACCTGATTCAACAACACCAAATTCAGATAAAAAACATTATGAAATAATTGTAAAGAAATTTGATTTAAATTCAGAAAAAAGGGATATTACTAATATTGTTGATCAAATTAGCAAAAATTGTTGTGTTTATCCAGATAAATTTTCCCTTGCTAATCTAAAAGCAAGAATCAGAATGGCTATTGTATACGAATATGCAAATATGAATAATTTATTTGTATGTGGTACAAGCAATAAGTCAGAGCTTTTAATCGGATATTTTACAAAATATGGTGATGGTGGTGTTGATGTTATGCCTATTGGTGATATATATAAAACTCAGATTTACCAATTGGCAAAATATCTTGAGATTCCAAATGAGATTATATCTAAACCTCCAACTGCAGGATTGTGGAAAGGACAGACTGATGAAGAGGAACTTAAATTAACATACAAACAACTTGATTTAATTCTTGCAGGTTTAGAAAGAAAAATTGATGAAAAGAAAATTGCAACTATTTCAAAAGTAAAAATTACCGATGTTAGACGAATTAAAAATATGAGAATAAAAAGTCAACATAAAAGAAGAAGCCCTCTTATCCCAAAAATTGGCTTGAGAACCCCTGGATATGATTGGCGTTCACCTGTTCAATTGGGATAAACATATTTTTATATATCTTTTTATGTATTTCAAAAAATATACATAAATATTTCAATTTAAATATGCTAATTTTTTATCTATATTATAGATAATATATCAATGTTAGAAAAATTATAAATAGTTAAATATAAATTATAAATCATGAAAATTGGATATGTAACAATAATTTCTTTATTTCTCGTATTTGCAGTTATATCTGGAAATGCTTATTCTATAGTGCAAATTAAAGAAAAGAAAATGGATGAGAATCAACTTATTTTAGATGACATTAATTTCCTATTAGATAATGCTAATTTGGATATTATCAGGCCAAGATCCTCAATTCCTGTATTTGTTGAAAGAAATGGTAGCTTTAGAGTTGATTTTAATTCAAATATATTTGAAAATATATATTTATATATGTCTACATCTTATGAACCAATTGAAGATAGAATCCTGCTTGATGTAGAATCTTTTGAGAAAGAAAATGATGGATGGTATGCAATTGTAAAAGTTCCTTTTGAAACACCTGTTGAATTATACAATTTGACTTTAATAATTCTTAAGGATGATAAATACTACTCCACTTCAAGACCAAGGGCAGTAAGTATTGTTGATTCATTTGATGATAATTTTAATTTTGTTCACATAACTGATTTTCACGTAGGTGATCCTAGAGGTTTTGCAGAAAGTATTAGAGAAACAATTGGCTATAAATCTGTTAGAAGATGCATCTATGAAATTAATTTACTTAATCCAGATTTTGTAATTATTTCAGGGGATTTGGTATTTGGTCAACTTTATCCTTTCGAATACAGAAGAGAATACAAAAAGTGCTATGATATGATTCAAATGTTCGATGTACCTACCTTTCTTGCTCCAGGTAATCATGATGGTTATAGAAGATTAGGTGAAGATGGATTAGAGATATGGCAAGAATATTTTGGGCCTTTGTATTATTCATTTGATTATGGAAATTATCACTTTTTATCCATTAACTCATTTGACTGGCCAGCAGAACAGAGATGGACAATATCATTTCTTTCTTTTAATTGGGGTGGAGGAGTTGGTAATAGACAGATTGGATGGATAGAACAAGACTTAAAAACAAACGATGCAAATCTAACATTTATGTTTATGCATCATAATCCATTATGGGATACAATTAATGATAATTTTCTAGGACTGCATTATAAAAATCAAGATATATTGTTAGAAATAATTGATGATTATAATGTTGATATGGTTCTTGCGGGTCACACTCACATCGACAATATTACAATCAAAAATGATACAATATTTGTAACAACTACAACACCTGAAAGTGAAATTAGAGTAGATGATGGTTATTGGGGTTATAGATTAATTGAAATTGAAGATGGAAAAATTAAAAAATACAATTATAAAGAGCCAAGGTTTAGTATTCCATCTTATAAATTTAAAGTAGAATATAATTCAAAATACTCAGCAACTGTTATAAATGATTTAGAGATGGATATTGAAGTATTATTAAAATTCACAGTTCCAAAAAGACCTTATATAATTGAAAATGCAGTTATACAATATATTAGAGAAGACGGAATTTTAAGAGAGTATTATTTGATAGTAAATGTCGCTAAAGAAAGTAATTTAGAAGCCAATTTAAATTATATTAACTAAACATCAAATTTTTTTCCTGTTATTTTTTCATAGGCTTCTTTATATCTTTTCTCGGTGCCTTTAATAACTTCATCGGGAAGATTTGGAGGAGTACTGTTTTTATCCCAACCCGTGCTACTTAAATAATCACGTACATATTGCTTGTCGAAACTTGACTGACTTTTACCAGGTGTATATCCATTTGCAGGCCAAAAGCGGGAACTATCTGGAGTTAAAACTTCATCAACTACTATAATGTCATCTCCAATTTTTCCAAATTCAAATTTTGTATCAGCAATAATAATCCCTTTTTTACGAGCATATTCTGCACCTTCTTTGTACATTGTAAGAGAAAGATTTTTTAGTTTCTCGGCATCATCTTTACCTATTATCTCTTTCATTTTTTCAAAACTAATGTTTATATCATGCCCTTCTTCAGCTTTTGTACTTGGCGTAAAAAGAGGTTCATTGAATTTTTGCGATTCTTTCATACCTTCAGGAAGTTTTATTCCACAAACAGTACCATCTCTCTTATATGACTTCCATGCTGAACCAGAAATATAACCTCGAACAATACATTCTATTGGAAATACTTCTGCTTTTTTTACAAGCATACTTCTTCCTTTAAGTTCATTTTCATATTTTCTTAGATGTCCTGGAAATTCTGATACGTCTGCTGAGATCATATGACTTTTAACAAGATTTTTAAAATAATCAAACCAAAAAGCAGAAAGTTGGGTTAAACAAACCCCTTTATGTGGAATTGGTTCATGCAAAACATAGTCAAAAGCACTTATTCGATCTGATACAATTAATAATAGTTTGTCATCGACTTCATATATATCTCTAACTTTTCCTTTTTTAAATGCCTTTAACGGTAAATCTGTTTTGGTTACAATATTCATTTTTTTCCTCCTCTATTTTTTATTATAGTATTTCTGCACCTTTTTCAACAATTTTATCGGAGATTACTTCTCCTTTCTCGACACGTAATATTTTATCCTTATAAGTAGCTTTTCTACCATCTTTTATTTTTAATTTAATTTTTTTAAAATCATCAAACTCTAGAATTTTTGCAGGGTTTTTCTTAATGCCTTCAACTGAAACTTCCGAACCAGGGCTTGATTCTCCTGGATTTAATAAAGATACGATTCCTTTTTTATCCTCTGCAGCAAGTAACATGCCGTTTGATTTAACACCGCGTATATTTGCTGGTTTAAGATTTGAAACAATAACAATTGATTTGCCTTTTAATTCATCTGGTTTGTAATATGGTTTCATTCCGGCAACAATTACCCGCTTTCCCATTTTCCCAAGGTCGACATGAATCATATATAATTTATCTGCTTCAGGATGATCTTTTACATCTAAAATTTTTGCAACACGTAGGTCTATTTTTGAAAATGGATCTTCTTCAACTTGCATACCAATTTCTTCCAAATCGAGTTTCTTGAATAGTGGTTTTGGTTTTTCAAGTTTAAAACCTGTTTTCAGTTCAGATAGCGAGTCATCCCAAGAGCAGTTGTGAATTGAATCCTTGTATCCAATCATATGCCAAATCTTATCAGATGAAAAGGGTAAATAAGGGCATGTAAATATGGACAATGCTTTCACAATTTTAAGACAAATATGAAGAGCACTTTCACATTTCTCTTTATCATTCTTTATGAGATTCCATGGTTGTTTCTGATCAAAATAGTAATTACCAAACTGTGCAAGATCCATTGCAGTCCGGAGTCCTTTCTTAAATTCACATTTTTCAAGATGGTTAGATACTTTTTTTGATGTTTCTTTTATCCTTTCGACGGCCTCTTTATCAAGTTTGTCAAGCTCTTTCTTTTTTGGTATTTCACCAAAATTTTTCTGAGTAAAAGTTACAACTCTATGAATAAAATTACCATAGGCACCAACAAGTTCATCGTTGTTCTTTGCAACAAAATCATCCCACATCCAACTTGTATCTTTGTTTTCTGGCATGTTTATAGATAGATAATAACGAACCGCGTCAACATCAAATTTTGTTATAATATCTGGAACCCAGACAGCAGTACCTCGGCTCTTACTAAATTGCTCTCCTTTAAGTCGTAGATACTCATTTGCAGGGATATCATAAGGAAGATTCAACTCATCATTATATCCCATTATAATAGAAGGCCAAATCAAAGTATGAAATGGTATGTTATCTTTTGCAAGGAAGTAATAATGACGTGCATTTGAATTCTTCCACCAGCTCTCCCAAAGATCTGGTTTACCTTGTTTCTGAGCCCATTCTTTACTTGCAGCTAGATATCCAATTACTGCATCAAACCATACATAAATACGTTTATCATCAAAACCATCTATTGGAACTTTGATTCCCCATTCCATATCTCTAGTAATAGCACGATCTTGTAAACCATTTTTAAGCCAGTTATCTGTAAATTTCCAAACACTAGGCTTCCAATGTTTTTTATCCTTCATCCAGCTTACTAATTTTTTCTCAAATTTACTAAGTGCAAAAAACAAATGATTGCTTGTTTTAATTTCAGGTGTCTTTCCACAGATTTTACATTTAACATTGATTAAATCCTGCGGATCAAGTAGTTTACCACATTCATCACATTGATCGCCACGGGCATTTTCACTATTACAATGTGGGCAATTACCTTCGATGTATCTATCTGGTAAAAAACGATCACAATGATTGCAGTAAAATGCTTCTACGCATTTTTTATAGATATATTTCTTTTTGTATAATGTTAAAAAAATATCTTGTACAACTTGCTCGTGGTTCTTAGTAGTTGTACGAGTAAATAAGTCAAAAGAAATGCCCATTTGAATCATATTCTCAGTATGTTCCTTATTAAATCTATCAACTACGTTCTGTGGAGTTATTTTTTCATTATCTGCAGTTATTGTTATAGGTGTTCCATGTTCATCACTTCCTGAAACCATCAAAACATCATTTTTTTTAAGACGATTAAAACGTGCAAATATATCTGCTGGTAGATAACATCCTGCAATATGCCCAAGATGAAGTGAGCCATTTGCATATGGCCATGCGACACCAATATATATCTTCTCTTTCATGTATAATTCTTTATGCTGAATACAAGCACAACATTTAAATATGGCGCAAACCTAACTAATAAATAGTACATATTTTACAAAAAATATGTAATAAGGAAAATAGCATCTTGAAGGTGCGATTAATCATTTAAGATTTAATTCATATTTAAACGCTTTAACAATAAAGATTAACATTCAAAGGAAATTAATATAGGTTTTCTGCCTATTATTTGCTAGAAAACAGAGAGAGCAAATAAAGGTGCTATTTTTCAAGAGAAAAAACTTAAAGGTGATATTTAATGGTAATAGATCCAGCAACAACAAAATATTTGATTAAGGCTAATATTAAAGCAGATGGTATAATTGAAAAATCAGATGTAGTGGGAGCAATTTTTGGACAAACTGAAGGATTACTTGGTGATGAGCTTGATCTTCGAGAACTTCAGAGATCAGCTAGAGTTGGAAGAATAGAAGTTGAACTAAATTCAAAGAATGGTAAAAGTGAAGGAACTATAACCTTACCAACATCTCTTGATAAAGTTGAAACGGTTATTCTTGCAGCAGCTTTTGAAAGTATTGATCGTGTTGGTCCATGTAAGGCAACTATTCAAGCAGATCATGTAGAAGATGTAAGAGTTGCTCGAAGAAAAAAAGTAATAGAAAGAGCAAAAGAACTTTTAAACAAAGTGATGGAAGAAGGAAAAATTGATGGTGAAAGCATTTCAGATAATGTTAGACAATCAGTACAAATCGAAGAAATTACAAATTATGGTCCAGATCACTGCCCAGCTGGTCCTCATATTGAAAAAAGTGATGCAATAATAATTGTTGAGGGTAGAAGAGATGTAATAAATTTACTAAAGTATGGTATTAAAAATGTAATAGCAGTAGGGGGAACAAATATGCCAAAATCTGTAATTGATCTTACACATGAAAGAATAACTACTGCATTTGTAGACGGTGATAGAGGTGGCCAATTAATATTAAAAGAATTATTGCAGACTGCAGATATTGATTTTGTTGCAAGAGCTCCACAAACTAGGGAAGTAGAAGAAATCCCTCAAAAGTTGATTATGAAAGCATTAAAAAACAAGATTCCAGCTGAGCAATATGCTGAAATGTATGATATTAAACTCGAGAAAAAAAATACGGAAAAGACGACTGAGAGAAAAACAGAAAAAATTGAAGATAAAATAGAAGAAAAAAATGAACAAATTGAAAAGGCAATAGACAAATCTAAGAATAATAAAAAAGATAAATCACCCGACAAACCAAAGCAAATTGAAAACAAGAAAAAAGATCAAAAACAAAAGAAAATCACTACCGAGAAACAGAAAAGATATCTAAAAACACTCAATGATATATCTGGTTCTTTGAAAGCAGTGTTATTTGACGAAAATGATAATAAAATTAATAAAATACCCGTTCGTCAACTTACAGATATTTTAAAGAAAAGTGACAAAATATCTACAGTTGTATTTGATGGTATAATAACTCAGCGTCTTTTAGATATTGCAAATAGTAAAAATGTAAAAGAAATAATTGGAATGAAAATGGGAAATGTTGTTAAGATGCCCTCATCTGTAAATGTGCTTACAAAAAAGGATCTCGAATAACAAATTAATAAAAATTCCTTTTTATTTTTTGTTTTTAATATAATTAGTTTGCAGGTCCGTATATAAAACTTATATATAAATTTTCAGCAGAAAATCATAAAAACCCTTTGTTTTATTATATTATACGTTTTTGGTTTGAGGGAAGAAGTCATGCAAAAAGATGAATTGATACAGCTTCATACGTTTTTACTACAATTAAAAACACATCTTGAAGGCATCGTTGAAAATAATGGGGGCATAGAATTTCAACCTTATGTACAATTAGATGTGACACCTTATCAAGTGTACAAATCAAAAAGAGAACACAAGCTTGCGGTTTTTACCCTGAGTAGAGGTATTGCTACTTTGCTTTCTAATAACAATTGTCCGGGATTGGAGAAGGTATCTAATAGACTAAATCAAATGTCTGAACGTTTTATGACTGAAAAAGAAAAACAGATTGTTAGAAAAATTAACGAATAAATCTTTTTTCCATAATAAACGCATCTTCACCATTTACATAATAGTTTTTTATTTCTTCTGTTATTACATAGCCATTCTTTTGATAAAATTTAATTGCCTTCTCATTTATTGTTTTAACTTCTAGCTCTATTTCTTTTATATTTTCCTTAATTATTGTATGTTCAAATTTCTTTAATAATGAGGAAGCAATATTTTTTTTCCTATGCTGTTCATAAACTGCTATCATTAGAACTTTTGCTTTTTCTTTATCAATTTTAATACCATTTATAAACCCAATTATTTTTTTGCCTATTTCTGCGACAATAAACAAATCAGGATATGTTTCATAGAAATAATTGAATAAAGATGGATTATATTTTTCAGTAAGTGTGTCTGATGCAAGTTTTATTACTGCAAAAATATCTTTTGGTTCAAATGTTCTTATATTATACACGTCTTTTTGATATATCTTTTTACGGTTTAAATTATTAGGCTTTTAAATGCTTATTTTTTAATAAGATTTATAAACAATTAATAATTTTCTATTAGTTGCTTATATGAGTGAAGAGATATTTTTAATAAATAAAGAAAATTCAATAATTTTAAAAAAGTCTATTACAAAAATATTATATGAAAATAATCTAGAACAATCAAAAATTGCAGATATTTTAAAGATATCTCAACCAATGGTTAGCATATACTATAAATCAAAAAATAAAATTCCAAAAGAGATTGAAAATATCGCAAAAAACATTTCAGATAAAATACTAGATAATCAAAGATGTTCTTTTAAGGCATGTATCACTTTTTCAGATAATATACATGAAAATAGATATTATCTTGCCACAAAAAATGAAGTGCTAATAAATGAAAATAAAAAAATAATAGATAATTTAACACAAGCTTTTATTAATTTGAAAGGGAAAAATCTAGGTAAAATTCTGCCTAAAGTAAAAGTTAATATTGTACTGTCTAAAGAAAATCCTAAAAATTCTGAAGACATTGCATCGTTTCAAAATGGTTTAATTATCTCAGATGAAAAAATTGTAGGTTTTAATGGTATTAGCTTTGGAAAAAGTAAACATCTATCATCTTTAATCTTAGATTTAAAAAATAAAATTAACGTGAATTCAATTATGAATATTGCATACTTATCAGATTTTAATAAGTTAGGTTTTTCGGTAGGTAATTTATCTAAAAATTTCAAACTAAAAGGTGATAATTGTAAATTCGATATTTTGCTTCATAAAGGTGATTTTGGAATAGAGCCTTGTGCTTACATCCTCGGAGATGATGCAGTTGATGTATCGAATAAAGTTTTAAAAATCATTGATGGTATCGGCAATGAAAAATAGATTAGTAATAATTGCAAATGGACCGGTTAAAGATGAAGAATTTCATAAAAAAATTCTAAAAGATGCTGATGTAATAATTTGTGCAGATGGAGGGGCAAATACTACTAAAAAACTCGGATTCACTCCTGATTATATCGTTGGTGATTTAGATTCTATTGAAAAAAATGTTTACGATTTTTTTGATGAAGAAAATAAAACAAAAATCATTAAAGACGAAGATCAAAATAAAACTGATTTAGAACTGGCAATAAAACTTGCAGAAACTCTAAATCCATCTGAAATTAAAATAATTGGAGCAGTTGGCAGACGAATAGACCATACTCTAGCAAATATTTTGACATTAGATCAAATAAGTAGAGATATCAAGGCAGTTATTATAGACGAACATAATTCAATCGAACTTGCTGTTGGTGATGTCCAATTAAACGGCAAAAAAGATGATATCGTTTCAGTCGTACCTTTAACAGAAATTTCAAATCTATGCTATAATGGCTTTAGATGGAATGTTGATAATATTGATACAAAACTTGGATGGTTTGGAATTTCTAACATGCTTGAAAGTAGTCAGGCTAATATTTCATTTTCAAAAGGTAAAATTTTAGTTATAAAGGTGAGGAAGTAAATAATATGGATATATCAATAATTGATTATGTAATAATTCTTGGATATTTTGTAATACTTTTTGTAATAGGATATTTTGTAAAGAGAAGAATTGGCGGATTGGATGATTATTTTTTAGCAGGAAGAAGATTAACACTTCCTATTTTTGTTGCAACACTGGTAAGTACTTGGTATGGTGGTTTACTTGGTGTTGGTGAGATGTCATTTTCTTTTGGTTTTGTTAATTGGATAGTTAATGGCTTTTTTTGGTATCTGGTTTATTTATTTTTTGCGTTCTTTTTAGCAAATAGAATTAGAAAAACTAAACTATACACAATCCCTGATCAACTAGAACGTTTTTACGATAAAAAATCAAGATTTTTAGGTGCGATTTTTAATTTTATTATGATTTCACCTGCCCCTTACATACTTTCTCTTGGAATTATTTTTAATTTTTTATTTGGTTTGGAACTTTGGATAACTATTATTTTTGTGGCACTAGTAATGATATTTTATACAATAAGAGGTGGATTTGTCGGCGTAATTTATACTGATATCATTCAATTTATACTAATGATGGTTGGTGTTGCTATAATAATACCAATAGCAGTTCAAACATATGGGGGTTTTGATTTTCTATCATCTGCTTTAAGTAATCCTGATTTAGCACTAGGTTACATTGATACCACCAAGCACTTAACACTTACAGGTACACAAACTACTCAGTGGATTATAATATGGGGATTTATTGCTTTTTGGACTCTTGCAGATCCAGGTTTTTATCAAAGATGTTATGCGTCAAAGGATGATAAAATACCTAAAAAAGGAATTCTAGTTTCAGTTGTTTTTTGGCTATTATTTGATATTTGTACAACATTTACTGGAATCTATGCAGTTGCAGCGTCACAGGCAGGTCTTTTAGAAGTAGAATCAGCATTGACTTCTTATCTCTCCATAGCTGGTGCATTACTGCCACCTGTGCTTCTGGGATTATTTTTAACAGGACTTATTGCTACTGTCATGAGTACTGCTGATTCCTTTACATTTTTAGGAGCTATGAACATTTCTCATGATCTTTATAAAAATATTTTTAAAAAAGATGCAACAGACGAACAGGTAATTAAAGCAACAAAAATTGGTATAG
>Ga0180433_10002956_pt1 | contig 25583 bp, 26 predicted proteins | sample SS_ome_8_FD_132980 | JGI IMG/M metagenome (GOLD analysis project Ga0180433, IMG submission 132980) | Hypersaline lake sediment archaeal communities from the Salton Sea, California, USA - SS_1_D_1 metaG | ecosystem: Environmental > Aquatic > Non-marine Saline and Alkaline > Hypersaline >... | reverse complement strand
CTTCTTGGTGCGGGCATAATCGCGGGCTGCCTTGACCACTACCATGATGCTCTCCGATCCGCCGGAGGTCATGTTGCCCACCGTATCCGAATCGCCATGGAATAAGTCTGCCATCATGGAGGCAACCTCGGTCTCCATCTTCAGCAGGCTGGGAAAGGCGAAGGGACTTAGACCGTTTTCCACCACGAACAAGGTATAGGCTTCTTCTGTTACGCTGGCTGCGTCTTCGCCGGCATTGAAGATGAGGCTAAACATGCGGCCATGTTTCCAGTCGCTGTCGCCGGATTTCAGCGACCGCAGATTGGACAAAAGCTCCTCTCGTGGCATGCCTTTCTGGGGGAATTCGATGTTAGCCATGGCTTTGCTCCTTTCCTGCTTCGGATAAGTCTACGAGAGATTATCAGGTATTCAAATCAGAACATATTCAGGGTATAGGCTAAGGCAATGCCCAGGTAAGTGCCGATGACCCATCCGATAATGCCGGTGATGACACCGGAAACGATGACCTCCTTGTTCTTCAATACGGATGCCACCATGGGTACGAAAGGCGGTGAATAGAGACCGGCCACTGAGGTGACGATGACTGTATCGGCATCGATTCTGGCGATGGCAGAAAGTGCCACGTGTACTGCCACGGAGATGAAATAGACGAATGCCACCAGACCTATCATGGCAGGTGCTGTGTTCAGGAGTTCCCGAACATCAGCCATAGAGCTGACCACCAGGCAGAAAATCAGTATCAAGTATTGGCCGAGCTGGAAGGTCATGGGAATGCGCCTGATGGACGGTATAAAGGAGAAGGCTATTCCCAGCGTAGAAACCGTCAATATGGCTACCACCATGGCGAACTCCTGAGGTACCACTAGGGTCAGGGCGGCGGCGATGGCAAAGATGCCGACGGCGATGCCGAAAGCGCCGAGCAACGGCAGGATTATCCGTCGCCGGAATATGCCGGAGTAAGAATCGAAACTTGCCTGTTCCTGGTTCTGTCCCTCATCTCCCAGGCGCTGGAATGGCGGTAAGAACTTGAGCAGAATCCTTTGCAGAACGGTAATGACTATGAGTAGCCAGATGGCACCTATGACTACGTCGGAGACATGGGTTGCCACGTAGACTGTGGGGTCGATGTTGAGTGCTGTGCCGATGGCTGCCAGGTTCGGTGTACCGCCGGTGTAGACGCCGATGAGCATGCCTGACACCTTCCATGCCTCCTCGCCTACCAGAGACCTGAATATAAAGTAGCTGGCACAGACTGTTATCAGCACAGCCAGCACCACAAAAGCGAATGACAGCAGTGATTTACCGGCTAACCTGGACCATTTCTTGATATCTATGGAGAAGAAGATAAGGGGTATGGCCAGTGGTATGACCAGAGTCATCAGTGTATCCTGTACTCCGAAGATGTTTTCCGGCAGGATGCTGATGTTGCCGATGAGTATGCCGACTGCATAGCAGATGACTACGGCACCAAGCCTATTGAGGACGGGGAACCTCTGGCATAGATAGATGACCAGAGCTGGGAATAAGACAAAGAACACGGACCAGAAGATGTTCACAGCGTACCTCCTTTGAAGTTTAAGCTGATGCTGTTTGTTAAGCCCGAGCTATATCGGAAGGCATTATATCATGTAGATAACCGTGGGACTATAGTATCCCGCATTCCGTTGCGGGGTGCGGATCTACGTTGGTCAACTGGGTTAAGCTGACCTAAGACACTATAGGACTGCTACAATTGTGGCTCTGCCGTTTTGTGATTTCTGATTAACCTGTCAGGCACGGGCGTTTTCTATTCTTCAATCAAGTCGTTTACCAATAGGTATTCATGGACAACGTCTTCCGGCTCCACCAAATCGATGTCCACCCTGGCGTTAAGTTCCTGCCAGGCCTCTTGGCATTGGGCAACTGTTGTAGGGGTAGCGGTTTCCTCTCCGCCCGGGAAGGTGGCTACTAACTCATTGAGAATATCTTCAATCTCAGGGTACTCATTAAGGACAGATTGGCTGACATAAGGCGTCAAGTCGTATGGTGGAAAGAATGCCAGGTCGTCCGCATACACGTGCCAGTCATATTTAGCGATAATGGCATCGGTACCGAAGGCCATGGCAACATCACAGTCATGGTTTTCCAGTCCCAGCAGTGAAGCTCCTGGAGCGCCGGTCATCAGGTGAGCCTCATCGACCTCAAAGTCATAGAACTCTTCCAGTGCAGGCAGTCCATCGGGGCGTGTGGAGAATTCAAAGCCGACAAAGGTTTTGATATCCGCTGCACCTTCACGGTAGAGTGCCGCCAAATCGGAGAGGGACTCAAGGTTGTGCTTTTCGACAAATTCAGGCCAGGAAACCAAGACATAGGTGTTGTTATTCCAGATGGGGTCCAGCCAGGTGAGACCGTTAGTCTCTTCCTCTTCTTTTACCATGTTGTAAAGCTCGTTGTTGTTAACTCCAGGCTCATAGACATGTCCCAGATGGACCATCCAGGCTGTACCGGTATAATCAGCGCAAATATCGATGTCACCTGCTTCCATTCCTTCTCTGAGAGCCATGGTGGAGAGGTCTGCTGCCAGAGTAACAGTGAAGCCGCGGGCTTCTAGTAGCTGCTTTATCATCTCCCCGATAATGTACTGCTCGGTAAAGTTTTTGTTGCCGACGGTTATTTCCCTCTCGTTCTCCCCGGTCGGGGCACAGCCCGCTCCCGGGAGCAGCAGAGCCAGGGCTAGAGCTACTGCTAAGGTGGTAGAAATCAGTCTTCGCATTTTCTCATCTCCTTTCTCAAGCCGTTTGGGCTTTTACTTTAAGACCCCACACGTTCATCCTGTTCTCTATGCGTTCCAGGATGAAACCCAGAGTAATAGCCAGAGCTGCGGTAGGTGCTGCTCCCTGCAGTATGGTTAAAACCTGCTGGGAGAATACTCCGGTTAACGTAATTCTGCCCAAACCGGCACCACCGACGAGAACAGCCAGCTCCGCCGTACCCACCGTTATAACTGTGGAGATTCTAATCCCTGCCATTATTATCGGCAGAGCTAATGGCAGCTCTATCTTCCGGGCGATTTGTCCTCGAGTCATCCCCATTCCCCTGGCGGCTTCCACAATCGCTGGGTCGATATTGGTTATACCTGCGTAAGAATTGCGTATTATAGGAAGCAGTCCATAGATGGTTAAGGCTACGATTGCTGACTGGAAGCCGAACCCGAGGAGAGGAGCCATAATAGCAATCACAGCTAGGCTGGGAATGCTCTGACCGATATTGGCGCTACCGATTACAGGAGTGGCAAGTTTTCTGAAACCCGGTCGAGTGACCAGTATCCCTAATGGTACGCCGATTGCAATGGCTATGCCTTCTGCTATGAGTACCATCTCTAGGTGAGCTCTGGCGCAATTCAGTAAATCATCCCAGGAGAAAGGCTTATAGACTCCTTCTTTAATCCACTCCATGTTAGTAATCAAAACGGTAGGCACTATGCAGAGTGTTAGAAGAAGGACCAGGACAATATAATGCCTCATTCGGATTGTCTCCTTTGCACAACCTCCTCAAGTGCTTTCTTGATGGCTTGGTCGGCGCCGATAAAATTCTCTACGAACTCGTTCTTGGGCCTGTGAAGTAAGTTGATAGGTGTTTCATATTGTACCAATTGCCCTTCCTTCATCAAGGCTATCTTGTCTCCCATCTTGATCGCCTCATAAATGTCATGGGTCACAAATATGATGGTCTTTTTTATCTCCTGCTGTATCTTTAAGAATTCATCCTGTAATCTCGCCCTGGTTATTGGGTCGATGGCTCCAAAAGGCTCGTCCATCAGCAATATAGGGGGATCAGCTCCCAGAGCTCGGGCAACACCCACACGCTGGCATTGACCGCCAGAGAGCTCGTTGGGATACTTATCCATGAACTCAGCGGCATCCATCCCTACCAGTTCCAGGAGTTCCTCAGCTCTCTTACTCCGCTTGGCTTTGGGCCAGCCCTTCAGTACAGGGACCGTCTCTATATTCTGCCCTACAGTCATGTGAGGGAAGAGCCCTATCTGCTGAATGGCATAGCCTATATTTCTTCGCAGCTCATTCTCGTCCATCTTGGTATTGTCTACGCCGTCGATATATATCTTCCCTGCAGTAATAGGGATAAGGCAGTTTATCATTTTCATAGTGGTAGTCTTGCCACATCCTGAGGGTCCCAGTAAAACACAGAACTCACCTTTGCCGACCTCAAGGCTCACCTCTTTTACGGCTTCCTTCCCATCAGGATAGACCTTGGTTACATTATCCAGTCTTATCACTGTCTCACCTTGCCCTCAATCCTTTGGGGGTAACCCACCATTCCACCCTGCCCATAAGGGCGTCTACCAGCAGAGCCAGAATGGCGACAGATACTCCTCCCACGATGATCATGTCCATCCGAGCGTTTCTTAAACCCCGGAATATAGGCACTCCAAGTCCTCCTGCGCCAATCAGAGCTGCGATGGTGGCGATACCGATAATAAGCATGATGGCATTTCTCAAGCCGGCCATAATAACCGGAATAGCCAGCGGGAGCTTAACCTTAAAAAGCAGTTGTCTTTCGCTCATCCCCATTCCCTTCCCCGCCTCAATCATGGCCGGGTCAATGTCCTGAATTGCAGTATAGGTATTACGCAATATGGGGAGCTGACCGTATACGATAAGAGCAATGATGGCGGGAAGGAAACCAAAAGTTTTCAACCCCATAGTACCGAGAAGTAGCATAAGCAAGCCGAAGAGCGCTAGGCTGGGGATAGTCATCATTACCTCTGCCAGGTACAGCACAGTGTCAGCTACATGCTCTTTGCCTTTACCGGTGATATATATTCCCGAAGCTACACCCAGAATGACTGCTATCACGCTGGCAACGAAAGTTATCCAGAGGTGGTCGAGGGTCCACCCTGCCAGCTTTTCTGGATAGTTAATTACATATTCCCAGGCTTCTAACATTTACCTAGCTAAGGTACCCCTTTGCAGCTACACTGAAAGACTTTGCACCAGGAGATGTAGGTAAGGGCACATGTAGCCATCATAACCACTGAGTAAAGACGCTGTCAATAACAGCAAGACTGCCTTGACTGGCAGAAAAGAAAATCATCAAAGCTGAGCCGGCATGGTAGCACAGATTAGAGAAGATGGTGTTGCGAATAAAGGCTATATGCCAGGGGGAAAGTCGAATTCGAATGACTGCAAGACGGGAGGCTTACTCTCCCAGCTTTTTAAAGGCTATCACAAGTGCCGTAATGCCGGCGAGGACGCCTGCTCCCGCAACATACATTATGCTGCCAATGATGAAACGTATAACGGCCATTTCAGTTGAAATTTCTCCGGTGGAGACTCTGATAATGGTGCGTATTAGAACATATAAAACAGCTATTATAGCTCCTATCAGGAAGACTATTAGTGGCAGATTCAATTTCTTCTTCTGCCTGATGGCTACTACAAGGGCGGTGATGCCGGCAGCGATGCCTGCTGCTATAACACTGATGATACTGCCAATAATGAAACGTGTCAGAGCCATGCCAATTTCAATTTGTCCGGTAGAGGCTCTGACAATGCTGGCTATTAGAACATATAGAACGCCGATTCCGAGTACTATGAGGAAGACCTTAAGTGGTAGACCCATTTTTTTCATCATAACCTCCTCATGTCTACTTGGCGTAAATGCTGATAGCCTGCTAGAAGCGGGCTAGTTATACGTAGGACGGTTCGTCGTGCCCAGTATAATAAAAAGTGCCGAGGGAGGGACTCGAACCCACACCTCCTTGCGGAGAGCGGATTTTAAGTCCGCCGCGTCTGCCATTCCGCCACCTCGGCAAGAAGTAAGTAAAATTGGAGGCGGCGAGCGGATTCGAACCGCTGAATAGGGGTTTTGCAGACCCCCGCCTTAACCACTTGGCTACGCCGCCATAAATTGCTCTGGAGCGGAAGACGAGATTCGAACTCGCGACCTCCTCCTTGGCAAGGAGGCGTTCTACCGCTGAACTACTTCCGCACGTTTTCCTATTATATCAGAAATTTACCTAAAAACGCCCTCTGTCATTCCATGCCAGATTCTTCGCTCAGAATGACAGGGAGCAAATGGTGCCGAGGAGGAGACTTGAACTCCTACGGGCTTACGCCCACCACCCCCTCAAGATGGCGTGTCTACCGATTCCACCACCTCGGCATTCATCCCGCATAATGGCAGGGGCGGCAGGACTCGAACCCGCGACCTGCGGTTTTGGAGACCGCTGCTCTTCCAACTGAGCTACACCCCTATACATTTGGAATTAAGTACCCCTGGGGCGATTCGAACGCCCGACACGCGGTTTAGGAAACCGCTGCTCTATCCAACTGAGCTACAGGGGCAGCAGACTAAATTTAGACCCGTGACTTCTTTATCAGGTAACCCTCTGGTGTGGTGTAGGTTTCCAGCCGCATTCCCTGTCCGGGCGTTATCTCCTCCGATTCTTCTACTTCTTCTACCTCTTCCTCTTCTTCAGGCTCAGGTTTCTCTACAATAACAGCCCTTTTTGCAGGAGGTGAAGCCGTAGCTTCCGCTCTAGCAGGTGGGGCTTTCTTTGCCCTTTTTCTGAGTTCACCTAATGCACCGTCTAAATCCTTTAGGAGTTCGCTGATTCGGCTTTCAGCCAGAGCGCCGGCTTCCTCTGTCGCCAAACTCTCAATTTCAGCAATATATTCCTGGAGCCTGGAGCTATGCTCCTCCAGGTCTTTAATCTGCTCAGCTAACCTGTTGGCCATAGACTGAATCTCTGGTATCTCCGAATCGAGTAGATTCTTGAGAATTTTCTGGACTACAGCTCTCCGAGGCTTTTTTGCCATCTTCGTAACCTTCCTCCATATTTTAGCGGGACCGAGTTTATTAGCAGGCACAATTTATAGTGAGTCTTCCTATTTTTCTCACTATCCACTACTATGCCCGTCAAATAATTATAACAACGGCGCATTGTCAATGCAACAACCCTCATTTGGTACAGATGTTGACCCCTGACAGAAGTTCCTTGACTTTTGACATAGCTTTTTTTATACTAACAGCCCGTAGTTTGTATGGGTGGAGGTGGCCGAAAGGTTGTTTAATTGCCCGAGTAGCGCAATGGAAGCGCAACCGACTTGTAATCGGTAGGTTAGTGGGTTCGACTCCCCTCTCGGGCTTTGACTTTAGGGCTAGGTTGGGAGGGGTGCCGGAGTGGACAATCGGAGCAGACTGTAAATCTGCCGCCTGTAGGCTACGTAGGTTCGAATCCTACCCCCTCCACCACCTCGGATAGTTTGCGGCTTTAATAAAATAGTGTATAATCTAAGGCTATATTGTATAATATTGGAGAGTTTGCCCACATAGCTCAGAAGGTAGAGCACGTTCTTGGTAAGAACGGGGTCACCAGTTCGAATCTGGTTGTGGGCTGTGTAACGAAGGAGGTTTTGTAAAATGGCAAAGAAGGTCTTTCAGCGCACTAAGCCCCATCTCAATGTGGGGACAATAGGACACGTTGACCATGGCAAGACGACTTTGACGTCGGCGATTACAATGTGTCTATCTAAGGATACCGAGACTCAATTCAGGGCTTTCGATTCTATCGACAATGCGCCTGAGGAGAAATCGCGTGGTTTGACCATTGCTATCGCTCATATCGAATATGAGACTGCAAATCGGCATTATGCTCACGTGGATTGTCCTGGGCATGCCGACTATATTAAGAATATGATAACCGGTGCAGCCCAGATGGATGGGGCGATACTGGTGGTTAGCGCTCCTGATGGACCTATGCCTCAGACGCGTGAACATATTCTTTTGGCTCGGCAGGTAGAAGTGCCCAGCATATTGGTGGCATTGAATAAGGTCGATATGATGGATGACCCCGAGCTGCTTGACCTTGTTGAACTTGAGGTTAGAGACCTTCTGTCTAATCAAAAATTTCCTGGAGATAAGACCCCTATCGTCCGAGTAAGTGCTCTTAAGGCGCTGGAATGTGGTTGTGGCAAGCGGGATTGTGAGTGGTGTGGCAAAATCCTGCAGTTGACTGATGCTATAGATGAGTGGGTGCCGCTGCCGGTAAGGCCCAAAGACAAGCCTTTCTTGATGCCAGTAGAGGATGTGTTCGGTATCAAGGGGCGTGGTACTGTAGTCACTGGCAGGGTGGAACGAGGTATAGTTAAGACAGGTGACGAGATTGAGATAGTGGGCATAAAGGAAACACGGAAGACTGTGGTCACTGGAGTGGAGATGTTCCATAAGACCCTGGAGTCAGGAGAGCCCGGGGATGCTGTTGGCTGCTTGCTGAGAGGCATAGAGCGCGAAGATGTGGAGAGAGGTCAGGTTCTGGCAGCACCAGGCTCGATTACGCCGCACACCCACTTTGAGGCTGAGGTCTATGTATTAACGAAGGAAGAAGGTGGCCGTCATACTCCGTTCTTTAACGGCTATAAGCCTCAGTTCTATATCAGGACGCTTGATGTTACCGGAATTGCGGAATTGCCCAAAGGGGTGGAGATGGTCATGCCCGGGGATAACATAAAAATGACCATCAAGCTTATTTATCCGGTAGCTTTGGAAACAGGACTGCGTTTTGCTATTCGAGAGGGAGGCAGGACTGTCGGAGCCGGGGTAATCGGCAAAATCATTGAATAATCATGGCCAAGAAAGGTGAATCTCGTGGTGTCATTCACCTGGCGTGCACTCAGTGCCAGGAGAGAACTTATACCACTGATAAGAATAAAAAGAATGACCCTCAACGGTTGGAATTGAATAAATATTGCCCTCGTTGCCGTAGCCACACGCTCCATAGGGAGACTAAGTAATCCTTGACCAAGAAGAGCCAACCTCAGGTTGTCACCAAGAAAAGGTCTCGTTTCGCTTTTTTTGGTGACGTTATAGGTGAATTAAGGAAGGTAACCTGGCCCTCAAGGCGGGATACCGTGCGCCTGACAATCATGGTTATCATCGTATGTTTTATAGTGGGGCTCTTTCTGGGAGCGCTTGACTATGGTTTCTCTGAGTTGGTTTCCAGGGTGCTTTTAGGTGGGAGTTAGACTTGTGAAGAACGGCGATAAGCAATGGTATATCGTGCATACTTACTCCGGGTATGAGGACAGGGTCAAGCGAGCCCTTGAGCAACGGATAAAGTTTATGGATGCTGAGGATAAAATATTCCAGATAGTGATACCTACTGAAGAAGAAATAGAGATAAGGGGTGGGCAACGGCGAACAGTGACGAAGAAGGTCTTTCCTGGGTATGTTTTGGTGCAGATGCAGATGGATGATAATAGTTGGAACGTGGTGCGCAACACGCCTGGCATAACCGGCTTCGTTGGCAGTGGTAATAAACCGACAGCACTGGCGGAAGGGGAGGTGAGTGCCATTTTGAAGCAGATGACCGAAGGTGCGCCACAGGTTAAGGTGGGTTTCAGAAAAGGCGAGAGCGTTCGAGTGGTTGATGGTCCCTTTACCGACTTCGTAGGGGTGGTTGATGAGATTAATGTGGCGAAGGGTAAGGTAAAGGTGCTGCTGACGCTTTTCGGACGTGAGACATCTGTAGAACTTGACTTTTTACAGGTGCAGAGGTTGTAAATGGCAAAAAAAGTTAAAGCTATCATTAAACTTCAGATTGAGGCAGGCAAAGCTACTCCAGCCCCGCCGGTCGGCCCGGCGCTGGGGCAACATGGAGTCAATATTATGGCTTTTTGCAAGGACTATAACGAGCAGACCAGCTCACAGGCAGGGTCTATTGTCCCGGTGGAGATAACTGTATATGAGGACAGGTCATTCAATTTCATTACTAAGACACCGCCGGCATCTGATATGATAAAACGCGCCTTGAATCTCGATAAAGCCAGCAGTACTGCCGGGCAGCAAAAAGTGGGAATATTGCCTCGTGAGAAGGTTAACGAGATTGCCCGGATTAAAATGAAAGACTTAAATGCGGTGGATCTTGAAGCAGCAGCACGAATTATTGAGGGCACTGCCCGCAGCATGGGAATTGACGTGGAGTAAAAGATGGTATCTAAAGGCAAGAAATACAAAGAAGCAACCAAACTCGTTGATAGGGGGAATGCTTATGCACCGGCAGAGGCTATTGAACTGGCTAAGGAAGCGGCCTTTGCAGGATTCGATGAGACTGTCGAATTGCACTTGAAGATGGGAGTTGACCCGAGAAGTGCTGACCAGCAGGTGAGGGGTATAGCTCTGCTACCTCATGGTTTAGGTAAGAAGGTTCGGATTCTTGTATTTGTTCAGGGTGAAGCAGCCAGAGCTGCTGAAGAGGCGGGCGCCGATTATGTTGGCAGTGATGATATTGTTAAGAAGATTGAAGATGGGTGGCTTGATTTTGATGTGAGTATAGCTACACCGGACATGATGGGAAAAGTCGGGAAACTGGGTAAAATACTGGGGCGCAAAGGATTGATGCCCAATCCCAAGTCAGGCACGGTGGTGGCGGCTGAAGATTTACCGAGGGCTATCACCGAAGCCCGTAAGGGTCGGGTTGAATTCCGTCTGGATAGGACGGCGATTATTCATGTGCCTATAGGCAAGATTAGCTTCGATGAGGCCAAGCTTCTGGAAAATCTGACTGCGCTGGTAGAAGCTGTAGTGAGAGCTAAACCCAGTGGAGCCAAAGGACAATATATAAAGAGTGCTTTCTTGACAACTACGATGGGGCCTGGTATAAGACTTGACCTGAGGCCTCTTTTAGCATGATTTTGCTTTGAGCACTTTATGAATTGAATATTGGATTTCTAAGTTGTGCCCATGATAGCAGGTGCCGTAGGGCTTAAAAACATGCCTGCTGAGGTAGCTTTGTTTGCCGGGTTTTTATAACTCGTGTTTTAGGTCCTTGTGTTGTGGCACAGGGATTTTTTAATTTTTAGGAGTGTGTGACTATGTTGAAAGAAAAAAAAGAACAAATGATTGACGAGCTGGCTGGCAGCCTGTCCCGATGTACCATTGCTGTGGCCACGGATTATCGTGGGTTAACAGCGAAAGAAATGGTGCAATTGCGTCGGCGTTTGACAGAGAAGGGCATTGAGTATCGGGTGATAAAGAATACTCTTACGAGATTTGCTGCTGAGAAAGCTGGCAAGATGCAGCTAGAAACATTACTGACTGGCCCTGTAGCTATAGCTTTTGGCTATGATGACGTGATTACGCCAGCACAGGTTTTAAGAGAGCATATTCGTTCTATAGGTTCGGTGTTACAAATCAAGGGCGGTGTTCTCGGTGATAATCTGCTTACTGCAGAGGATATCATTAATCTTGCTACCATGCCATCAAGAGAGGTACTGATTGCTAGACTGATGGGGCAGTTGCAAGCTCCGCTGCAAGCCCTGCATAACGTTTTAAGTGCACCTTTACATGGTCTTTTGAACGTAATGCAGGCAAGAATTAAGCAAGTTGAAGGAGGATAAAAATGCCAGAGGAACAAGTTAAGTCTGAACAGCCAGAAGAAGAGAAGGTCGAAGAACCGGAAGCGAAGAAGCAAACTAAGGCCAAGGGGGCATCATCAGCAGGTGCTAAATCAATGACGAAGGATGAAATTATAGCTGCAGTAAAGGATATGACTGTATTGGAGCTAGCCGACTTGGTGAAAGCGCTGGAGGATGAGTTTGGGGTAACTGCGGCAGCACCGGTAGCAGTGGCTGCAGCGCTGGGGGGTGTGGGGGCAGCAGCGCCAGCAGAAGCAGCAGCTGAGGAAGAGAAGTCGGAGTTCACCGTAATACTTAAAGAAATCGGTGAAAATAAAATCAATGTAATCAAGGCAGTGCGCGAGGTGACCACTCTGGGTCTCAAAGAAGCTAAAGACCTGGTGGAAGGAGCCCCTAAACCGGTCAAAGAAGGCGTCAACAAGGATGAAGCAGCCTCAGTTAAGAAGAAGCTGGAGGAGGCCGGAGCCAAGGTGGAAGTCAACTAACAGGTTCGGGGTAGCCTTTGTTTCTATATTTTTGAAACTTTAGCTGGATTTTAGAGCGACCTGAAAACTGAAGAGCTCGCCAAAGGTTATTTGGGAGCAAGAGAAAGATTGGCCTTTGGCGGGCTTTTTATTGCTGTTGGCCAGCACCACGTTCATTTTCTAGTATATTAGTGCCCTCTTGCTGTGTGGGTTGTGGTGTCTTTTCGTAGTATGTCTGCCGACCTAGAATTATTATACCTATCGCAGAGATTATGACCGTGATAAGAATAATGGCTACGATGATATCGGGATACACCGAAGCATCCGGAATGCCGGAAGTGAGCACTATCTGGGCCATCACAGCAGCAGATAGTCCCCTGGGTAACATGGTTGTTAATAAGCCTGAATTGGCTAACAGGAGCTTGTTACCCACGCAACTAAGTAATACGGCGAAGTATCTGCTAAACAGCAGCAGGAAAGACAGTATGAGAGATAAGATGATGAGGACTGGCTCATTGAAGGTTATGATTACTCCCAGATAAATGAAGAAAAATGTCTTTATGAAGAATGACATCTGAGAGTGGAATTTCTTCATTACTTCGGTTGTCTCAATTGTTCTCCTGACTGTCAGTAGTCTTGGTATTCGTATACCGTTTCCCAGTACCAACCCAAATGTTAAGGCAAAGATGACCCCGCTGCCGTTGATGCTCTCGACAGCAAAGAAAAGCACGAATAGTATACCCAGTGTTAGGATGTCATCATAAGTCTCATTCTTTAACCTGGTAAGTAACCAGAGCCAAGGGATACCTACTACGATGCCTAGTACAGCTCCAAGAAAGAACTTTATACTGATGGCCTTCGCTGCTGTAGCAAGTGCGTTGTTGTCCAATGTGCCTATAGTCATTATTTCTAGAATGACCAAAGCGACGACAATAACAAGTGCACCGTTGAGGGCGGACTCCAAATTCAACAGTGAGGTGACTTCGCTCGGGGCTTTTATGCGTCTAACCAGTGGCATTACGATCGACGGGCTATTGCCGCTCACTATGGCAGCAAGCAGCAAGCTGTTCAGAAATCCCCAGTGTAGTACATAGTATGCAAAGGCTGTTGTTGCTGCCATGCTGATTCCTATGCCCAGAAAAACTAAAAACAGTGCTCGGTGTGCAGTGCGCAGGATTGTGCCCGGGTGGAGGTTCAGGCCGCCATCAAACAGAATAATGGCTATTGCCAGGGTAGCAACGAACTGTGATGCCGGAGCTAGTTGAGAAGGATTAACTATGTAGAAAACCGGTCCTATCAAAAAACCCAGCCCAATTAGTATCAGTATGTCGGGGATGCCGGTTTTTCGGAAAAGGTAATCAGCCAGGAATCCGATGACTAAAAGGATTCCAATCAGCCCCAGAACTTGTACTGCTGCCATCTCTATTTCTGCGGCTCCATTGCGTTAGACTAAAACTGTTGTATTATTGCCTGGTTATCTGTGCAGTCAAATGTTGTCAGTCTGCGAAGTAGTATATAGTAAAGGCTGGGTTTAGACAAGATATTCAGCCTATTATAGGGATTCAAGAAACCTGATCTGAAGCAAAATTTTCTCTCTACGTGACTTGCTATGAAAAATTGTGCAAATCTAGATTTTAGCAGGAGCATCAAGGCTAGTAAAATTAGTTTTGGCTGAGTTCCGCTTATGGTTATTAATGACCTGTTCACTAGCCAGTTTATTCTAGATGGTGTAAGATTGGCTGTAATGCCGAACAAGAGGAGGAATTGATATGGCCGAAGCGGAGTTCTATGAGGTGGCTGCTGAGGTAATATCTCAGAAGGGCACCTGTGTTATAGGACATAAAGTTGGTGATAAGTTTGTCATTGCGGATAAGACTCCATCTGGTATGTGTGTCTGGGCGTTTTACACGCTTTTCCCCTTTATTTCAGCTTTGCAGTTTGGCGGTTCTTTTCCGTGGGAAGAAGACCGGGATAAGGCCACAGTTGCTTGTCCGGACCCGGCAAACCCGGTAGTTTTTGAGTTGACACGTTCACGAAAATAGTTTATTATCCGCTCAACTCAAAACAGTGTGACCAGGGGGCAGGTCATCCATCACCAGCAGTAACACAAAAACGGTTGGAATTTCCAATCTTAATGCCTACAGGGCTTGACAAACCTTTGTGTTTGCATATACGCTTTAAAGTCAAGTATTAATTCCTTCATCTGTTGAGCATCTGGCTATAGAAGTCAGGTATGGGGAACAATTGGGTAAATGGATGTAGGACAGCGTTATAAAGCACTCTATGACATAGCACAGGAACTCAACTCAGATTTGGCACCTCAAGAGGTGCTGCGAACTATTGTGGAGAGTATCCGAGAGGCGGCAGATGCTAAAGGATGCTCGTTAATGCTGCTAACTGCAGATCGTCAGCAATTGATCCATAGTGTAGCGTGTGGGTTGAGTGACTGGTATGTCCGAAAAGGGCCGGTAAGAGTAGATGCGGCTCTTGCCCAGGCTCTTGAGGGTAAATCTGTGCCAATTGTTGATGTTACTACAGACCCAAGAGTTCAGTATAAGAACCAGGCGAAACAGGAAGGCATTTTATCCATACTTTCCCTGCCGCTTATGCGGCGTGGGCAGGTCATTGGAATTGTACGCATCTATACCTCAAAGAAACGTCGGTTTTCTGCCCGTGAGATTGATTTTTTCAGTGCCTTGGCTAACCTGGGGGCTGTGGCTCTCGAGCGGGCGGAGTTGCTAGAAGAAGAGAAAAAGCAGTTTCTTCGCTTTGTAAGTACTGCTGCCCATGACTTGAAAGCTCCTCTGTCCGCAATACAGAGTTTTCTTTACACAATACTGGACGGCTTCGCCGGAGAGCTAAATGAACAGCAAAAGCATATGATGCAAAGAGCGAGCCAGAGGATTAATGGGCTTCTGGACCTTATAAGTAATTTGCTGGATATTCCGCGTATTGAGATGGGCCAATTAGTTCAGGAGATGACGGAAACATCGCTTGATCAGGTGCTAGATAGTGTCACTGAAGTTTGTGCCACTCTGGCAGAGCAGAAGGGGTTAAAATTGTCAGTGCATATATCCCCGAATCTGTCATCTGTTTATGGTGCTCCTACCAGGCTCCAGCAAGTAATAACCAATTTGGTACATAATGCGATTAAATATACTAATGAGGGAGAGGTAGTGTTGCGATTGATTGAGACAGACAGTGAAGTTCTAGTGGAGGTTACTGATACCGGATGTGGCATTCGCTCTGATGAAATGCCAAGGCTATTTGAAGACTTCTTCCGTGGCAGTAATGTTGAGCCTAGAGGTGCTGGCTTGGGTCTATCTATCTCGAGGAGAATCGTAGAGGCTCACGGTGGCAAGATATGGGCTGAGAGTCCCTGTGCCGAGACTGGAAAAGGCAGCAAATTTTGCTTTACGCTCCCCACAATGCAAGCAGCTACTTAATTGCCTGTATATGTCAATAGAGAGACTTGTTTTTAAATATAGAAATGTAGATTGTGGTGGTGCTATCTGATATAATTTCGCAGCGCAAATGGCTATGATGGGTAAGAAGATTCTGGTAGTTGATGATGACCCTGATATTCTAGATGCAATAAGTATGATTCTGGAATCTCGAGGGTATCATTTGATTTTTGCCCATGACGGCTTGGAATGTCTGGATAAGCTTGCTTCAGAGAAGCCGGACCTAATGATACTCGATCTGTTGATGCCTGAAATGGACGGCTTCGCTGTTTACAAAGAACTGCAGTCTCCTAAGTGGTCTGAATATCATGATATGCCAATCCTCATCTTAAGCTCGGTGAGAGAAGAGGCGAGTCGACGTCGTTACGAACTGGAGACTGGCCAAACGCTTAAGCCAGATGAGTATGTAGAGAAGCCAATAGTTCCAGGAGTTATAATTGGCCGTGTCGAGAAGCTGCTTGAACGGAAAAAATGATATAGACTGCAGTGAAAACTTAGAGGAGGTGACAAAATAGTGGAAAATAAAAGCAAGATTCTTCTTGTTGATGATGACAAAGACTTCGTGGAGGCAACCAAGCTGGTCCTGGAGAGCAAACCTTATGACGTTATAGTTGCTTACGATGGTGATGAGGGGTTGGCAAAGGCAAGGAGTGAGAAGCCTGATTTGATTATCCTGGACGTAATAATGCCGGTCAAAGATGGGTTTAGTGCTGCAGAACAACTTAAGAAAGACGCGGAGCTTAAGAAGATACCCGTAATAATGTTGACAAGCTTTGCAGACAAAGTCAGTGAAACCTCCTTGAGTGTCAGTCAGGGACTGGCTCTTGATACCGAGGACTATGTAGATAAGCCGGTATCTCCTCAGGAATTGTTGAATCGAGTTGAGCGGCTAATTAAGAAGTAGCTACTCTGAGATTATTTTGGTTCGCAATGGCACTCTATCTTTTCCGATCAGTTTGCCTTGTAGCTCCCTTAGCCTCTTGGCGATAACTCTAACAAGGCTTTTCGTTACCTCGTAACCAAGCGAATGGTTGCTATCCATCAATTCATTAAGTTCTGTACCTGATACCGCTATCACTGTAGAACGCTTGATACAAATTGCCGACATATTTCTAGTATTGGGGGCTACTAAAGCCGACCAGCCGAATACGTCTCCTTTAGTGACTGTGTCAACAGCAACTTGTATCAGTTCTTTTGTTCCTTCCTTATATGATGCAACCAGGAGGTTTATTTCTCCATCATCCAGAATATAGAAATTGTTTGATACGGCACCTTCTCGGAATATGAGATCGCCTGCATTATAGGTTTTTCTTTGCCATGATGGCAGGGCAGCTATTTTCTGTAGGTCACTATCATCTAGCCCTACGAAAACTTCGCAACGCCTGAGTAATTGCATGATTGCCATTCAGATGTTCCTTTTCTCTGATAGAATTTAAATATTCTAGAATCATTATAGCCAGCAAAAGCAATCAGGTAAAGCCGCATAAGCGTAAAGCTCTACCCCATCCGACAAAGAATTGATGTAACAGAGGATTATATGCGAAGTACAGGTGATTAGCCTGGTCAACATTGTTTGGGCAATGAATAGGGGTGTTTTTGGCATGGTGGCACGGGTTATTTTGACACATCCTCTAATATGTAGTAAACTCACGTGTTAGGCTTACGCAAGGTGGCAAGCGGTAGCTGTCGAGTGGTTACAGGCTGCTTCCATATAATACTGATTTAAAGTTTATCTTTTATTTTGTTGCAAATTGAGCGTGACCGGATAACCTGAGAAGGGTTGAGGTCGCGATTTTTAGTGACTGGCCTTGTGTGGCAGATTAGCGTAGAGGAAAGGTGAATTTGGAGGCAATCACTATCACGCTCAACGGGCGAGAGGTAAGCGGTCGGCCCGGCATGACCGTCTTGGATCTGGCTCGCGAATCTGGCGTTGACATTCCCACTCTTTGTCATCATCCCTACCTGGATCCGATTGGTGCTTGCCGCATTTGCATAGTTGAGGATGAGCGGTCGGGAGCACTGATGGCATCTTGTGTCACCCCCATAGCACCGGGGATGGTCATTAATACCGAATCTCCACGTGTGCAGGAGCGCAGAAAGACTATAATTAAGCTTATGCTGGCTAGCCATCCTGATTCCTGTCTGGTGTGCGATAAAGGCAATCGTTGCCAATTGCGTAAGGTTGCTTCAGATATAGGTGTGGGGTTAGTAGACTTTCAAAGAATCCCTCAACTGGCTGTTATTGAGGAGGTGAACCCCTTTATTGAGAGGGATTTGAGCAAATGTATCCTTTGTGCCAAATGCATCAGGGCGTGTCAGGAATTGGTGGGCGAAGGTGCTATTGACTATCTTGGCCGAGGGTTTATCTCCAAACCGGCGACTCTTGGCGATATGCCGTTAGAGAACTCCGCATGCACCTTTTGCGGAACATGTGTGGCGTTATGTCCTACCGGTGCCATCATGGAAAAGGACCGGACTTATACAGGGGCAACTACGACTACTGTGCATACAGTTTGTCCCTTTTGCGGCTGCGGTTGTGGGATTTGTTTGGAGGTGAAGGACAATCGTTTGGTAAGAGCCAGACCTGATGAAGATAATCCGTTAAATCGCGGTACCCTTTGCGTCCGGGGAAGCTATGGCTACGATTTTGTGCATAGTCCGGATAGACTGACCAGTCCTCTGGTTAAGCGAAACGGCAATTTGGAGTCAGTATCCTGGGAGGAAGCTTTAAGAGTGGTGGCTGACGAATTTAAACGCATAAAGGAAACTCATGGCTCCAACAGCCTGGCAGTTTTTGGTTCTTCTAAGTGTACAAATGAGGAGAACTACTTATTACAGCGATTTACCAGGTGTGTGCTGGGTACAAATAGTGTTGATAACGGCAGCCGGTTATATAATTCTGCCAGCCGTGCGGGTTTGTGGGAGACTATTGGGTGTCGTGACACGACCAAATCTATTGATGGTATTGAGCAATCACAAGTGATACTGGTTGTTGGGGCTAATCCAACTTCCTCAGCGCCATTAGTGGGATATGCTATCAAGCGTGCTGTTAAGCGCAAAGGTGCCAAGCTGCTGTTGGTGAATCCCCAGTGGACTAAGCTTGTCTCCTGGGCACATCTTTGGTTAAGACCAAAAGCCGGCACTGATTTGGCTCTTCTAAACGGCATGGCGAAGGTGATCATAGATGAAGGGCTGCTGGATAAGGAGTTTATCGCCAGTGGGACAAATGGGTTTGAGGCATTTGCCAGTGGTTTAAGTGAGTATGCACCAGATTATGTAGAAAAAGTTACCGGTGTGCCTGCTGAGGAGATACGCCGAGCTGCTCGACTTCTCAGCACTGGCCAGGTTTCTATTGTCTATGGCAATGGTGTTACGCAATATGTTAATGGGGCAAGTAGTGTAGCCGCCTTGGCGAATTTATTGATGGTGACTGGCAATATTGGGGATGAAGACGGTGGCATTTATACGTTGCAAAGGGAGAATAATGGGCGAGGTGCCAGCGGTATGGGCACTCTCCCTGATTTCCTGCCAGGCTATCAGAGTTTGGATGATGTTCAAGCCAGGATGAATTTCGAGGCTCGATGGGGCTGCCAGTTATCAATGGACGCAGGGCTAACAGCTTTGGAGATGATAGTTGGAGCGAATGAGGGCAAGGTAAGGGGTATGTATATTGTGGGGGAAAATCCGATGTTGAGTTTCCCCAACTCGACCCTTGTCAGTCAGGCGTTGGAATCGCTCGATTTCCTGGTTGTGCAAGATATGTTTCTTACTGATACGGCGAAGCTGGCGAACGTAATCTTACCAGCTTCTAGTTTTGCTGAAAAGGAGGGCACATTTACCAGTTTTGACGGAACAGTGCAGAGGATTAGAGCGGCTTTAAAGCCGATCGGGGAAAGCCTGCCTGATTGGGAGATAATTCTTCGATTGGCCAGCGTAATGAATTTCCCGATGTCGTATTCTTCACCCCAAGAAGTTATGAATGAGATTGCGGAGTTAGTTCCTTTGTATCGTGGAATTGACTATGCCAAGCTGGATGTGAAAGGCCATCGTCTTGTTAAAGATAAAGCTACAAGCGGGCGGGCAAATTTTTCTCCAGTGAAGTATATGCTGCAGCCCGGCCCGGAAGATGGTTATCCTCTAACCCTGTTGGTTGGAACTGTACTTTATCAATTTGGTACTGGCTCCAGAAGCCTGAGAGCTTCGCGGTTGAAACAGTTCTTGCCAGAAGCCTTTGTGGCACTCAGCAAGTTCGATGCTGCAGAACTTGAGGTCAAAGATGGTGACAGGATTAAGGTCGTATCGCCTATAGGTGAGGTTGCCACTGTAGCTAAAGTTGCCGATGAGCTAAATAAGGGCATGGTTTTTATCCCTGCGTCTTTTCCGGAGAGCCAGGTCAATGGGCTGTTTGACATTGTTTTGGACCCCCGGACGAAAACGCCGGCTCTTAAAACTTGCCAAGTGAGACTGGAAAGGATTGGAGACCATGGCTGAACTGGAAACAAAACCTGAGATTAACTTGGCACGGATAGGTGAGCTTATAGCCGAATATGAAGGTCAGCGATGGGCGTTGATACCACTGCTCCAGAAAATACAGCAAGAGTTTGGATATATACCTCCTGAATCGATAGACCTTATAGCGACAGCCTTGGGCTTATTTCCAACGCAGGTACAGGGGGTGATTTCCTTTTATTCACAATTGTATACCAAGCCGCAAGGTAGGAATGTTGTCAGAGTCTGTCGGGGAACTGCATGTCATGTACGCGGTGGGAAGACCATATTGAAGTTGGTGAAACAATATTTGGGGTTGGAGGAAGGTGAGACTAGCCCTGATTATGAATATACGTTGGAGACGGTTGCCTGCATAGGAGTCTGTGCTCTTGCACCTAATATAGTAATTGGTTCAACAACCTATGGACATGTGAATCCCAAGAAGGTAGCGCAATTATTCACTGAGAGAAAGAGTGGAGAATAACATGGCAGATCATAAGGTCATCTTTGTTTGCCAGGGCACGGGTTGTGTCTCTGGGGGATCTGATACTGTTTATGAGGCACTCAAAGCAGAGGCAGCAAAGCAGAAGCTAAGTGATGTCGAAGTAGACTTCACCGGTTGCCATGGCTTCTGTGAGCAGGGCCCTAATGTGGTTATTGAACCTGAGGGTATATTTTACACGCATGTGGAGCCTGAGGATGCACAGGAGATTATCACCTCCCACATCAAAAATGGTAAACCAGTGGAACGTCTCTTCTATCGTGATCCTGTTACCGGTCAAAGTATTCCGTACTATTCTGAGATAAACTTCTATAAGAAGCAGCAGCGTGTTGTCCTGCGTAATTGTGGTCATATCAATCCTGAGAAGATTGACCATTATATTGATAGAGGTGGTTACAGGTCGTTCAGGAAGGTGCTTCTCATGACGCCTGAGGAGGTCATTGAGGAAATTAAGAAATCGGGGTTACGTGGCAGGGGGGGGGCTGGCTTTCCCACTGGACGGAAATGGGAGTTTTGTCGGAATTCACCCGGCGACATGAAGTATGTTATCTGCAATGCCGATGAAGGCGACCCCGGGGCATTTATGGACCGCTCTATACTGGAAGCCGATCCTCACTCTGTTATTGAAGGTCTAACCATTGCTGGATATGCAATGGGTGCTAAAGAAGGCTATGTGTACGTCCGCGCTGAATATCCACTAGCGGTGAAAAGATTTTTGATTGCTTTGGATCAGTCCAAAGAGAAAGGTTTCTTGGGCGATAATATACTGGGCACAGACTTTTCTTTTAAGATTCATGTTAAGGAAGGTGCTGGTGCTTTTGTCTGTGGTGAAGAGACCGCACTGCTTGCTTCTATTGAGAGCAAGCGTGGCATGCCCCGTCCTCGCCCACCCTTCCCGGCACAATCAGGTTTAGATGGCAAACCTAGCAATATCAATAATGTAAAGACGTTGGTTTCTGTCCCTGTCATTATTGACAACGGGGCTGAATGGTTTGCTGGACTGGGTACCGAGAAGAGCAAGGGGACTGCTGTTTTTGCTATTACCGGGAAAATTGCCAATAGCGGTCTTGTGGAAGTGCCAATGGGCACACCTTTATCTACAGTTATATTTGATATCGGAGGTGGTATACCTCGTGGCAAGCGATTCAAAGCGGTGCAGACAGGTGGCCCGTCGGGTGGGTGTATTCCAACTCAATTTATAGATACCCCTGTAGATTATGACTCGCTTGCCAAGTTGGGTTCCATCATGGGTTCCGGTGGCATGGTGGTTATGGACGAAGCTACCTGCATGGTCGAGGTGGCTAGATATTTCTTGAGCTTTACTCAGGCTGAGTCTTGTGGCAAATGTGTTCCTTGTCGCCTGGGAACAAGGCAAATGCTGGAAATCCTGACCAAGATTACGCAGGGTAAAGGGTGTGATGCTGACATTGATACATTGCTTACAATAGCCAAAACGGTTAAAGAATGCTCATTATGTGGCTTGGGGCAGACTTGCCCTAATCCCGTGCTTACTACTATCAATTACTTTCGGGATGAGTATGAAGCGCACATAAAGGAGAAAAAGTGTCCTGCTGCTGTTTGTGACTCTCTTATGATATCGCCGTGCCAGCATACTTGCCCGGTCGGGATTAATGTTCCTAAGTATGTGGCACATATTGCGGCTGGAGAATATCTGGAGTCTGTGGAAACAATCAGAGAACGAAATCCGTTTCCGGCAATATGTGGTCGTATTTGCCATCATCCCTGCGAGGGCAGATGTCGTCGTGGAGAACTGGATGACCCTGTAGCTATCAGGTCGCTTAAGCGATTCGTGGCTGATTGGTACTTTGACCATATAGCTGAATTGCCTCCTCCCGATCCCTTCCCTCGAACTAAGCCGCAGAACGTGGCAGTAATAGGTGCTGGCCCGACCGGGCTGAGTTGTGCCTATTATTTGGCTCAAATGGGCTATGGGGCCACTGTCTTTGAGGCGCTTCCTGTTGGTGGGGGCATGCTCTCTGTGGCTATACCGGAATTTCGTTTGCCCCATAAAGTCATTGAGCAGGAGATCGAATATATCGCCAAACGCGGTGTTGACATAAGATACAATATGCCCATTGGTGTAAACTACACTGTGGATGACCTGCTTAAGAGAGATGGTTACACGGCGGTATTTATTGCTGCCGGTGCCCAGCGAAGCCAGAAGATAGGCATACCGGGTGAGCTTGAGGATATCGAAGGTTTTCATTATGGGCTGAGGTTTCTGAGAGATATTAAGGTTGGAAAGCAGGTTAGAATTGGGAATAAGGTGGCGGTAATTGGTGGTGGGAATGTAGCTCTTGATGCTGCACGTACAGCGCTGCGTCTTGGTGCCGACGAAGTCAACATTTTTTACAGACGTTCTAGAGAAGAAATGCCGGTGACCGACGTTGAATATGATGAGGCAGTAGATGAGGGCATAGAAATTAACTTTCTCGTTAGCCCTACCCGTATAGCCAGTGATAATTGGAAGGTTACTGGGCTGCAATGTATTCGCATGCAGCTAGGTGAGATGGATGCCAGTGGACGTCGTAGGCCGATGCCAGTTGAAGGGTCAGATTTCTTTGCCGAAGCAGATACCGTGATCGCTGCAGTCGGGCAGGCTCCAGACCTATCGTTTTTGCCGCCTGACAGTGCTCTGGAGCGCACGCGATGGGAAACACTTGCTGTTGATAGTAACACTCTGTCCACTAATATCCCCGGTGTATTTGCTGGCGGCGACTTTGTCACTGGTCCTGATATGGTAATAAATGCTATTGCTGCTGGAAGAAGAGGGGCTCTTGCCATAGATAAATACCTCAAGGCGGATGCTTCAAGGGTCGAGATGTATGACCTGAAGACCGAGGTCATTGTGGAGGCTGCCAGTAAAGCGGAAGAAGCGTCATGGGAGGCGCAACCTCGGATAGAAGTGCCTACTCTTCCCACTGAAGATAGAAAGCGCAGCTTTGAGGAGATAGAACTTGGATTTTCGGAAGATACAGCTAGGTATGAGGCTAAGCGGTGCTTGAGATGTGATTTGGAGCGATGACGGCTGAGGCAATTTACAAGTATGTCCTAATGGTTAGTTAGGAGGATGCGACGATGAAATCTATCACTAAGCAGAAGACTTTTGATGAAATTAGAGAGCAACTCAATGGGTTGGACAGGGTTTTCATTGTTGGTTGTGGTACTTGTGCTACCATGACTAAAACCGGGGGAAGGGATGAGGTGTTGAGCATGAAGGAGCGTCTGCAAGAACTGGGTAAGATTGTGGCGGGCTGGACGGTTATTCCAACTGCTTGTGATGAGATGACGGAAGTCGCATTGAAAGAGAATAGTGAGGCAATAAGGAGTTCAAATTGCATTCTGGTTATGTCTTGTGCCCTGGGAGTGCACAAGGTCAGTTCATATCTCGAGAAGCCGGTCATTCCTGCGTTGGATACCCTGTTTATTGGCTTGGAAGACGAGCCGGGTGATTTTCATGAAGTTTGTGCTCAGTGTGGCAAGTGTGTCTTGGGGCAGACTGCAGGTATATGTCCGTTGACAGCATGCCATAAGGGCTTGCTGAATGGGCCTTGTGGCGGCACCAACAAGGGTAAATGTGAAGTTGACATAACAAAGGATTGTGCCTGGACGCTCATTTACCAGCGATTGGCGGCACAGGGTAGATTGGATTTAATGCGCAAGTATCAACCACCTAAGAACTATCAGGCAGCGCCCAGACCTAGAACGATTAAAATCGCGTGATAGGGGAGGAATCGACTATGACAACACGCTTGAAAGAAGCTCTTAACTCTGGTGAGTTTGTCATAACCAGCGAGATCGGCCCGCCTAAAGGGACGAATATCGAAAAGATGCATCATCACATTGACCTTCTCAAAGACAAGGTGGTTGCCATGAATGTTACTGACCACCAAAGCTCGGTGATGCGATTTCCTTCTATAGGTGGTTGCGTGGCTATCAAAGAACGTGGTGGTGAGCCGATATTGCAGATGACATGTCGCGACCGAAATAGACTCGCCCTTCAAGCCGAATTGCTTTTTGCCTATACTAGAGGTGTAAGGAATGTCCTTTGTCTCACCGGCGATGCTGTGCCTGTTGGTGACCACAAGGAAGCTAAGGGTGTTTTCGACCTTGATTCGGCGCAGTTGTTAAGAACAGTCCGTCAACTGGAGTCGGGCAAAGACCTTGGAGGCAATGACCTTGATGGGGCTGTTGAATTCTGCGCCGGAGCCATAGTCACTCCTGAAGCTGACCCCATAGAGCCTCAGTTGATTAAATTTGAGAAAAAAATAGAATCTGGAGCTGAATTCTTTCAGACCCAGGCTATTTATGACCTGGATAATTTTGCCAAGTTTATGCAGTATGCTTGCAAGTTCCCTGTTAAGATCCTGGCTGGGATTGTCTTGCTCACTTCAGCTAGGATGGCGAAGTATATGACCGAGAATGTGCCAGGCATTTTTGTACCACAGAACCTGATTGACGAACTGGCGGCAGCACCTAAGGGTGAAGCACTCAATAAAGGGATTGAGATTGCGGGCAGGATGATTGCTGCTCTCAAAAAAGATGCTACTTGCGATGGGGTTCACGTTATGGCTATTGGCAGAGAAGAGCTAGTCCCGGATATACTGGCTGCGGCTGGACTCTAAACGCTAAAGGTGTAAATCAGTGTGCCTGCGAGGCCAAAGGATTCGCAGGCACATGTATTTTTCTGACTATCGTAGTTTTTGCTTTCGTCTGGATTTGCTACAATTGACACAATAGTTCATCAATCTTGTATGGAGCAATATAAGTGAAAGCAATAGGTGGAATTCTACTTGTTCTGGGGGTAATAGGACTGCTGTTGAATTTGATATTATGGCTTCCTGCCGGGTTCAATCTATTAGTCGTGATGCTTATCTCTGCCGTCTGTTTTGTGGCTGTTTGGGGTGGTGGCAGGTTGTCACAGACGAAAACTGAGTTTGTGCCAGAACCGGTAAAGAGATATGAGCCAGCGGCTCAGCGTGCCCAGTGGGTACAGCAGAGCGTCGCCTGCCCTAAATGCGGTTGTCAAATTACACCTGGCCAACAATTCTGTGGATCTTGCGGTTCAAGTTTGAAGTCCTATTGTGCCGTATGTGGCAGTGCTATTACTAGTCCATCAAGATTTTGTGGAAATTGTGGTGCTAGACTAAACTGAAGGTCTACACGAAGCGATGCTATGACTATTGGAGTTCTATATCAACAAGAGCTGCGGGAATACGATTTCGGCCCG
>Ga0180433_10002955_pt1 | contig 25585 bp, 50 predicted proteins | sample SS_ome_8_FD_132980 | JGI IMG/M metagenome (GOLD analysis project Ga0180433, IMG submission 132980) | Hypersaline lake sediment archaeal communities from the Salton Sea, California, USA - SS_1_D_1 metaG | ecosystem: Environmental > Aquatic > Non-marine Saline and Alkaline > Hypersaline >... | reverse complement strand
TGGAAATGTTACAGGCGCAGCCGCAACAGTTACAGGTTTGATTACACTATTCTATGCACTTGGAGTTATGAGCGCAGGAGTAGCAATAACTGTTGGAGGTTTGAGAAGTGCTGGAATCATGTAGGGCAAGATTTATCTTGCTTTTCTTTTTCTTAATGCTTTCTTTAGTTGTACCTTCTTCTTTGGCTTTAGATATTCAATATAACAACCAAGTAATTAAAGCAAACACAGAAACAAACTTTAATTTTTTTGTTTATAATAATTCTTTAGTCTTAGACAACACAACAACTTCATGTTTATTTAAGCTATTCAATAAAGAAGGGGTTAACTTAGATATTGACAATCTTAAATTTAATACCACTATTAACACTTTTTGGATTAATAAAAGCCTTAACTCAGGTTCATATTTTTTTAATGTCAACTGCAATACATCATCAGAAGGGGCTTATAATCTAATTAGCTTTGATGTTACGGATGATGGTAAAGGTATATTTCCAGAAGCAGAGAGTATAACAAGCCAAAAGGCCGCTTGGATTTTAGCAATAATTCTTTTGATCGCATTCTTTTTTATATGGCTAGCTGCAACCCAAGAAGACGGATGGAGTGCCATTTTAGCAGGATTTTTAATAGTAGCAGAAGGGGTTTATATAATCAGGTATGGTTTTGCAGGAGCAGATCCTTTTTTAAATGATGTTATTAGTGTAATATTAATTGGGTTTGGTGCATATATTGGCTTTAGAGGCATAGAGGCGACAGCATTTGGAGAGAATTTTCCAAGATTAGGTAAAAAGGAGGAATAAATATGGTAGAAAAACAAAAGCCAAGATTTGAAGTACAACAGATAGCTACACAAGTAGAACCAGTTTTTATAGACAACGAAGCAGAAGAAGAAAACAAAAGAGTCGATCTTCATAATTTGCTTGCAGAAATAGCCAACGACATAAAAAACATTAAGAGAGTACTATCTAAATAATATGCTAAACCTTAAGTATATTCACTCTGCACTAGGCGAAGTTGTAGCTTTTAAGATAGATAGAAAGAATAAAAGGTTTTGGTTATTTAGTTCTAAGACTAAGCATAAATTTATAGAGCAAAACTGGCTTAATCTTTTTGATAAAAGAAAAGAAAAAGCACAAGATAAGATAACAGAAAGGTTTAACGATCAAGAATTTGAAGCAGTTATAGATTTAGAGATGGCTAAAGCAGGATATAAAAAAAATGGTAGTTCCAATAAGTGAGGCAATCCAAGATTTATTAGCATTCGCTATAATATTTTTTTTTGCCTGGATTATATATAAAAGAACGAAAGGGGAAGATGTCGATTTTAATTTAAGTGATAAGCTTAAGGGAAAAAACACAGGATTTGAAAAGGGTAAATTATGATGGATATATCAGATATAAAAGACGAAGACATAAACAATATGACTATGGGAGAACTCCAAGAGTTAGAAACTCAATTAGGCCTAGAAGAAAAGGAAACAGATGGCGCGCCCCAACCTGAGAAAAAAGATAGCAACCTAATTTTATTCAGAGAAATAATTAAAGCCAATGATACTACTAAGCTTGGTTTTTTAAGAAAAGAAGAATTAGGATTATTGCCAAATTCTGTAAGAAAATATAAGAAAATGGCCTTATTTGCAGATTCGCAAAATATGATAGATGTTGCACAGTATTTAGAAGATCATGCTGAGATTATCTTAGCAACATCATTAAGTCATAAAGGAAAATTGATAGACACTATTGTAACTCAAATAAAAAGGGACATAAAAACACAAACACAACCAACAACGGTTAAAACAGGAATGTTTGGGAGTAAAGTAACTACTAGTGATGATGGAGGTCAAGCACCATGAAATTTTATGATAGATTAAAAGAAAGAAGAAACAAAAAAAAGGTTGAGAAAGAGATCAAAAAACTTCAAAAGTTAAGGTTTAAAAGGGAAGCAGAAGAAGAAAAGGAAAAAAGAAAAGAGGAAATTGAAAAACTTAAACAAGAAACAAAAGAAGAACCAATTAAAACACCGCCTCATATAGAAACATCAAAAGAAAGAACACTTATAGAAAGGCTTGGGGATATAGAAACCAAGATAACAGAACTTACAGAACCTAAAAAAGATAAGGTAAAGAAAAAAATGCTTAAAGTTCCTCCTAAAGTTAAGAGGCAACTTAAAAAATTAGCGATCAAAAATAAAATTATAGCTTTGATACTTAGAGAAAATAGAAGCGCGGAGATGAGAGTATTAAAAGTTAATAGAGGTTTTATATTTTTAGATAGTGTGCCTCATCAATCTTCATTAGATTTTACTTTTCTTTTTAATGGTAAATATCCTATGATTGTTATAAAGGAATGGGATTTAGCCCCTGTAGGCACAAAAGATTATTACGAAGCAAAAGAGAAAGGAGAAAGAAACGCTTACTCGGCTGCTGAATTAATCAGGATGCTTGAAGAAAAAGAATTATTAAAATCTGGAAGTAAGATGGAGTTAAAACATTGGATATGGGTTGGTATAGCAGGTCTTGTTTTAGGCTATCTTATATTAGGTGGTTAGATGAAAGCCAGATGCTTTTCAGCAAGGAGAGAAGGAGATAGTATTTTTATAAGTATAGTTGATGAAAGCAACCAAACTATTTTTAAAGGTATGGCAAAGACAAACGACAAGAAAGGTATTGCCAATTTGCTTTCTGCATTAAGACAAAAAGGAGTAGAACTAAAAGAGAAAGTTGATTGGTTAGATTAAGAACATTTATATATAAGTTATTTTACTAGTAAATGTATGGATGGTGACATATTTAAGATTGTCAGGAATAAAAAAAACAACCAATTAGTTGTATTTCTAAGTAGAAAAAAATTAAAGATTGATGGAAAGGACGATCCTAAGTATATAAAAATTAATAAAAATAATTTAATATAAGGAGGTAAAGCTATGGCAAAGAGGAAAAAAACCAAAAAGAAAAAGAAGCGCTAAGCTTCTTTACTTTTTTTAGAAAAACACACAATGAAAAAACCAAAAAAGATAAACTGGAGGAAACAATATGGAAACATACAAGGATGAAGAACTTAAAGCGCCCTTTTCAGATCAGAAGGAAAAGGAAGAAGGAAAGAAGAACAAAGAATATCTAAAAAGGGTGAAGTTATAATGCCAAAACTAAAATTTTATGACTTAAAATCAAAAAAATCTTTTGTTACGGATAAGTTTGACATTGTCGAAAAGAAAGGAAGAAAGTTTGCAGTAGCAAACGCACCATCAGGCATTAAGTCTTATCGGATCGTGGGAAAAAACTTTAAGAGGTAACTGATGGTTACTGTTGCACAAAGGATTCTTTATGGCGCAAGGCAAGCCTATGCTAGAGGCGATCCCTTATCAAAAGCCCAGCAAAGAGCATTAGGCAGACTTAAAGAAAATGCCCCACAAGTATATGAAAGACAAAAAGAATTAAGAGAACAACTTAGAAAAGATTATAGAGAACAAAAAGTAACTTCTGCAGCGCCACAACCTAAAACAGGGAAGCAAATTAAAGAATTATATGAAGTTAAAACATCCGGCGGAACTTATATAGGAACAAAGGAGTTTGCTGAAAAAAAAGCCCAAAAAGATTATGCAAGAAGATTAAAAGAAACAGAAGAAAAAGAAGAACTTTCTAAAGATTCTAAAAGTTCAGAATATGTTGTAAGCTATGAGCCTGGGGCAGAGACTAAGCTAGATCCAGAGTTAGCCAGAAGATTTGAAGCAGAAAGAGCAAAACAAAGAGCAAAAGAGACAGCAGAAAGATTAATTGAAAAAGGTGGGGCTGCACAAGGCAATACAATCATAGGGTATAAAGAGCCAGAAAGGCCAGGAGAAGAAGGGTTAGTAACCTTAAAGGTTGGTGAAGAATTACCAGAAGGATATAAAGAAATTGCAGTAATACCCAAGGGCAAAATTAAAAAAGTTAGTGATGAAGGTATTGTAACTGGCGCAGAAGCGCAAAGGCTGGAGGAAATGGGGGTGGTAGTTCCAATAGTAAAGCCTGGCAATACTAAGCAATTTGTAAAAGAAGGTTATGAACTTCTAGAATCGGCAACTAAAGGTTTTACAAAAACTATATTTGAAGCACCCAGAATAATAAGTGATCCTTTAACAGAGGTTTTTCAAGGAGAAAGAAAAACAAATGAATTAAAACCAGAAGTGATTAAAAGGGCTAAATCTTTTGGTTCCGATAGGGATGTTTTAACTTTTGGTTTATTATCTGCTTTTGGTTTATTGGAAAAAATACCTTATGGGGAAAAGTTAATGAGGGGTATGGAAGCCAAAGTTTATAGTGATTTTGCTAAAGAACAAACACCACAAAAAGCAGTAGAAGCAACTTTGCTAGGTTCAGGGAGACTTTCTTTAAAACCAAAATCAGAAGCACAGGCGAATAAAATTTTAAAAGAATTAGAAAAAACACCAGAAGGCAAGATAAAAGGTCAGGTTTATTATGGTCAATCTCAACAATCAAGCGTTAGAATGGGGGATGTAAGAAAGGTTACACCAGAAGGAACATTAGAAGCAAAAAAAGCTTTTCCTTCAGAATTATTACAGATAAGCAGACCAGTTCCAACAGTTACAATATCAAGAAGTGAAACAGGGGGTAATATTGTCAAAAAATATGATCCGTTTGAAACATCTAAAAAACTTATTACAGAAGATAGATTAGCAGATGTTAAAATATTACCTCAAAAAGAATTTAGTAAAGTAGCACGTGGAAAAGAAAAAGAATTAGCAGGTCAAATAAGGTTTCCTTATAAGGGCAAACCAGATATTATTATAAATAAAAATCAACCAAAAAGCGAAGTTAAATCAACACTTCAACACGAACTATTACATTTCAAATATCCAAAAAAATCAGAAATAGAAATTTTAAGATTAGAAGAAACCACAAAAGGATTTAAAGAAACATCTAAAAAATTGGAAACATCAACCATAGTACTTCCAGAAGGAACTCAATATATAACAACAAGAATTAAAGGGAAAAAAGATGCTTTTGTAAGGACAAGAGTAAGCCCAGAAGGCGAAACAACAATCAAGGTATTTAAGGAAGATAAGTTATTAAAAACAATATCTACACAGACAGAGCCTTCTTTTAAGTTTAGTGAAGATATATTAAGTACATCAAAAAAACAATATATAAGCCAACCAGATAAGCTATTGGAGTTAAACATAGATACAAGAGGAAGTAAGGTAATAGCGACAGAAGGATTATATAAAGGGCAATTACCATTTGGAAGGATGGAAACAGTAACAAGAGAAGAATTAAAAGTTGTGTCTTCTGTTCCAGAAACATTTATAAGAAAAACACCAACAGAAAGAGAAACTATAATCACCCCTACTAAGTTTGAATTTGTAAGGTATCCAACACAAACTAGAACAAAAGTAGAGGAGATTAAGCTAGATGAATATATATTATTACAGCCCGTGATACCTGGGACAACGCAAATTATAAGGCAAAAATCTCAATTTGAAATTAACTTTATCAAAACTCCTAAAGTTAAGAAAGAAAAACCAGAAGTAACAACAAAACAACAAGAGGATAAAATTATATTTGAAGCTGATCTAAGCGGTATATTAAAGTTCTTTCCGCAAGCTAAGGAAAAACCTTTTGAGGTTGGATATAAGGGCAGTTCTTCTTTAAGTTCGAGAGCTAACTTTAATGAAATTGTCAAGAGATTATCTCAGGATAAACAAAGTTCTTTTTCTATAGCTGAAGAACAAGTAATCCAAGTTAGGAGACCCAATACTATAACCAAGACCCCTAAAGTAGAATTTACAACACAAAGAGGGGTAATAGCCAATATAGAAAAGAGTGCCAGACTAAATCTTATAGCAAATGTTAAGATGAGTTTAGCTGAAAGAAATATACAGCAAAAAGAATTACCCTTATTGAAACAAACACCTTTAACCAATCAAATACCATTAACTATCCAACAACCAGTATTAACTCCACTTTCTGTTAATCTACCAATTCAAGAACAATTACCTATACAAAAAGAGTTACCAATTCAAGAACAATTAATGAAGCAGGAATTATTAACAAGATTAAGACAAAGACAAAAAGCAAGAGTAAAAGAAAACATAATTAAAACTCCTCCTCCAATAAGACCTCCAAAAACAAGCGTAACAACTAAACGAAAAAAGAGATTAGCAACAGACCAGGAAGAATCATATAAAGTATTAATCAAAAAGAAACTAAAGAAAGTCAAGGGAAAATATAAGTCTCAGGGTTATTCAGAGGCAAAAAGGGGGTTAAGCAAAAAATCGGCAGAAGGTTTTGCCATGTCAATCTTAGATAAATTTGCTAATAGATCAGCAAAGATAGTTAAAGATCGACCAGTAAAAAAGCTTAACAGAAAATATGAAAACGTAAGAAATAGGATTGGAAACAAGTTTAGGGCTTCTAAAACCAACAAAAATGTTATTGTAGAAAAAACAGCTTTTGCCATAGATAGCCCAACAGAAAAGAGACAGATAACTTACGAAGGGATCAAAGCTAAGAGGAAAAAGAAAAAAAGATAATGGAATGGAAAACTATAGCAATCATATTTATTATATTATTTACGTTAGAAACTTTGTTTTTTTGCTTTAGCTTGAAGGTTGGTTTAGATTTAGAGGAAAAGGAAAAAGAATGTGCTTATGATATATGCCAAGATCAATCAGCTTATCTTTTTGATGATTATACAAATATATGTTATTGTTTTGATAATGGCAAACAAATTAAGGAGCAGTATGTTACATGATAAACAACAAAAAGGCGCAAGTGATAGTATTAAGAATTATGATAGGCATAATAATATTTATTTTTGCCTTAGCATTAGTTAAACCAACCGCCCAGGCAATTGAGGCAGGGACAAACACAACAAACTTAAACTGTTCTTCTAGTGATTTATCTAGTGGGGATAATGCTGCTTGTGTAGTAACAGAGCAAGGTTTGTTTTGGCTTATAGGTGTTATCATAGCCATGTCTATATCAGTTATAACAGGTGGAAGAACCCCTGTAGGAATCATCACAAGTATATTTTTGTTTATAGTTATTGTTATGCTTATAGAACCACTAAAAGGGTTTATAATCCATTTTAGAAGCGCAGATTATCTTAATTGTGCAGCAACAAGTATAACAACAAGCGCGAAAATGACCTGCTTAGTTGTAGATATATGGTTGTTTTGGTTTATAGCAGTATGTCTAGGAGCATTGGGTGTATTATTTTTTAATACAAAACTAAAAGAGAAAATACCATTTTTACAAGATGATAATGAAAAATAAAATATTAATTGTTTTAGCATTGTTTTTTCTAGCTTTGCCTTTTGTTAATGCAACTTTACCTCTAACAAATGCAGAACAATATTTTACTTTTGATTCAGGCGACCTCAACGGACAAAACCCCCTAGACATAACAGAAAACCTAATCAACGGTACAACTAACGGAAACCCCTCTACAACAGCTCAACATAAACTAGGTGATGGTTCTTTTAGTTTTGATGGTTCTGCTGACTATGTAATAACGAATATATACCCTTCAACATCCTCAGAAACTATCAATATGTGGATTAAAGTGGATATAGCAACAACTAACCATGATGTATTAATCAACTCAAGAGGAACAGCAAACAGAGGGTTTAACTTTGCGAATAATGATGCAACTTATAAATATGGTTATTTTACAGATGGTTGTAGTTCTATAAAAAATTTACAAAACTTAGTAAACGGTAGCTGGATAATGGTCACTTTAGTTTGGGATAATGCTTCTGCTGGAACTAGCAGATTATATATAAATGGAATAGAAGAAACAAGTCAATCATGCGGAACAGCCTTAGTTAATGATGAATATTGGTATCTAGGGAGAGATACTGCATTGACTAGTCGAGATTATCAAGGTTTTATAGATGAATATAGTTTATGGAATGTTGCTTTAACACCAACTGAGATTTTAGAGCTAAGAGATTTAACAGAACACCCTTCTTTTATAAATGAAACACCCATCTCCATACCAGCACCAACAGTAAACCTTAGCTCACCATCTAATAATACAATAACGAAGACACAAAATATAATATTTAACTATACCCCAAGCTCCCAATATATTTTAACTTCATGCTCTTTATACGGAAATTTCTCAGGAACATGGGGATTAAACCAAACCGACAACACAATAACCAACGGCAGCATAAACAATTTTAATAGCATAGAATTAGACGAGGGAGAGTATATATGGAATGTTCAATGCACAGACAATAATACTAACAGTAGTTTTGCAGATAATAATTTTACTTTTACTATAGATACAACTAACCCTATAATAAATACAAATTTTATAGATGGAGAAAGTATTTATCTAGAACTATTAGAAGCCCAGTTTAATTTTTCAGACAATACAGGAATAAATACAGTTAACTTTACTATTCCAAAAGACAATACAATTATCTTTAATAAAACAGGGATAGGAGATTTTACATATATTTATAATCTAAGCTATAATGTAAGTGCGCTGACAAAAGGCACACAGGTATTGAGAGTTAGTGTCGCAGACGGACACACAGCAGAAAAACTTAAAGCCAAAGATAGTTATGTAATAAGTAATGGCTTATTTAATGATGTTTTAAGGTTTGAGTTTTTAGAACCATATAAAGAATCATGGGTACAGATAGAACAAAAAGAAAAAAGCTTATTTGATACTTGGAACGTCTTGCCAGAAAAAGATCGCTATAGGTTTGAATTTGAACCATCAGTAAAAAAAATAAAATATACATTTATTGTAGAATCAGATGATCCTATATTTATTTTTGATGATAACAAAAAGAAATATGGAAAATGGTTGGTTTTTGGAGAACATTGGATAGACTTTTTACCTTATGAAATAAAGAAAGTCACAAGAATAGATGCTTATACAGTAGAAGTAGAAGTAGAAGAACCAACAGGAAAAGACAGAATCACCTTTGATTCAATAGGAGATTTGAATATAGTAACGCAAGATTATACTTTTGAAAATGAAAACATAACCGAGGATTATATTGAGAACCTTATCAATAATCAAAGGACAAATTTAAGCTTAATATTTACTGGAGAAAATAGAACAAGCCCAACAGATGTAAAACTAGAATGGAATAACACAAATTACACAGCTTACTTAGTATCAAATACTACAGAGATAGAAATATACCGAATGAATATAACTCCTGAATTTGATTTAAGTATTGTAGGGGAAGTGAATATAATTCATAAATGGTATTTCAATCAAGGAGACAAAGCGAGGGCGACAGCAAGTAAAAACCAACTAATTAAAGAAATTGGATTAGATAACTGTAGTAACTTTACAACAGTAGCATTTAACTTTAGTTTTGTTGATGAAAATAATAACTCTCCACTAAATATGGATTTAGATGGAACTTTTTATTTTAGAGAGGAAGGCACTCCTTTTAAATCAGCAGAAATAGAAATAACAAATAAATCTAGTTTTGAAATATGTATAAACCCATCTTACGCTAACTTTACAGGTAACTATAGTTTAGAATATTCTAATACAAATTATCCAGAAAGAAGTTATATAGAAACTTCTGCAGTTTTTGATAATATAACCCAATACAGAACTCTTAGAGTATTACATATAGATAATGGTATTTTTCAAAGAATAAGAATAGTTACAATTTTACAACAAGCAATCCCAGGGGTTTTTTTAGATGTTAAAAAAGATATTAGTGGTGTATCTACCAGGATAGAATCAGAATTAACAGATGATGGGGGATTAGCAACATTCTTTTTAGATCCTGATGAAATCTATAGTTTTACAGCTTCAAAAATAGGTTTTAGCACACAAACATTTTCTATAGCCCCAACTACAGAGATAGTCACAGTAACAATGACTAGCACAACAGAAGAAACAATCAGGCCAGATGGGACTGGAATAAACTATAAATTTACTCCTGGAATTACTGTATTAAATAATGATACAGATACCACATTTACTTTTACATTAAACAGTAGTTATAGAGATATAACTAGTTGCGGTTTTATCTTATTAAATGGAAGCAACAAAATAGCGACAGGCAGCACTACAAACGATACTAGGGGTTGTTTTTCAACACTCACATTTAACACAGATAATTACGCACAGATAAAGGCACAAGGTAATTATACTTTAAATACCACTATTGATGTAAGTTTAACAAAACCATATATAATTAGATCAACTTACCAGGGCAACTTTTCTTTAATGACTTTCTTTGATGATTTGGAAAACTTTGAAGATTCAGGATTTAATAATCTAACAAGAATGTTTATAGCTTTGTTAATCATAGTTGGAACAACAGCTTTATTGGCTTTTAAATATCCTGCTTTAAGAGATGAAGAAGGTTTAATAGTTTGGGTATTAACACTCACCTTTATATTTTCTTTTGTGGGATGGTTAACTATAGAAAGCCCAACGATACCTACAATAGCTGGATTTGATCTGCAAAAATGGATATTATTTATATTAATATTTTTGACAAGTGCAGGTTATTTCATAAGAAAGGAGATGCTTTAAGATGGGAAGAATGGCTACATATTTGGTGATGGCAAGCGGGTTATTATTGCTTTTTTACTTTGGAGGCCTATTAGAGGGAAGCGCTAGTACATCTAATTTACTTTTAAATGCTTTATTAAATCCACAAACCTTGGCAGATGCACCAATAGCGGCAATAGGGGTAGCAGCCATTACAGCTTTAGCTTTAGGTGGTATATTTGCAGGCGCTTTTTTTGCAGGGAACTTAGATCTAATTGCTTTATCTAGTTTTGCAGTATTTTTACTTAATTTACTTTGGAGTTTTTACGATGTTTATTTAAGAATTGCGGAAGCAAATGTAGTTCTTGCAGTAATCATATTTGCACCATTACTTATATTATTGATATTAACATCTGTAGAATGGTGGAGAGGTAGAGACTAAATGATAGACCAAACTAACTATCTTGATTTGTGGAATATATCAAATGAACTGATTGGTGCAGTTTGGCTAACTATAGCTTTTGGCGCTTTACTCATATTTTTTATTTGTATAAAAAATAGAATCCCTTATAAAGTCATGTCGTTATTTATGATTTTATATGGGGGAATAATTTATGCTTCGACATTTTTAGATTTAATATGGGTGTTTGTTTTGATAGTGGTAGGCTTAATTTTTTACTATCAGATATTAAAAGTTTTAAGAAATGCAGGGTGATATTATGACACTAAAAGATATGGTAAATAAGATACTAGGAAAAGATGAAAAAGAAGAACCTAATATAACAGGCGCTATGGATTCTGAATTAGATAAGTTGAGAATTGAAGATATAAAACTTAATGAAAAAGAAGAAAAGAAAATATTGAAAGAAAAAATCAGATTAAGGAAAAAAAAGCTTTTAAGGGAAGAAACTTTCGGAGTTAAAGGAAATATAGAAGAAAATATAGATATTTTAAGGCCAAAAGTTAATGTTATGCAAAACCAGCTAAAAAACACAGATAATACAATCCTAAGCCAAAATAATTTATTTAAGCATAAAAGTATCTTAACTCAAAAAAGTGTGCTTAGAAATCAAAAGAATAGGTTTAAATAATTATATTATCTCTTATAATATATATTTTCTAGAAAGTATCAAAATAGAAACAATTATATAGTAGTTATAATTATAATATATATAGAGGTTGATAATAAATGCCCCAAATGATCTTAAATTTAGATAGTAAAGAAAATAAAAGGGTTGAAGAATATGCTAAGGATTGGGGACTTAGCAAACATGAAACTATAAAAAAAATGGTGAGGGATTTTTTATGCGAACCTTAATATTTATTCTTTTATGCTCTATTGCCCTAGCTGGTTGCACCAGCTCAAACAAAGAGTTAGAGATTTGTATTGGTGAAAAGGAGGCACTAAATTTAAGCCTTAATTCTGCAAAACTAGAGATAGCTGCTTTTCCAAATAAAACGGAAAACTGCCAACCAAATGTGACAATAGTTCAAAACATAACTTATATAGATAACTGCACAAAAAACGCCAATACCTCTAACTCTTATGTTTTAAGCTTAATTCGACAGATAAGACATTTAGAAAACTTAACTAACACTTACCATTTTTTAAACTGTAGCGAAGCATACGATAAGAAAGTAGAGGATTTAAGAAACTGCACAAAAAAATTAAGAGAGATAGAAAGCATAGCGGAAGATTAAAATGCAAACAGATCCAAACCCAAAAGTTAGAATGATGCAAGTTATATTAGTTATTATGTTTATTGTAACAATAGGGTTATTTTTTGTTCATACTCTGGCTGGTTTTGTGATGGCTATAGGGTGTATAATATTTAACAATGAAATAAATAATATAAAGAAAACAGATGGATTCAACAAACAAAGGAAACAAATGGGAATTATTTAAAGAGGGTGCTTTTGCACCACTAACATTAAGTATGGCTAGCTTGTGCTTTATTTTTTTTATTATGTTAGGCGCAGGAGTGGCTTCATATAGTTTTTTTTCTGGAGGATCGTGGGGTTTAGGTATAATGTTTCTAGGTATAAGTTTATTACAAACAATAGGAATAATCACAGAATGGAAAAAGTTTAAGTTTTTAAAACAACAGGAAAAAGACATAGAAAAAAATAAAGAAGCCGTAACTGATCTTTTAAAAAAACTTAAAGAGGCTGAGAAAGAATGATAGATTTTATAATTGATATTGTAGAAGAACATTGGGAAAAAGTATGGAAAACAATAGCTATGTGGGGTATAGTAATGGTTTTACTTTGGATTTTACCTGCAAAAATGGGGCTTGATGGTGGAATAACAAGCGAAATAACTTATACTTATTTATGGGGATTGATAGAAGTTAGTTATATAACAATATTAAAAATTGTTGTTACTATAGCTTCATTTCCAATAATCTTATTTATAATAACAAAAATGACGGAGTGAGGAAAGATGGGAAATGCAAAGAAGAAAATAAATAAAATAAGTAAAAAAGCAATAAAAATATTGAACATTATTATATTTGGTTCATTGGCGTATAGCGCAGCAGTTCTTTATTATTTTGGGGCGACACTATTAGCAGGAGGGATAGCTTTATCGTTGGTATTATATGTTATTTTTAACCAATTAGATTCATTATCAAAATGAAATGTGATAAATGCGGTCACAAAATAAAACCTTATCCATCTAAAAATGTAGATGGGACAAGAAACTGGAAAAATACGATCATAGGAGATCCTATATTAACTTGGATTGCGATTAGCATTATTATTGCAGTTTTTGGGGTAGCACAGTTTACAGAAGATTGCACATATATTAAGGAAAACCCAGGGGAGTATTGTAACCAATGGTGTGATGTTAGACCACAATACTATGAGGATGATAAAGGGTTTATCCTACCGAATAATGAAACATTTAATTTTACAATAACTTAGAGGTATTGAATTGGAAGAAACTAACTGCCTGCAAAAATATTTTTTTGAAAAGATTAAAGGCCTAGTTAATGAATATGAAGATCCAATAATTGAAAGAAAAAATATTAAAAGACTTTTAGGGAGATATAAAATACCATCATATCTTCACAATCCGTTTTTAAAAGAAATTGAAAAATTAGGTTATATTAAGATTCATAATAGAAAAAAGTTTGAAATAAACAGAGAGTTTGATTTTAATTTTGAATCAGAGGAATAATTATATCCTATAAAATATATTTTCTAGAATGTATCAAAATCAAAACATTTATATACTAGTTCTACCTACCTACCTAGTATAGATATTCAGAGAGGTTTATGATGGTAAAACTAATATGCAAAAGTAAAAGATGTTTAGAGGTTACTAAGGGAAAAGGTTATGTATGGGATTATAATGGCCTTAGTACAATATATGCAAGTTGCCCTAAATGTTTAAGTAAGGTGCCTGTTAAACAGGTCTTTAAGGAAAAAGTAAAAAAAGGTGATCATAAAAATGTATAAAGGACAACTAAACACGATAGAAAGATTAAACAGGTATTGTTTGGATGAGAATAAAAGGATTGTTGTAAACAGAGGTAAGCTTGTAGGGTTAATGCCAGAAGTTTGGCGATAAACAACAAAAGGTGAGATAATCACTAAATAATGGTCACTTATTATGGAAAACAATAAGGAGAAAACAAAACAGAGAAGCTTTGTAACAAGTGTTATTAAGCTTTTTCGTATATGAGTTATTAATTTCAATGAGGAAAAATCATGAAGATGTCAATACTTGAACACGATAGGATGGTATGTTTAGCATACTTATGGATGTTATTCAATATTTTATTTTATCCTATCCTCTGTATTTTTGTGGATAGAAGCAAGATTATCCAATGTATAAAAGATTGTGCTACGTTAAACTTCGATTGGCACAAGGAGTTTGTGAAATGATTTTTCCTCACTTTGCGGACGCAATTTTCCCACACTTTGTATGGGAAAAGAAATTAATAGGAATTCAACGCAATAACTTTTTACCCCCTAAGGAGATGATACAACATGGTCATAATTGATTTAGAAAGGATTGAGATTGGATTCAAGTCCACTCCAGAATATTATCATCAAGAAGTTGATGGTAGAAAAAACAATACTGTTCGTAAGATAGATTTGGAAGATTCAAGATTTCCCACCCTTTTGCTCATGGAACAGCATAATAGTTTTGGATTCATTAAAATAACCTTAACGGAACAATGTCAAGGACAAGATGTTACATTTAAAAGAAGAATCCAAAATGTTAGTGTATGGAATGACTTGATGATAATAACGTGGAAGCATGACGGGGGTAAAAAGTGACTACCCCCATTTCATTCGGTGCGTTGAATAGGAATTAATCGCAATATGAGGATTTGACTATGAAAAGCAAAAAGATAATATGGCAAACATTAGGATTTATGGCTCCATTTATTTTAATGTCAATAGGAGATTATATGGTTCCAATATTTATAGATTTAACAATTAGAACAAGTGTTTTATTTTATATTCATGGAGCCATAAATCAATTAATTGGTTTATGTATTGGTGCTTTTACATTTATTGTATGGAGAACGTCAAATCCTCATACTTTGGCTTCGCCAACTTTTCCTACGGAAAAGGCGATTAATAGGAATTATACGCAATTATTTTCAAAGGCTCAAAGGTGATACAAGATGAAATATCCGAAGATACAAACATTATGGAAAAGGGATGAAAACAAGAGGTTTACTATTATCGAGGGTGACTTCTCAAAAGATGAATTTGCTTCAATAGATGCATGGGAAGTTACAGAAAAGATTGATGGAACAAATATCAGAATCTTTTGGAATGGAGAAACTGTCAATTTTGGTGGTAGAACAGATAATGCTCAAATTCCAACTTTTCTTTTAGATGTTTTAAAAAAGACATTTACTGCTGATAAGTTTAAAGAGGTCTTTCCTGATACCAATAATATAGTTATGTTTGGAGAAGGATACGGACAAAAGATTCATTCTGTTGGTAAGAAATACAAGAAAGACAACGGATTAATCCTGTTTGATGCAATTGTTGGTGATTGGTGACTTGATTTGTCACAATTTAAGAGGCTGAAAAAGATATGAGGAGATGAGATTATGGAAATAAATAAAATTAAAAGAAAGTATAGAGGAGTAAGTAAAACATTTATTCAGATTACAGGTTTTTTTAATTATGAGTGGAATGAAGTGCCTACAGGAGAGGAGATAAAGTCAAAATTAGGCATCATAGAACTCAACGAAACCGATTTGAAGAAGTTAGAAGAAGTCAGAAAAGAAGAAAACAAATAAAGCTTAAATAGTCTGCCTTTATAATATATCCCGGGATGAAAAACACGCATAGTATACCAGGATGATATGGGCAGATTATAAAAAGAGATAAGATGACAAAGATAAAAGAGCTTCAAGCAAAACTCAAAGAAAAAAAGGTGAGATAAAAGATGTGGTCATTAGATAGGACAGAGAGAATCATAAATTATGGTTTAGTTAAACCTACAAAGAAGTGTGATAATTGTAATAGACCTAATCATATAGGTAATACTCATTGTTGGTATTGTAAAAGTTTGTTTTTAAACAAACAAAAAAAGGTGGTATAAAAAATGGCAATACTAAGACAATGTGAATATGTATATGACAAGACCAAGAATAGGTGTCATAGATTGGCTACTAAAAGAGAGAATCTTAAATGGTATTGTAAAGAACACTTAAGAGAAGATAAAGATTTGTATTCTCCCTGCTGTTTAAAATCATTATGTAAACTTACACATAAAAAAGATAATCAGTATAAATGTGTCCAATGTGGAAAAGTTTGGATTATCAAATCGGAGGACTTGCGAACTAATAAAACAAGAAAAGGTGAGATAAGATATGGAAATAAAAAATAAGTCTTTGGTGAACGCTATTGATTCAATCAAAAAAGAAGCAAAGAAAGAAGTAATAAGTGAAATCCCTACTAGTTGGCTTGATTCATTGTTTGATAAATACTTAAAGAGAAAGCAAAATATTTTTGATTGTAATGATATAGAAAATATGTTTATGGAACTAAAAAAAAGATTGGAAGAACACCACCTCTCAACTTCAAATAAAAAAGGTAAGATAAGATGTCAAAAACAAAAATAAGTCTTGTTGAATTAAGTGAATTAGGTATAAGTTATAATTTAACTATCCAAGAAGTTTTATCTATTTGGAAAGGAAACGAAAATCTTATAGATTTTCCAACTGGAAGTTCTTTCTTAGATAGTTTATATCTTTTGGGTTTTAAAATGAGTATAATTTATTTAGAGAATGACATGCTCTACCCACTAAAGTAGGTAGTTTCCAAATAAAAAAGAAAATGGTAAAAACAAAAAAGGCGGTTAGCACACACAAACCACTTAACTTAAACTGTTCCCTTACAGAGAAAAGTTTAATGTGTGGTTCGTTCAACGTGCAACCTACAAAAGAGAATAATTATCACTTGGTTATAGGTGATAATTATGAAAAACGAATATGCGCACTTCAATCCAACGAAGTACGGTTTAGATGTAAAAATAGCAACAGTAAGAACTGGAAGTCATTGCAAGTTCAATATAAATTACCATATAATTTGGATTCCGAAGTATCGGCGAAAAGTCTTAACTGGAAAGGTGGTATCTGTGCTTAAAGATATAATCGCAGGACAATGCGAAGATATGGATTTAGATATGTTGGCTCTTGAGGTAATGCCTGACCACATACATTTATTTGTAGGTGCGAAGCCTAAGCACACTCCTTTTAAGATTGTTAAACAGTTGAAAGGAAATACATCTATTCAGTTGAGAAGATGCTTTAAGCACTTACCTTATTTGCTCTGGAACTTTGGAAAGAGATTTCCTAACTTGTGGGCTAAAGGTTACTATTGTGGAAGTGCAGGTCATGTATCACAAGAAGCTGTGAAGCGATATATTAACGAGCAAGAAGGAAAAGATGTGTTTGAATACAATGTTTTTGGAAGCCCTAATCAGAAAATAGGAAACTTCACGGGTCAGCAGAAACTTACAGGGTGGTCACAGTGAGAATTTTAATCGCTTGTGAAGAATCGCAGACAGTCTGTAAGGAGGTTCGTAGATTAGGTCATGAAGCATATAGTTGTGATATTCAAGAATGTTCAGGAGGACATCCCGAATGGCATATTCAAGATGATGTACTAAAACATCTTGATGATGGTTGGGATTTAATGATTGCTCATCCACCATGCACTTATCTATCAAGAGCAGGAGCTCGTTGGTTACATCAAGGTGGAAAGATTAATCAAGAGAGATATAAGAAAGGGATTGAAGCAAAAGAGTTCTTCCTAAAATTAATCAATGCAGATATTCCTAGAATCGCCATTGAAAATCCAACACCCTTGAAGATTTATCAATTGCCTAAACATACTCAAGCAATACAACCATATATGTTTGGACATCCATTCTCTAAAAGAACTTTGTTATGGCTCAAGAATCTACCCGAGCTCAAAACTACAGAGTTGATTAAAATATATAGTCCTTTTTTGCCTTCAAATACGGGAGGAAAGAAAAGAGGTCAAAAATATAAGATTAAAGGAGTTGTTCGTGACCCTAAAGAAACAAGTAAGACTTTTCAAGGTATAGCAAAAGCAATGGCAGAACAATGGAACAAACCAGAGGTTGCTCAACGTGACCTCTCGCAGAACAATAAGAAGGAGGTACGGCATTCCTCCCACTAATAAATTAGTGGGTATCCTGCCTAAAATTTTATATGAAGAAATTAATAGTTTAATTTTATGTGCTAATTGTCATAGACAATTACATTATGCAGATGTTGATATTGAGAATATAAAAAAAGGTAAAATTAAAATTAATGGATTAGAAAAAACTATATCAAAATAAAATGGTAACAAAAAAAGAGGATGATTTTTTAAAGAAGTTAGAGAATTTGTCTAAAGCTAAACATAAAGATATAGAACAGGTATATGATTATAATAAAGTTATTAGATGTATTTCTTCTGAACATGAAGATAAAAATCCTTCAATGGTTATATTTAAAGATAAAGCTTTATGCCAGTCTTGTGGTTACACAATACCAAACAATGAAGAAGCTAAACCATATAAAAGTAAAATTAGAGATTTAATATTAAAAGAGGTTATTGATGAATCTGAGAAAGAAAATATAGAGGATTTTAGTAATAAAAGAAAATATAATCTTGAAATTTTAAAAAAATTAAGGATAGGTTATTTTAATCTTAATGTATTTAATAAATTATTAGTTAAATGGGGTATGATTAATTTAGATAAAGCTGGATTGATAAATAAAAAACACTGTATGTTCATTAATAAAATAATCATACCAATAAATGAATCACATTTTACTTGTAAACCTGGTGGGGTTTCTATTAAAAAATCTAATAAACTCCCTTATATTATAGATGGTGAAAGTCCTGTAATAATATGCGAAGGTGAATGTGACGCAATAGCTTTACATCATATATATAAGAACCAAAAAATTATAGCTTTATGTGGAGCACAATCACAAAAACCTTTAAAAGATATAACAGAAGAAAAAGTATGGTTATGTTTTGATAATGATGAAGCTGGAGAAAAAGCAGAATATAAAGCTACATTATCATTAAAAACTAAAACTTTAAGTAAAGTTTATTTTAATAATAAGTTTAAAGATATAGATGAAGTGTGGAGAGAATATAAAGATGATTCTATTAAAAATATTAAAGTTAATGAGTTTAAACCAAAAGATTTACTTATACCTAAAGATTTTACACCAATAACAAAAGAAGAATATAAAAAAATTATAATAGAGAACTTTCCTAGATTATGGGATGTTGTTGATGTTTGTTTGTCTGTTATTTCTGTTAATAAATTAAAAGAATGGACTGACCCTGTTAATGTAAATTTAGTTGGTGCTCCTAGCAGTGAAAAGACCACCGCCGCAAGTTTCTTTTATAATATAGAAGGGTTAACATATAAGAGTGATGATTTTACCCCTAAATGTTTTGTTTCACATTCAGTTACTGTAACAAAAGATGAACTTAATGAAATTGATTTATTGCCAAGAATAAAAGATATGTGTTTTATAACCCCTGAATTAGCTCCTTTATTTTCTAAAAGAAAAGAAGATTTAACCGAAGTAATAGGTATATTAACAAGAGTTTTTGATGGTGAAGGTTTACAAACAGACTCAGGGGCCCAAGGCAGAAGAGGTTATGAAGGAGAATATTTATTCAGTATGTTAGGAGCAACTACTCCTCTTCCAAAAACAGCATGGAATATAATGGGAAGAATGGGTAGTAGAATGTTTTTCTATTATGTGCCTGATTATGATCCCGAAGATGAAATGTTAAATAATATTATTAATGGTGATAAATCTTATGGTAATAAACTTAAAATTTGTAAAGAAGCTTCTATAAGAATGATACAATCAATATTTATTAATGGTCAAAAAAGAGATATTGAATGGAATAATAAAGAAAATGATGATGATGTTTGTAAAGTTATAGTAAATTGTTCTAGGTTATTAGCTAGGTTACGAGCTTCTATTCAAGTTTGGGAAGATGAATATAAAAATGAAGTTTTATATGAAACTCCATTAATAGAAAAACCGATGAGAATTGTTAATGTTTTTCTTAATATCGCAAAAGGGCACGCTATAACAGAAGGAAGAAATTATACAACAAAAGAAGATGTTGTGATGATACCAAAAATAATGGCTTCAACAATGCCAGAAGACCGTATGAATGCTTTTGATGTATTTTTATCACATTTTAGTGATTTTGTTTGTGATGAAAATCAAAAAGAGTTAAAAGAGCTTAGTTTAAAAGAAGTAGCTAAAATAATGTGTGTTTCAGAAAAAGTAGCAAGAAAAACACTTAAAACATTAGAAGTACTACAAATAATAGAAATTATTAGAAAAGAAGAGTTATTTGATTCTTATCAGGGCACAACTCATAAAGATTACTTTGTTTTAAATAAAGAAGTTCAAATATGGCTTAAAAATATCTTGAGCGTTTTCCCTTTTTTCTCCAGTGTTAAGAGCACTTTCCTAATGCCGTCTGAACTACCTAAAATAAAATTACTACTTTTAAAAGATAAAACGCAGGCTCTCTTAACCCTGGCGAAAAGTGGGAAAGTGCTGGAAGAGATTTACAATGGCATAAATTGGGAAAGTGCACAATATATTGTAGAAGAAGAAAAAAAAACACAATATATTGATTTAAATGATAAATTTATTACTTTTTTAGTAGAAAATCCTAAATCTTCTTTTTTGGAGATACAAAATTATTTAAATTTAACTGAAGAAAAAACAAAAGCTCTAATTGATATGAGATTAATTAATGGAGATATAATAGAAATAGAAAAAGATAGATATAAAATATTAGAATGAAAGGTTATATAATAAATGAATATGGTAATATAATTTTAACTAGTAATACAAAAAGTAATAAAAAAGTTATAGAAACGGAGGAAAACTAAAATGGAAGAAATTAAAGAAGTAAAAACCAACGAAGAAGAAGAAAAAAGCTGGATTCAGCAAGAACTAGAGGAAAAAGGACAGAATGAGTTTGAAGGGGAAAAATTACCCGCTTTAAAGCTTGAAGCAGGTAAAATAACTACTTTTACAGTTGACGACAAACAACCTTTTCAAAAATGGATAGATCCAAACGACAACACAGTTAAGAAAATAATCCCTGTTTTCAAGGATGATGATGAAAAGTTTGTGTTTTGGCTTAATATAAGAAACCCAATCTACAGACAGATTCTAGAAGGCCTAAAATCAGGTAAGACTACATTTAAAGTATTGCGCACAGGAGAAAGGGAGAATACAAGATATACTTTAGTTGAGGAATAGATCAGGATGGCTGCAATACTGCATAGGATTCGTTTTAAGGCATTTTTTTAAGAAAACCTATGCGACATGGCTTAACTAAGTTTAGGCCATGGAAACAGCTTTAAAATTAAAGCATGCGATATGAAGATGAAAGACATAATCTTAGTATGGCGACAGCTAAGCAGGTTTAAGCTGCCTCTTTTTCCTGTAGATATGTTCTGTCCATCAATTCATATAATATCAATTATATGTAAGAAATCGCATTAAAATGCCATAAATCATACTTAAATTTCATATAAAAACGAAACATTTATATATAAGTGTGTTCATATAAATTAAATATAGGAAGTGATTAAAGGATGAAAAGCAATAAGGAGAAAACAAGAGAGAGAAGCTTTGTAACAAGTGAGATGGAAGTCAAAACAAAAAAGACATTCAAAAAAATTGATAAGAACTTCAAAAAAAAGAGACCTATAACAATTTATATGTTATTAAGTCTTGTTTTAATTAGTGTAGTTTTAAGCTCAATCGCTTTTTATTGGTTTGGGCATAATGAAGGATATAATCAAAAGACATCAGAAATAAATGCCCAAGAAAAAGCTCAACAGCAACAAGACTTAATGGGAATGGAATTAGAACAGGTCTGGCAGATATTTTTGAAGTATTTAATGGTCAAGACTATGTTTTGGCTTCCTTGGATAATTGGAGGTATAATATTAGGATGGATATTACATGGAATATTTTAACGGTCTCCGAAATTACTCAATCACTTCGTAATAGGAATTATACAGATTATATGTCCGTTCACCTTTAGCTCACAAATTGGGAGGTTTTTGAAATGGAAATTAGACCAGAAATACAAAAGTTTGCTGAATACATGGAAGCAATAATGAAAGACATGATGGTAGAAGGGGATTATGTAAAGTGGAATTAAAAACAAAGGTAAATTCAAACTCCAAAAAACAAGAAAGGTAAGAAAAAGATGAAAAATAAACAAATCCAACAACACAAAGAAAGATACATACATATACCTTATCCAACTAAAGAGATAGTACTAGCTTTCTTTGGAACTATACTAAGCAGCTTTTTATCAGTAGCCAACTTCTTTACATTAATCTCAGTATGGGAGCTATTGGCTAATAAAACTCCAGAAACAGCTTATACTTCTTTTAACCTGTTATTTATAGTATGTCCTATAATATCAGAATATATATTTATCTCTTTAGCCATAATCAGTATTGTAACTTTAATCAAAGGTGGTTATCATAACCTAAAAAGCTATAAAGAAAAGGGGCTTATCTCTGGGCTTATCTCTGGGCTTATCTCTGGGCTTATTTATGGGCTTATCTTTGGGCTTATCTCTGTGCTTATCTTTGGGCTTATTACTGCGCTTATCTTTGGGCTTATCTTTGGGATTATCCTTGGGCTTAATGAGGAATTTGATTAAAATGCCAAAAACACAAATAATACCATGCACCAAAGAAGAAATGGATAGTTTAATCAAAGCTTCTGATGATAACGACTTTTGGTATATGTTTTTTAATGTAGCCAAAAAGACAGGCAGAAGGCTAGGAGAATATTATGATGTTAAGGTCAAGGATATTGATTTAGAGAACGGCTTGATGATAACCAAGGTATTAAAGCGAAGGCAGAAAGTAGAGCGCGAGGCCATACTAGATAATGAACTTATCTATCTTATGAAAAGATACATAACCCAGAACAAGCTTAAACTAGAGGATTATATGTTTAGGAAAGTAGGGTATAGGCAAATTCAAAACAAAGTGCAGCACTATGCAAAGAAAGCAGAGATCCCTCATAAAGTATCATTCCACAATTTTAGGCACTACTTAGTTACTGCCCTTTTGAAGAAAGGCTGGAACTATGAGCAGATCTCTAAGCTTACAGGACATGGCCACCCAGGCACACTCTCAGCTTACGATCATACAGTAGCCAGAGACGTAGCAGAAAAAGCCAAAGAGGATATAAGGGATTTATAATGGAAACAGAAGATAAAGTGTTGTTGTTGTTTATATCACCTTTTTTATTAATGTCAATATTTGATTATTGGATTCCTGTATTTTTTGATTTGACAGTTAGGACAAGTGTCTTATTTTTTATACTAGGTGCTATATACCAGCTGATTGCTATAGTTATGGTTGGATTTGTATTTTTATTAAAAAAGAAAAAAAGATATTTATAATCATGCTCAAGGTTTGGTCAGGCAAGGCAAGGTTTATTAATTTAAAAAAAGAAGAAAGGCAGGAACTCTTTGTGGCGACACATTGAGGGGTTGAACCTCATCCTTTTTAACCCTGCCCTTCTATTTAAAATGGCGATAAAATATTTACATTGGTGTCCTAACGGTTGCGGTAAATCTGCTTGTTGTATGAACCCAAGAAAGAAGAAAGACAGATATTATTGTAGTAGATGTAAACAATATTTTTCTAAAGAAGAACTAGTATAAGGCTAATAGAATAAGTTAGATGGTGATGTATTAGCCTTATGATCTAAGTAACTTTCTCTTTTATATAAATGATATGAAAGCCAAACCTATATTATTACTACTAATTATTTTTTTTCTTTTTTTGTAGCGTACTAAAGTTTTTATCTTTATATATATCCCTGTAAATGGAAAAATATGGCGATTTTCCCGTATTTTATGCACTTTTTTGTTGAAAATGAATAAAATGTAAATTACATTGATTTAATCTTCTGTTTTGAGTAAATCTTTTTTACAGGAATTGATTATATCATAGAAAACAGCTTGGTTTAAGTCCAATCCATTAGACCGTAATGTCCTAAATGTCTTTAAAGTGTTCTCCCCAAGTAGTTTATACATTGTAAAAATGGTTATATCTCTTTGGGCTTTGTAATTTTCTGCCCTGGTCTTTCTTTTCTTACGAGACAAGCTTGTTGTTTTAATTTCTCTATACTTTTCTTCATCAACAGTATATTTATTCATAAATCGCCCAAACATGATAGGCTTTTCATGGTGGTACTCAAAAAACTTCTTACCTTTTTCAAATAGTTTTTTCATTCTTAACTTATTATAGAAACCCCAATATCCTCTTTGTTTATTCCGCATCTCTATATGGAAAAGCCCTTTTGATCTATGAAATACAGCATACTTATCCAACATAAAGAAAGAAGGCATAACTAATATTATAAAAAGATTTTTTTGTCGCATTTCCATCATTAAACTAACTAACAGATTATTTATCTCAGATAAGCTACTCCTACTTGAAAGGCCAGTAAATGCCTCATCAAATACTATACAAGAATGAGGGGTGGATTTTAACACAGCTTCAATAAACTGATTAGCATTAAAAACAATTTTGTTTAGATTAAAATTAGGATCTAGTACTTTGGCAAGCTGAAAAGCAAAGACAGACTTACCAGATCCTTCTTGCCCATCAACAACAACAAACCAATCCCAATCTTTTTTTTGAACAGACGGAATAACATTAGTTATTAATTGTTTATATAAACCGCCATCCATATAAATTTCATTCGGTTTTCCCTCTATGACACATTCTACCTTTACCATTTTACATTATGTCTTCAAAGTGGAACGACTTTTTACTTCCCTTCCCTGTTTTTTCTTGTAGAAGTTTTAGAATCATGTGCTTTTTTTTCATTAACCTAAATAAAAGATTTTTATTCTGCCAATTATTATATATTTCTTTATCTAACTTTTCTATTTGATTGATAAATTTTGCATCATCCTCTTTACAACTCTCATCTAAATCTATAGAATCAGGATAAAGTTCTATCCAAGCACAATCTAAGTTAAAATTCCATCTGTAATAATCACCCATAACTAAAAAATAGTTGCACTTAGTCCATATATTATGTAATCTTTGTAATTGAAAAACACTCTCGTTAAAATCAGCTAACTTTACTTTCTTATCGTTTATGTCTTCCATATCTCAACCTCTAAGTTACTGATGGCATAAGTTATATATAAGTTTTCTTATTTTAGGAACATTTATATATATCTTATCTCAATAAATTAATTAGATGGTGATAACAAGAAAATGCTAGGAAATCTTATAGGAGGATTTATAGTTATTATAGTTGGTGTTTCACTTTTACCTTCTGTTGCAGATCAGGTTGTAGCGGCTCAGGGCGGAAACGTTACAGGCGCAGCTTCCACAATACTTGGTTTGGTAACACTATTCTATGCACTTGGAGTTATGAGCGCAGGAGTAGCAATAACTGTTGGAGGTTTGAGAAGTGCTGGAATCATGTAAGATTCTGTTGAAACCAACCATTTGGTAGGTAATGTTTAGTTT
>Ga0180433_10002954_pt1 | contig 25588 bp, 28 predicted proteins | sample SS_ome_8_FD_132980 | JGI IMG/M metagenome (GOLD analysis project Ga0180433, IMG submission 132980) | Hypersaline lake sediment archaeal communities from the Salton Sea, California, USA - SS_1_D_1 metaG | ecosystem: Environmental > Aquatic > Non-marine Saline and Alkaline > Hypersaline >... | reverse complement strand
TTTTTAGAGGAGACAAACATTTTAACATAAAGATTTAATCATATGTCATCTTATAAACTATATATCTGTTCACTTTAAGTCATTTTCGCAAATTGGGAATTATTGCGATTTTAGCGAGCAGTCGAATATTTGATTATGAAATAAACTTAAAATACAATCTTCGTATGGCTGTAGAATATCTTAAATATTTACGAAGCCACAAACCGAAAAATTGTTAACAATGTTTTAATTAACATTTATTGCCAACACCAATCCAAGATGCATATGGGTTAGATATGACATCGCCATCTTCTCCAGCCGCAGGATTACCTGACCAAGAACCTTGGGCGTTACATTTAGTGGGGTCTCTTGTTTCTGAAGGAGGACCACATCTTTCTATCCATGAACATCTTCTTCTAAGAGGTCGGCATCTTCCAGGGTCATCTTGACATTTTTGCCAATCCTTAATTTTGTCAAAATAGGTTAATTGTTGTGTCGCATCATCATAGCAATTACCAGGATCTGCTATAGGTACATTGTAGTAATTCTGGCAAATGTTTTCCCCATTGCTATTCTCTCCTCTGTAAACCCAACCTGTTGGACATAGAGCTCCTATCTTTTCCATATATGTTTCATCTGGCCAGATTGGTTGCTCGGGAGGTTTATATTTTTTAATCTCTTTTGCAATATAATACAGTGCGATACCGGTTAATGTCAATAGACCGACCGCTGCAAAAATCCAAACAATAATATCAATAACACTTGCCATGGTATATTATAGACTAAAGATATTATACGTATCAAAAAAATTGATATTTGAACCAAATATTTTTAAGGTATTATTAAATGAACAAAAACCCCAAATACTTAACAATTGAACTAGATATTTATGAGCGTAAATATATCACAATAAATGATATTAACTATATAACTTACTCTGACGAATATGTTAATGCTTATGTTGGAAAACCACCACCGTCAACTCATGATTATAATGAGAATAATATTCCATTTGTAGATTATCCTAATATGTACAATGAGAAAACTGGTACATCATATATGCCAATGTCTTACAAAGATATTTGTGTTTCATATACAAAACGACTATTAGTGATTTTTGACAGAATAAAAGGAAATTTAAAATTACAAACACCAGTGCGATTTAACAGGGATGATACTATTAAGATTTATTGGAAAATATTAGACAGTGTTTCTTATTTAAGAAGATTTCTTAGAACCCATGATAGGTTTCGAAATGTAGTCATGGATAAGATGGAAGATTTTGAACAAGAAGTTCAAAATGAAAGAGGAATAAATAAAATACCTTTTAAAAGATTAAAATGTCTTAAGGCAAGAATTAAAAATAGCATCTTGACTTAAAAGATTTTTATTTAAATAGTATATCCAACATGAACGAAAATAAAACTGATAAAAATGCCAAAGTTATACATTTTCCTAATAACAGGCTAGGGGCAGGTTTAGGTTGTTTAGCTCCTTTTGTACCGACATTCGATTTCAGTGGTGGTAATTATTTAAATATAGCCAACGAAGACAAATATACCCAGAAAGAATTTTATGATGCTTCTAGACAAAATAAAAATAATAATCAAAAACAAGATTCAAATAACCAAGCGTGGGGTCAAGATGAAAAATCAAAGGAACGATTGCGGAAATTACTAACACAATTTCCAGGATATCCTTATTTTGACTAAAAGAATACTTAAACGGAAAAACCATTCCATATATCATATTATTACATATGGAAAGCCCTAATGATGATATGAAATATTTTGACGGAAATATTGATGATATATTATAGTTATGGGAACTCACGCAATTGCAATATTTTATGGTCCTAAAGTAAAAGGAACTATAAAATTTTATCAACCAAAAGAAAAAAACAAAGTTAGGGTGACATTTAAGCTTAAATTACCGAAGAAAAATAGCACTTTTGGTTGTCACTGCCATGAATATGGAGATGAAAGAAAAGGTTGTAAATCTTTAGGTGGACATTGGAACCCAACCAGAAAAAAACATGGAAGTTTTATGAACGGGTCTAATCATCACCACGGTGATATGGTAAATAACATTATGTCTGATTCAAAAAGAGAAGTTAATTTAAAATATTATGATCCTTTATTAAAACTTACGGGTAAAAATCATATATTTGGGAGGAGTGTTGTAATACACTCTAGTACAGATGATTTAGGGTTAGGTGGTAATAAGGAAAGTTTAATTACAGGTAATGCTGGAAGTAGAATTGGATGTGGAATTATAGTTCGTTATAAAAATTGATTAATAAAAATATATATAAAACGAAAAGTTAAGGTAACTATAACACAAAATGGCAGCAAATACCCCCACAACTAATAATGTCCCTGACATGTTTGGAGATTGCAAAGAATTTGGTGAGCTTTATAATAAGCGAACCGGAAAGCATTTTAAAGGCAAAATTGACCGAAAATTTATTCGCCAAATGGTCTTAGACGAACTAGATGAACTTGATGAGGCTAAAGATGAAGCAGAGGAAGTAGATGCACTTCTAGATGCTACTTATTATATTCTCCATCATCTTTCTGGAACTGGACTGGATATTCGGCCTATTTGGAATCGTATTCATTTGGCCAATATGACAAAATTTGGACCAGGTGGTTATGTAAATGACATTGGAAAATGGTGTAAACCTAGGGATTTTGTTAGTCCAGATGATGACATTCGTGCCGAAATTAAAAGACAACGTGAAAAATAAAATTATAAATAGTAAATATAATTGATAACTATTAAAATATAGCAATTAGAGAACATCCTTGTGATTGTCCACGTATGGTTCATCAGTCGAAATAATCTTTTTAATTGCTTCCAGGCTTTCACCCTTGATCATGCATGCAACTTTTGTGCATGCCAGTTGAAGTAGAGGTTGGATGTCCATATAGTTTGAAGCCCGAATCAGAGAATACAAATTCTCTTTTGCGGTGTTCCTGTTACCCATTACGTCGTTTTCAATCAACATTACATCCCAGTCACATTTGATGTTTTTCGAAAAAACATTTGACGTGAGTTTATCAGGAGCGTTGTTTTCTGGAACCGGGTTAACAGCATGATACTTCAAATATTTAACAATATGTTTCATCATTGATGAATCAACATTCGGCATCGGTAGTGTTTTTTCATTCACATCACCCTCAATCATTGTATCAGCAAGTTTAGATAACTTAACAGCTTCTCTGTCTAGTTCAAACAACTTATGGTCAGATGTGAAAAATTTATAACTTTCCTCTTCCTCGTCGTCATCAAGACCTGTTATACCATCAAGTCCATTATCATCCTTTGTTTCTTCATTAGATTTTTCCAGAACGTCATCTAAACTTTTCAGACTTGGGTCTGGATGATCAAGATCTAGTCCTTTTGGACTTGGTGGAAGTGCTAATTTTTCATCAAGTGGCACTGACTGAACTGTGACCAAATTGTCGAATTGTTTTGTCTCGGTTTTTGTCTCAAGATTCATTTTTACTCTCGTTTAATAATATGATAAAAAAATAATGTTCAATTTTTTTATTACATTAATAATGTGTTTTCTTTAAATCTATTTACGTTATCATGATTATAAATTAGTTTCTTGGCAATTTTCTTTAACCTCTCTGGGGAAAAAGTATCTAATACCGTGGTATATAAATACAACAACAGCCAATCCCAATAACGGTCCCCATAATCGTTTATCCGCTGCACTACCGTTATATGCTATGTACACCAATAATGGTGCGACAACTAGTAAATGCAAAAGATAAATGACAAATAAACTTGATCTTTCCTCTTCATTTGCTTGTTTACAAGACGTTACCTGTCTTGGATAAATTAGTCTTAGACCATGATATAAAATTGTTATGAATGCCACAGAACCAACAACGCTCCATATATTTTTATTGGCCTTCTTACCATACCACCCTACATAAAATAGGACCGGTGCAATTAATAAAGCATGGAACAAATAAACCTTCTTTTTATATGCTAATTCTTGTTTTTCAACCAGTTTAGGAGCATTTGGTTCAGGGTTACCAAATCTTCTTTGGGGTTTTCCCCAATCATTAAATATTGCAGATGCAACTGGAGATGTTCCACTATACATTTTCAAATCACAATTATATAAATAATCATACCAGGCAATCGCAACATACCCTACCAGAAAAATAACTGGTAACATAAATGGATTTCGATATGGAAGCATCCAGTATAATATCATTAGAATGATTGAAATTATAACACATTTCGGATTTATTGCGAATTCTTGGTCAGCAAATATTCCACCTGCCATTTTTAAATATAATATTACTCAACATATTCCCACCCATACCCATAAGCATTATTCCACTGTTTCCTACATACCGCACTAATACATTGATATTTTCCGTTTACGACTAAGGCTGCTTCCTTTAAAGAGTTGAAAACTGTAATAACTTCTCTTGTTTCCTTATCTAATTGTTTTACTTTTCTACATAGTTTTTTTACTGATTTTGGGTTATTCATATTTTCAGTACATGTAGACCATCTCAAATTTTCTGCATTATTATTTTTAGGATTAGTATCAATATGGTCTACATACTTTTTATTTTCAGGATTTGGAATAAAAGCCATAGCAACTAAACGATGTACTTGAAAGTTTTTTGGTTTACCGTTTTTACATAAAATAATTGAATAATAGGACCTAAACTTTTGTTTTAAATTTCTATTATTTGTTAGCGAATAAATCTCACCTTCTTTAGAAACTAAATAGTTTTCATAACCTTTGATTACTTTCCATTTTTCTTTATCTACAATCTCTTTGGTTTTATTGATATCTTCCAAAAATTTCCAAAAATAACCACCTGATGATAAAACATTCCCTTTACACACGTTGTAAATATTACGCCTTGATATGTTATTTTCTCTTGCTGCTTCCAGAACAGATGAATATTCTTTTAAAAGCGTTTTACCGTTTTTTGTATATTTTCCAATTTTTCTTTTCTTACGATTACAGTTAATAGAAGAGTGATTTACATTTTCACTATGGGACATCCATTCTAAGTTTGAAGCTTTATTGTTGTATTTATTTTTATCTTTATGATTGACTTCATTTTTTTTTTCGTTAATGTTTTCTATAAATGTTAATGCTATGATACGGTGTAATAATAAAGTTTTCCTTTTTATTTTTTTATTTACAACAGTACACAGAACTATTTTTACATAATCATTTCTTTTACTATACCTATCGGTACTTATCTTAAGTTCTTTTTGATTTTTTATGTTTCTGATTTTACCATCGGGATGCGCTTCATATTTACTAAACCCGGGGATGGGTTTCCAACACATCTTTAGATTTTATATAAACGGATAATTGTTTAAGTCTTTAACATTTTGCACCAGGTGTTGATTTTATGATCTGACTTCCAACATTAACTAATTTTTTATCACCTGTAAATCCAAAAACAACAATACCAAGTGGTCCATGGTCGTTAATGCAACATCCTCCACCACCACCAGAAAGTATCCCGTCCCCACTACCAGGGTAAATATTATCTGTACTATGAACATGTCCCCATACACTTTTTATAATGGTTCCGTTTTTAAAAGGAGCATCTTGTCTAGGATTATACCCAGGATAATGATTAACAACTAAAAAGTTAGTTGCGGGGGAATTAGCTGCTCTATAATTAAGCATTGTTTTAGCTGCAGTATTGATATTAGATAAATGTTGTATAGCCTTATCTTTACCACCACAATCAGCTGCTACTTGTTTTGAACTATCGTCAAAACCACCTCTTCCACCAATACCTCCGGAATCAGTAATATTTCTATCCATTGCAATAAACTCAAAATCTAATTGTGATATTGTGAAATGATAACTAAAATCAGGTATATAATAATTTTTTGCAATACCGGTTCCACACAAACCTCCCTTGTCACTATTTAATTGATTTGAATGATAAGCCTGGTTTGTATTTGGATTAGAAAACATCTTACTTGAAGGATATTTTGTAGTATCCTTTGTTACTTTTGGATTAGATTCGGGACATAAAGCCCATTGGTCGTGAGACCCCCAATCATGATTACCAAACACAGGAAACCATGGATATCTTGTTAAATCCTTATTTGGGTCAGAATCATAATATTTATCATGCCATACTCTTTGTAACATACCTTGATCTTTTAATCCTGTCCAATAAAAGTTATCTCCAGTTGTAGCTATAAATAATAAATTCATTCCTTTTGCATTCATGCTTTGAACATATGATTTCATCATATTTGCAACTGCAATTTGACATGATTCTAAACCAGTTTCCTCACCACCCCAATCTCCAATCACTATAATATAATTTTTAGTTGGGTCTGGATCAACCTTTATCATATTTGTCATTTTGTCTGGATCATAAGCTAAAGTATATGGACCTTGTTGAGGTGGTGGACCACCAGTACATTGACCAGTATTAGGGTCGCAATGTTGACCACCTTGGCATTGTACACCATCACATTTGTTTGCAGGTTTAGCATGACATTTCCAGCCAAATTTGGCAATTGAAGCATTTTTATCAGAACCATAAGCAGGGTTGCAACCACATACGTTATTCTCACATGCGTACAGATATTGCTGAATCAAAGGAGTATTGCTAGCATCACTTGCTTTTAATCCGTTTGCTAAATAGTTATTTATGTTTTGTTGAACATACGATACATGTCCTGAACAGGTAGAATCTGGTGCAGAACAATCACTACTTGGCCCAGGGCCACTGCTAATACTACTGTTAATACATTTTACATACTTATTAACATCTTGTCCGAGATTTGTACATTGACTATTATAATCTCTTAAAGTATTAACAGCTATTCTTGCACCAGCATCATGACATTGTTTTACAGCAGGACTTGTCCATTTATTGTTATTACAGTTAGTGTCTAATGTACCATCAATATCAAAAACACAGACCTTATTTGAACAACTCTTCATTTTATTAAGAGCCTCTGTAACATCTGATGCTCTAATATCATTTTGTCCACCATATGCAAGATACCCAGCATTACTAACATCTCTAACATTACCTGGGTTATCATCAAATAATACGGTACAATCCTTTGTTGAACCATAAAAATTAGAAATGGCATTCATATTATCTATTTTTTCACCAGTTCCACCGGGTTGTCCTGGATTTCCACCACATGCAAAAGGAAAACATCCTGAAGACACTGATTGTCCCTTGTCCCATTTTCCACCATCTGATTGTGCTAAATGGTTTCCATCCATACAAGGACTTAATTGTACACTTGGTGGTGGTTGTTTACACGCAGCTTCACAAGCTGCTTGGTCAGTATATGGCGTTTTTGTAGTTGTTTGGATACATGGTTGTCCTTTTGCATTACATGCCCAATATTGAGTAACTGGTGTAGGGCCAACACATTGACCAGTATTAGGGTCACAGGTTGCAGGTGCGGTACATTTTACATTAGCACATTTATCTGCTGGTGCAGGGCCAACTTTAGTACACTGTAACTTACCATTTACATAACTTAAATCTAAACCATCACAGCATTCTGTGTATTCTCCAGATGAACATTGTTTAAAAGGGTCTTGGTTTTCTTCGGTACATGTACCAGAAGGTCCACCTGGACATTGTACTTTAAATATAGAACTATCATTTGAGCAAAAACGACATCCTGTTTTACCAATACATCCTAATCCACCTTTTGTCACACATTCTGCATCATAATATTGATCCATTCCTTTAAGTTTATCACCGGGTGATACAGTGCATGTTGGAGTTTGAAATGTTTCAAGAGTATTTTTATAAGGGCAAAATAAGGATACCAAAATAATTGCTATCAAAAAAATACAGACGTAATGATACGTTTTCATTTTATTATAATGAGTATATAAATTATAATGTGAATTTTTATTTAGAAGTTAAATACAAATTTCTCATATTAATAATCTTCTTTTTGTTTTTTAATATAGCATTAACATCTGTCTGGCCGACAAGTGCCATATACGTGTCATTTGTAATGTTATTTTTATCCATGTAATGTTGGCTAAATTCATTTTTTGGGTTAGGTGCAAAATCATCTGTTGGTAAACCACTATCATCAGAAAATTTATCTTGTTCTGTTTCTCCAGGTAAATCGTTTATTTCAGTTGTTTGGTCAATTATTTCCATTGTAACAGATGGTTTTGAAGTTGGTGAGGTTGGTGAGGTTGGTGAGGTTGGTGAGGTTGGTGAGGTTGGTAAAGTTGAAGAATTTGAAGGTGGTATATTGATATGTTTCTTATATTCTGGAATCTTACTTAAACGAGAAAGTTGTTCTTTTGTCCAAAAATTACTTTTTCCAGTTTTATGTACAAGTGGTTCTGTATGAACAACAGGTGTATGAAACAGATTTGTTGGGTCGGGTTTATTTTGTTTCCAAGAGTTCGAATGTTTATCTAACATTTTTTTTAACTCTGATTTTCTTTGTTGTTTTTTGAGTTTAATTTTTTGTGTTTTCTCAGTTGGTTCGTCAAGAAAAATTGGTATATGTTTTTGTGTTATAACTGCTTCGGGTTTAGGTTCTGGTTTAAGTTCATGTTTAGGTTCATGTTTAGGTTCCTCATCAGGTTCATCCCTATCTGATATTGCACTTATTGTGCTATCTGTATCGGAACCATTATCACTATGTTCGGATTCAGGTTCAGATTCAGGTTCTGGTTCATGTTCAGGTTCAGGTTCAGATTCAGGTTCTGATAATACTAATTTTTTTTGGACACCAAAGGGTGCAAATGTAGTTATAATATCAGAGGGTTGTTCTGTATCAACATGTGTGAATTCTGATTCTGAATTAGATTTTTCTGATTGAAATTCAACATTGTTAGTTGTTTGAGTTTTATCTGCCAATGATGTCATGTACATTGTTTTTTTTTTATGAATAAGTTCTTTTTTTCTTTGAATGGCCTGTTTTCTTAATTTTTGAATATGAATTTTTCTTTGTTCTTCTATTTTGCGAGCTTCGTCTTTTTTAAGTTGTAATTCTTTTTGTAATTTTAATTTTTCTATTTCATCCTGTTTTAATTTGTCCTCCCATTCTTTTTTAAATCGTATTTGTGATTTTTTTCTTAATTTATTTTTCCTTTTTTTATTTCTTAATTCGTTTCTTAATTCTTCTTCTAATTCTATTCTCATTTGTTCTTCCTGTTCTCTCTGTATTTTTTTTTGAATTTCCAATCGAATCAACTCTTTCTTTTCTTCCGCAAGTTTTCTTCTTTGTTCTATTTCAACTTTTATTTCGATTTCCCTTCTTATTCTATCTTCTTCTTCTTTTATTTTGCGTTCTTCAAGTTCTCGTCGTTGTCTTTCCTCTCTTTCTTGTCGCTGTTGCTCTTCAATTTCTTTTCTTAGTTCCATTTCAATCTTTTTTCTTAACAACTCTTCCTTGTGTAATTGTTTTTGCAATTCTATTTCGAGTTGTTTTTGTTTTTGTCTTTTTCTTTCCAATTCTAGTTGTTTTTGTTTTTCTACTTCTTGTCTTATTCTTTCTTCTTCTTTTCGTTTTGCTTCAATTTCTAACTCCTTTTTTATTTCTATTTCTCTCTGTATTTTTAGTCTTCTTTCTTCTTCCATTCTTTTTTCAAAATCTAATTTTAGTTGTTGTTCGCGGCGTAATTGTATTTCTCGTTCTTCACTTAATCTTCGTTGTAATTCTTTTGCCATTTCAGATAATTGCTCTTCTTTTTTAATAAATTTAACCTTATTAGAAACCTTTTTTGGTTCCACTTTTTGTACAGGTTCAAGTTCAGGTTCGGGTTCAGGTTCCAATAATTTAATTGGCACCGGGGACACACTTGTTACTGAAGTAACATCTGGAACATCAAAATCGGACAAAGACCTTTCAACATCCTTTAATCTTTTGTTAAGTCTATTTTTATGTAATCTTTCAAGTAATTTTTGTTGACTTTCTCTAATATTTTGAGGTTCAAGATTTAATGAATCCGAAATATTATCAGGTCTTGGAGGTAATGGTTTTATTACATGCCTTTCTTCAAACTTTTGAAGTTTATATTCAATATTGGTTTCATATATTTTGCGATATTCATCTATTTTTTTTGTATATTTAGAACCTTTGACAAAATTATTACTATTAACTTCTTTATGCAGGCGTTCAATTTCTCTCAAGTTTTTAATATCTGATTCAATATCAGCAAGGTCACTTGAATTTCCATATACATCTTTATATTCTCTTACGCGTTCAATATACACTTCATAAATAGTATTACCAAAATTAGATTTTGTAGTAACTGTTGGAACTGGTTCAAAATTTAAAGTCTGAGCAGGTGGTTGATATTTTTTCCTATTTAAAGCTTTTTGCATATGATTGTACCGCTGGATATGTTTTTGATACCCAGGTTTACCATTTCCAAGATATCTAACATCGCGAATAAATCCTTTTCGTGAGCCCAATCTTTCAGCAAGAGACATTACTATTTATAATATTTTAGGAAAATAAACAAAGTTTAATAAACGTATAGTATTTTTGTAGTTTATTTTTATTTTTCTAAAACATTTTTATTCATCTAAAATAAAACTTTATTAAAGTCTTCAATATTTTTTGGCGGGCACATAATATCAGATGAAATCTTATTTGTATAATCATTTAACTTCTCGATTTTATTATTTATATCTTGTATTTCCTTCAGAACCATCTGCCTTGTTTCATATCTTTTTGTAATAATCTGTTCTGTAATTGGTTCATTGTAAACTGTTACAGAAGTACCGCGACCAAATGAAGGCGCAATGCCTGTTTGAGAACCTGGTAAATAATATTTTATTTCCAAAGTATATGGCTTATCTCTGTCAAAAATTTTAAACAAACGCTTACTGTGTGATACGCTTAAAACTCTTGCTATATCAATATTTTTAATTGCCAAATCAGACCACCCGGGTGAACCTTTTAAGTTATGAAACAAAACTCCAGCAAGTCTATTCATTTTAAACTTAATATCACTAATTCTTTATAAACCTTTATATGTGTTTAACAATACCTTTTAAATAATAGGGAAAACAAGTATGTCCTATCCACGGTACTCCAACAAGATGCCGTTCCATTTTTATCACAATTTTTTCATCATTCTCCATACACTTTCTAAAATATGCATAATCATTTACACAATATTTTTCAAGAGACAAGTGGAATGAATTTGTCACATCTTCTGAATCAACACCAAATTTATTAACAGAGCACATTACATCATGATGTGAAAAGATTAATCCTCGTTTTCCAATCCCTCTTACATGAACAGACATAGCTTGTTCTTCAATTTTCCAGAAATTTCTTTTTGGGATATAGATTAAAGTTTTTGGAACTTTATTATAGATTCTTCGTAATGTAAACATTTTATTACTAATACATATCTACTTTAAATAGTTTAAACTTTCTGTATTTTAATAATATTTGATTGAAAATATTTATTTGATATTTTCTTTCCAAATATATCTTTTTCTGGGATGTATGTTATTCTTACACTATTTAACTTTTGATTTTGAAGACACACCTTCACATCTTTAAAATTATTTAAATACTTATAGTTCCATATCACTTGTCCACCAATTATTAAAATACCACCCGGCCTTAATAAATTTATCATTCTGTTCAATGCCGTACATTGTTCTTTATCGGATAAATAAATAATTACACCATAACATATTATCCTATCAAATGATTTTGGTTCATATGGTAAGTCAGGTAATGCTGCCTGTCTAAATTTATTTGGATCACTATTTGTACTTTTAATATAATCCCTCACTATTTCATGTGATTTATCAAAACCATAAATATCAAGATTATAGTTTTTCCTAAAATAATGAATAAAATTACCAGAACCAAAACCAGCATCTAATAATTTTAATCTTTGTGGTGATGTTTTAGGAGGTAAATTCATAAGGTTACATACTCTTGGAATAATTATATCCCAGTCCTTTTTATTATATTTAAACCATAAGCCACCATTCTTTTTTCCATAACCAAGTTTATGATATAAGGACATGTGAAAATCTCCAAGGACATAACCAGCATATGTCATATACAATTTATATAAGACTATTAATACTAAAAAAACAACAATACAGCTTATTATATAATTTATGTTAAACTTCATTATTGTATAATATGCTATTGGTAATTATCCACCTGAAATCATGCTTATTACCTGTACTTTTTCTTTAACACCAAATGTTTTAGCTACTTTTAATAATACTTCTTTTTCTTGTTCTGTTGGAAGTACATCTGATAAATCACATGCATTTAAGTCTGACCCACTTCGTGAATATCCCCACATATCAATACTTAGCTTTGAATGGTTAAAATAAAATACAAAGCTATAGTCACTGTCGTTATACGTGTATTGCCATACTAACTTTTCATCTAATTCGCAAACAAATACATCAAGCCATTCTGAAATTTTGTCATTTTCCATAGAATACATGTAACCTGTTTTAGTTTCATAATCTTTTTGGGATTGTTTCCATTCTTCTTCTGTTATATTTTTGTATTTTAAAATATCTTTCAGTGTTAATGCTATGCCAATAACAGTAGTTGCTTCTGCACAATAACCCATTTTTATTACTCTTAATATAATTTAAGTATTTAAACGTTTAAGTGTATTTATCAAATGGAAATTATATTTGATAAATATCTTTCAGTTGATACCTGGTCCATTATACTAACAAAACTCCCTGACAATGATTGTTATTATATCATTGGTCGATGGGAATTAATTAATGAAACTTGTAAATATGCTATTGAAAATAAATTTTATGATTTACTAAAATATGCACATGGAGATGGTAATATTTGGAATAAATATACATGTACAGCCATTGATAATGGGTGTTGTAAAAATTATGTTGAAGATGCTATGAAATTAGCTGAAAAAAGTGGAAATTTACAAATATTATTAAATACTCGAAAAAAGAAAACATCTTGGAAAAATATTTGTAAATATGTGATACGATACAAAGAACTAAAACAAATTTATTGCCCAGAAGATCATGAAATCAAAAATTTTAGTGATAAATGTTAAATTGATTTTATGCGTTATTAATGTATAATATATGTATAATAGTTATTATACATATATTGATAATTAGATATGTGGAAACTTAATTTTGATGACAATACAACTGACAAAATTTTTTTTTCTGTTCAAAAATTTATTGAAAAAAAAGAAAATGTAAAAAATATAGGCATTACAAAACTACAACTACTTAATTTATATCAATCAACTGATGTTGAAAATTATAAAACATTTAATAGCTTGCATAATGGATTTAATAAAGCAGTTGGAACACGAAAAAATATAAAAATTAGCAAAGAAAAATTAAAAAATGCTATTTTACTTTTATTAGCATATGATAAAAATATTATTAAATTTACTTAAATTAATTTTCTCCATTTTCTCCATTTTCGTTGAAGTGTTATCAATGCTTTAATTCCTTTTTTCCAGTCACTTCCCCAAATACATTTGTAATTATATCCGAGATTTCTTAAAATAATTTCTTTCTTTAAGGTTCTTTTAAACAACACTCCATATTTTATTTTGGAAATAGGATTTATGTCTTCAGGGTTATAAATGTTTGGATTACCATGCCAAAAATCTCCATGGTATTCGTAAATAGTGTTAGTTTTAGCATCATAACCATCGGCACTATAAAGATAATTTGGGATACTAAATTCACCGCCTTCTGTTTCAGCATGTTGAATATTTTTATGAACAGATAAATAATTTAACCATTGGATTTGGGCTTTTGAATAATTTTTGTGGCATTTTGGACAACTACGACCACGCATGTGAGAATTTGGTATTTGATAAAAATCACCGTGTTTTTTACATATTATAATAACTGGTATCTTATTACCTTTATAGTCTGATTTACTATAATCATATAAATCACCATGAACTTTTACAGATTTTTGAATGAATTCTTTTATTGTTAAAAGTTTTGTCCCTCCACAATCTTCGCACCCATTTCCATTTAAATGGGACTTTGCATGTTGTAAAAATATTCCATGTTCCGGACAAATAATTTTTACTTTATTTGATGTGGAAGTGTATTTAACAAGAGAATAGTCATATTTTGTAGAATGAACAATATTACATTTTTCAGTAAATGTTTTTGTATCCCACTGTAATACTTTTGCACATTTTGGGCAACCACTTTTTAAGTGTAAATGATTGTGAGGTCTCGGTTCAAAATTATAATCGCATTTATTACAAATTATCTTTATTTTAGTCGTCATGTTTTTATATTCAATTATTGAATAATCAAATTTATCTTCAAATTCTTCTTTACATCTTCTAATAAATTCTTCTTGACTCATTTTTGTTTTTTCAGCACATTCTTCACGACCACAAACAGCACACCCAATCCCTTTAAATAAATGATTTGGTCTAATCATAAATATTCCATGTTTTGGACATATGACTTTCACTTTCGTCCTATTATTTTTATATTCAACATGTGAATAGTCATAGTAATTATTTATATTTTTCATTTTTTTAATAGCCTCTTGTGTTGTATGTTTATAAACATTTCCGCATTTTTGGCACCCATGCCCATTTTGATGGTCGTGCGCGATTTGTTTAAATTCGCCGTGGTCTGGACAAATAATAATAATTTTTTGCCTAACTGTTTTATACTTTATCAGAGAATAGTCATATTTATTATTATGAACAGTATTAAATCTTTTTATTAATTCTTTTTTTGGAATTTTTTTTGTTTTTCTGTTATTTTTAAGACAGGTAGGACACCCATATTTGCTTTTAAGATGGCAATAAGGTGTTTGTGTATATTTGCCGTGCTCGGGGCAATTAATCACAACTCTTGTATCAACACCTTTATATATGACATTTGAATAATCAAATTTTTCTCCAAATTTTGTCACTGCTCTTTCAATAAAAATTTCTTTTGTTTGTTTCCGAGGCATACTTCAGAGATTGAATATGATATTTTATATTATTTTCTTTAAGTGTTTTAATAAATTAAAGAAAATATTGTATATTACTGATAAATGTGGTATTTATTGATAAATTAGAAGGTTGTCGTCACACTTGCCAATGTTCTGGTTCCAGCGCTTGAAACATTGATAGGTAAGGGTATTTGTGCAGGGAGCGATTGGAGTTGTCGGACATAGTGAACATATTGTTTTACTTCAGATATAACTTTTGGTAATGCAAATTCAATAACTTGTCGATTAAGTTCTCTAATTTGACCAGTGATATTAGTAGGAAGATGCTTCGCATATTGTAGATAAATTGCTCTCATAATAATTGTTAAATCTGTATTATTTTGTTTCCCAATTTGGTACTCTCCACCAGATGCCACATACACCCGATATCTTAAATTATCTTGTAAGTTTTCCATATTTTTTTGAGAAAAAAAGGCATCGCTTAAAGTTGACCTAGTTAATGTTCCATATAAAATGGTCTCTTTTGCATTATTACAATTATTATTGTTTTGTGTAAACATTTTAAACTGGTTTCCACCTTTTACATTTGATACTCCAATAACTCGCCCATTTTGAAATTGGGGAACTGGTTGGTTACTAACTTCTGCAAACGGCATCAAAGCATGCTCTGGAGTTATTGCAGAAACAGGATTTCCATCAGCACCCCACATTGGTGCCATTTGGCGACCAGCTCGTGCTGGACCATCAGTATTTGTAATTCTATTGAATTGACTCATTATTTATACTATTTATATTATAATTTTCTAAAATATTTTTATTACTGAATTTGTTTTGAGTATTCACATAAATTATGATTTAACTCTTCCAAGGCAGACTTGGCAAACTTTAACTTATGTTCAATTTCGCCAATTTGTTTTTTCAAAGGTGGTAATGCAGCTTCAACTTTCATTCCATGTCCCACTAATTTTGTAAGATGATCTAAAGTATTACACGCCACATCTTTGTCATTTTGAATGTTCTTGTAATTTTCTAAAATGTTCTGTAATATTTGTTCAACTAGTACTTCTCCAGTTGGTTCACTATTATCATTGGTTTCTAATTCAAGAGGATAAACATCAATCACAACATCTGGTTCAGGTAATGGTTCGAGCTTAGGTGCATCCGGCAATTGGTCAGGTTCATCGTCACACTCACACCTATCACATGTACAGTCCACACATTGGCACTTAGAGTTGTCACACTTTTCAACTGGTTCAGCTACTGGTTCTTCAACTGGTTCTTCAACTGGTTCTTCAACTGGTTCTTCAACTGGTTCCTCAACTGGTTCTTCAACTGGTTCTTCAACTGGTTCTTCAACTGGTTCTTCAACTGGTTCAGGTTCAGCTACTGGTTCCTCAACTGGTTCCTCAACTGGTTCTTCAACTGGTTCTTCAACTGGTTCCTCAACTGGTTCAGGTTCAGCTACTGGTTCCTCAACTGGTTCCTCAACTGGTTCTTCAACTGGTTCTTCAACTGGTTCAGGTTCAAGTTCGGGTTCTTCAACATCAGTAACTTCATCTTCTGTAATTTCAAAATGTTCTTCGACAACCTCTGTTACGTTATTAACATGATTAACACCTGGTTGAATCTCGGTATCATCGTCAGATGTTTCGCTGAATTCGAGTTCAAAATTATCTTTAACTTTATTTTCTACAGTTGGTTCTGGTGTGTTAACAGGAGCTGGAGTGGATTCTTGAACAGCTTCTGAAACAGGTTCCAAAATAGATCTTGTAATAGGTTCTGTAATATGCTCTGGGAAAGATGGTTGTGGAACAGTTGATTTTGGTTCAAAAACAAAACTCTGTGATAAAGGATTTACTTGTTGTGGTTTTTCTTCAAATGCTTGCCAGCGAGTTTGTTGCGGTGGAGGAGGTGGTTGTGGTAAATTTCTACTTGGCTGAACATGATTTTGCCACCCGGTTAATGGGTCTTCAAAAGAATTAGTTTCTTTTGAAGATTTATCAACGGTTTCTTTAACGTCTCTACTGCGTTTATTTCCAAAAAAATTGTACATCTGTGATATACTATTAGATTTAAAAAAAAAAATCAGGAGAATAGGTAAAATTAAATTGGATTAGTTGTTGCAACATCTGCGCCAACATCCGCAATATTCCCAGTACGAGAATCTATCAAGGTATCTTTTAGTACTTCACGTAATTCAATTAATTCCAATGTAAAACTATGGTTTTGATCTAAATTCAAAAGTTTTCCAGATGAATCAAAAAAATCAACAGTAAGGTCGGATAGTGTTACAAGTGGGGCATTATAAAAAAATTTATTACCAGCGGCAGAAAGAATGCTAACATCTCCTGGAAGTTTATCCGAAAAAATTATTTTTGCAAAAAAGAAATTATCTTTTTTATTATTCACCAGTTCTGAATTAACACTTCCTCCTTTTGCACATGTTAAGTTATTAGAAATTGTTCCAATTGGTTTAGCTTTGGTCCCAATTCTCATCATAATATATTCTTCAGTAGCTATTGATAATTCTCCTGTTCCAGTTACTTTCCAAGGTATCGTATTTCTAACAACTCTATCTGTCAAATTAAAGTTTGCATTAACAAAAACCTCGGTATCTGCTGTAACTAATCCAAGAAATTTTCCAAATGTCCCTCCACATTCTGTAACTACCTCTGTTTTTAAAGCTCTGCCAACTTTTACATCCACTGTATGACCTGCTGGAAAATTAGGTAGATTGCTTACAATTAATCCTGATTCTGTTGTATTAGAAGCAATGGCTGGTATCCCATTTAAGTTAAATACATTCAAATGATAAATGAATTCATTTGTTTTGGTATCATAACTGATATCTGGACAAGTATATGTGTTAAAAATACAAGGGTCTCCGGCAGAAAGTGTTTCTGAATGAAATGGCACAATATTAATAAGTGTTACTGGTATGTTTCCAAAGCTAGTTGCAAATAAATCTAATCCAGATAAAATGATTGGAATATTTTCAACATCTGGCCGAAATGGATATCGCGTGGAATCAATATTACAATTTATATTAGGAGGAACTGCTCCTTGATTTCGTATTCTTATTTCAACAACATTACTATTGGTAGTTGTTTTTAAGGAAGTCACTATTAAATTTTCAATTCTTTGTATAAATCGAATGGAACGATTGAAAGGATTAATATAAATGTCAAAGTTAGGAAACTTACCATTTAATGAACTTCCTGGAATATCATGTTGTACGGTATTAATGGCTGCGGATTCAATTGTTTGTACAAAATTTGCTAAAGAATAAAAAGCGCTTGGAATTATTGTTTGATATTGAACTCGAGTTCCTGGTTTTACGCCTTCTAACCCAGTGTAGTTTGTTATCCATATAAAACAATTATTTGTGTTATTTATTGGAGTTGGTGCTTCTCTAAATTCCACACTTTCAAGCCTTATTGATTGCAAATATCGAAATTCTTTATTTAAAAAAATATTATAGCTTCCCGGGTTTGGATATTTTAATACATCTCTTTGTCTACTGTCAACATTTATGTAAGAAATAATTTGTTTTCTATATCTGAACTTTTTTAAATCATGAATCATATTATCAAAAACAGGACGGACACTGCTTGACAAAGAAATATTCTGTTTATCAAATATCCACTGAGGTCTTTCTAAATTAGCTGAAAGTCCTGGATTGCGTATAGGCGGGTCTAACATATCGAAAGATGTGTCGTACCCAGTTAGATTAGTTTCTTTAGTTTCATGTTTATGAAAATTTGTGTTTAATTCACCCTGTAAATACTCTTTTAGTTCATCATATTCTCTGTTTTGCTTAACGTTATTTATATGTTCCAGAGATGGTTCAATTAGGCGACACTGTTCATTTATTCCAGAGATAAATTGGTTTGTCAGTAATAAATCAGATGGGTCCATTCTAATAGTTATACTTTAATATATACTATTTATACATTAAAGTCTCCTTATAACACCACAGTGTAACGATATCATATTTTTAATAAATAAAAAATTGATTAAAAAATTTGACAAACAACTATAAAATTATCAAATGGACTCCATAATGGAACAAAAAAATAAGATTAAGGATGACGGTCTCTCACAAGAGGTCGACATTAACGTAATTCTGGATCGTTCTGGGTCTATGACCGCCGATTGGCCAACAACCATCGCAACGTTGTCAGATTTTCTGTTTAAGCAAAAACTTGCTTTCCCAAATGCTACGTACACGATTACCGTTTTTAACGACACCGTGGATGTTTATGCAAACAACGTCAAGCTATCAGACTTTAAGGGTCTGAACACGAGTGATATTACTCCCGATGGTCTCACTGCCCTTTACAAGGCTGTGATTGTTACTTGTCGGAAGTTACGTCTCAAAAAGCTTGATGCAAGAAAGTTTGTTGTTATTGTGACAGATGGTCAAGACAACCGTTCTGGTGAAGGTGCTCAAAAGTCAGCTTTTGACATTGTCGGCGAGCAAAAGAATGACGGTGTCGAGTTTTTCTTTCTTGGGGCGGGTATTGACTCGTTTACGGAGGCAAACAAGATTGGAATTCAGTATGCTGCAAACATTAGTTTGGACAAGAATGGACCTAACAACCTTGGCGACAACCTGCGAAAGCTTAGTGACGGCATCTGCCAATTGGTGCGAACAAGTTCGGCCGCGGCAGAGTGTCCTGAACTGGTGAGGGCATATACTGCTCCTCAAAAGCCAGCAGTGCGCCCAGAGAAGAAGGTTAAATTTGATGTTCATCCGGCTCAGCCAATTAAGCTGACGAGATGCAATGCTGATACTTTCAGTCTTCGGACTGCAACTACTTCTTTTCCGTCTTGTTCATTACCACTTGCCACGCCTACGCTCACAAGATCTCTCACCGGAGGCCATCGAAAGATAACAAAAGGTGTTGTTTCCGAAGAAGTGAAAGACGTGGAAGACGAGGAAAGTGGTGATGACGATGACAACGATGGTGTCGAAAGCCTACCTGCCCCTTTATTGGATTCCATTGTACCAACAAGTAGCACAAACAGTGACGGTTTTGTCGCAATTCGTGTGAACGATGTTCCAATGGACCTTTCTGACCCAGACAAGGGAAAGAATTAAAATTAAAGTAATAGTAAAAATTGATTAGTAATTAAAAGAACAATTAGGCAAGTATGACAAAATGGAGTTCAAAACTACAGCAAAAAATTGGAGAGCTATTCTAAAAATCGGTTCAGGAGAACCTGGTTTTTATGAATCAGAGTGTGTTTTTTCAGATTGGTATGGTACCGAAGAAGAAGCAAAAAATGCTGGTTTGAAATTATATTCAGATACACCAGAAGTAAATGGCGAAAGAAACAGGCATACTTCTGTTGAAATGAAGGAAAAATTAGTCACTCCTATTTCTGAAATTTCAAAACGTGACAAAGATTTAGCATTTGCAAAAAAACGAGCTATTGAATATTTGGACAGGGGAGACAAACAAGAATGTGCAATGAGCTTTATGTCCGATGCCAATAAGTGGTGTTTGTATTCGAAAGAAAGTGCCGCATGGCAATTGCTTATGATGTCGATGTTAAATCCTTTAATGATTAACAAAGAATTCATTGAAGGATTTAATTAAAACATATAAGATATTTTAATAGTCAAATATAATGAATAAATATATTTCTTCAAAGTCTTTAGAAATTATGAAAATAAAAGTTACTCAAGCTCAAAACAACAATGTTCGTCAATGTAAATATTGTAAAGGAATAATAATATTGAAATATACACTATGTAAAGATTGTGAAAAAAAAACCAAGACTATTAAATCAAAAACTACTGTAAAAAAATAAATAGTTATATCACAATTATCCATCATATCCACACAGACAAGGGTCTTGGAAGGACAGATATATCATTCTTCCATACGATGCTGTAAATACCATTCGGATACCACAGATTTCCATGATCTGGTGCTCAATTGGCACCCGATGACCACATATCATGAGTTCTTTACTCTTAGTAAAATCATCACTTTGTGGGAAATATTGAAATTTAAGGTCTTCCTTACCTTCTCTTTTGATAGAGAAATAATATTTGGCATTACCAACTAATTGTTCATGTGAACGAATGTCTTTAAAGACTACATTCTTTTCACCAAGATTAATCTTCATAAAAAGAGTGCTCAATTCATCTTCGTCGTATCCTGTTTCCAGTTTGGGACGAATTGGTTCGTATTTAAAATGATGGCATCGTTCGAAATTTTTTCCAATTTTAGGATTCGTCGGACCACTGTTATAATTAACATCGTTCCATTCGAATATATCAGAAATACCAAGATAAGTACCCTTTCCACAGTACTTAAACGTAGGATTGGGAGACAATTTTCCGCCAATTTTGGCACAATATGGCATTCCCATTGAATATAACACACCACCTTCTTTTAATAGTCGCATTGTTTCACTTATAAAGATAGGTGTTGGTTGAATTCGAACCCTTTCGACTTGGATTTCAGTAAATGATTCGTCTGGTAAATGTCTGAATACCTGTTCTCCATAAACACCAACCGTGTCAGCGTTTTTACAGAGGTCGGGGTCAATGGTGTAACAATCTTTGTGATCATGATTTTGTGAATATCGTTTCCAATATTGACTATCCATGTCATTTTCGAGAGGACCATGACCACATCCAATCATAAGCTTTTGATGCACTCTGGGAGAATAATGATTCATTATGATGTAACCATGCTTTTGAAATAATTCTTCTTGTTCAAAAGCGGAACATTCATATGAAAGTAAATTGAGGTCATACCTAACGTTATGATCTTCTCCTTTCTTAAATTCATCAAAGTAACTTTCATCGGCATGATTAGCGTCAAACAGATTTGGGAAATGTTGGTAAAACAAATAATACATTTCCAAAATATGGTTTGTCTGCTCAGAAAAATTAGAGGTGTTGTACAACCGGTCTGTTTTCTTCGGAGAAACAGGACACCCACAGTGATGGTTACAACAACCATCGTCATGACTTTCGTCGGAATAGTTATCTTCATCATTTTCATGATCTGACATAGTTACTGTTTTAAACTGCTTTGTACAATTAATATTATCAATTTTTGACTATGGTTAGCAATGCATAACAAATTCCTTTTTCATTAATTTCTGTATCGTTTGTGTATTTGCAAAGATATAGTCTTTTGATGGAGGAATTTGAATAACTGGTACATTAATGTTAAGTGTTAATGAACCTCTTTTAACAACTAATCGGATAGTTTGACCGATAGGAGTAAAATGAATAATACTCCCTAACAATTCCTGATTATTAAACTTTCCAACTAACTTATCATTTGCTTTTAAAATCACATCGTTGGCCTTTAATCCGGCTGTTTTTGCAGGGCTTCCACTTGCAACTGATATAACTTGCATTCCTTGGATACTGTTTAGTCCAAGATTTACAGTCTCATACATCCCAATGGGACGAAAATATATTCCCATATAACCAGTCTTAAATATCATTGGGGACGTTTCTCCATTTTTATGTCTTAAAATTAAATTATCTACAACTTTTTTTGCTACATAACTACCAATTGACCCATTGAGAGAAAAATTACCGACATCATAACCCCATGAAACAATGCCAATTGCTTTTCCTTCTTTATTAATAACCGGTCCTCCTGAATTTCCTCCAATAATTGAAAAATCAACAATTAAACTTTCAGGCATCCAACTATAATCCTGGCCTTTGTTTTCACTAACAATCCCAGAAGTTATAGATTGAACATGGTGTCCTAATGGATGTCCAATTGTTACAGCATATGAACCTATTTTTACGTCACGACTATTATACCACTGTAAATAATCCCTTACAGCATTTCCTGGGATGTCTATTTTTATAACACCAACATCATATAGTCTGTCGACACCAACCACTTTTCCTTCTAACAAGATATTTTCTGGATAAATTGTCACATATACTTTTTTAACAAATGGTTCAGGAGTAGTATTGCCAGCCACTACCACATGTCCAGCAGTTGCGATATAACCATCATTTGATATAAAAAATCCTGTTCCTCTATATGTATTACCATCTTTAGCATCAACCATTATGTTAACTACCGTATCAATATATCGTTCATAAATTACAGAAAATACATTTGATAAATTGTCAGTGCTGACAAGTTTAGTTTCAGTTTTATTTTCTTCAGTTTTATTTTCTTCAGTTTTATTTTCTTCAGTTTTGTTTTCTTCATTTATTTCAGTGCCAAATGGTACAATAACCGGGTTATATAAACTATGAGAACGATATCTACTGTTATTATTTCCACGTAATCTAAATGATACACAATATGCTTTTGAACCAGCAGGGTTTACAAAGTGCCATGTTAACTTAACCCAATTATTTATTGGAGCTAATATAGGTTTACCCCATACCCGTCCTTTTTGTTTATTATGCCCTGTATACATTTGAACTCTAAAAGCGGGGTCATCTGTTTTTACCCATAGAGTACATGTATATTTTCTTCTAGGTATCATTGTTAAATTACTCAAATAAGAATAACAATAAGATGATTTTTTTTTGAATCGAAAAGTGACAACTCCATTTTTGTTTCCATATGGATTATTTTCAGGGGGTAACATGACATTATAAGTTTCTTTATTCCAATATTTATCGGTTAAATCATATATTCTTATTAAATTTGTCATTATTAAACTATTATTAATATTACTATATTGATAATATCGAAAATATTTTATATAAAAATTGACAAATATTACATAAAATACATCTTATGATTTTTATCAAAAATGGCATCTCTAAGCTTTAATCATAGCACAAATTCTCCTGATTGCACAGGGCAAATTACTGTTGAAACTAAAAACTACTTAGTTGTTTGTTCTCCACTAATTGGACAAAGACAAGCACATATTTATCCGTTATTCATTCTTAAGAAAATATTAAAAGTCGTGGAAACCGAAGACGTCCACAAGGACTTTAGCAGATTATACGGTGCGTGGAGCCTTATTCTCCATTCTGCCTATAGCGTTGCCGGAGAATCACGAGACAGTGAACATCTTTAATGTTTTAACTTGATATGTGATATTTGGAGGAGAAAAAGAAATACTGTGTATGATGCTGATATTTGTGCAAAGATTGATAGCATATTAGAAGGAGCGTTCTAGGTATTCCTAAAATATTTTTTAATATGTAATAGTTTAAATTTAATTATATAAACATTTCAAAAATTGATAATTATATACAAATAGTTTGAGTATACAATGTCAAATATATGCAAAATGGAGATAGAAAAAAAACAAAAAGAAATCAGAAATCCAGCATTGGTGATTTATCAGATTTTGGAAGTTGTTCCAACAGATTCAAACATCTCTAATGAACTTGAGATATTTAAAAAAAAGTGGAATACTAATTTTAGATATACACCACCAGAATTTATGAATGATAGATTTATTGAATGTTTTTACCACTTAGCACTTTTACTAAGTGAGTATATGACAGAGTGTGATGATGCTATTCAAAATAAAGTGGAGAGCATTATCAAAAACAAACAATAGGTTAAATAGGTTAAATAGTTTATAATTTTCTTGGCATTGCATCCATACTTCTAGCCATGTGAAAACTAGGTGCCATTGGTTCAGAAATAAATCCTTCATTTAATTCCGAAAGTTTTGGTGTCCATGTGCCACCGTTTTGAGGATAATAATTAATATTATTAGGCAAATAACCATAAGTATTTTGATAAGTTATTTCTTCACGGCTTACAGGTCTATCTTTATAAACAATTTTTTCAACTACCTTAATTTTATCACCAGAACAAACTGGTGCAACTGGTGCAATTGGACATACTGGGCATTCCGGACATTCTTGTTTAACACAGCTGGGTACTTCTGATTTTTTGATATATTCGGTTAGATTTGGAACCTTAGGGCATGGTGGGATTGCTGATTTCATTATCCACTCTTCTTTGTTAAATGGGTATGGAGGAATTTGATTTTTCTTAGCATATTCAGTTAGGTCAGGACAAGGTGGTACTGATGATTTGAGAACATATTTGTCAATATCAACATTTTGGGTAATGTCAGCAAACCGACAATCTTTATCCCCTCCTTGACAAAGTACACATATATCCTCTTCTTCAACATAAACATTTTCACAATTAGGACATCTTCTTGATTTTTGCTTATGTTTTTTGTGTTTCTTTTTGATGGGTGTATAACCCCATCCATATAGTTCTGAAGCACCGGCTGCAACATCACTTGATGATGACACAGATGGTACATCTAAGTTTTCAACTACTTGGGTTCTATAATTTTGAGGATTATTACTTGTATCAAAGGTTAAATATTTTGATCCAAAAAGACCAAGTATAAGTAGAACAAGGGCAAGTCCCGCGACATAGATGCAAAGCTGAGTTCCAGACATGTAGGTCATTCTGTTTTTATGTTATAGTGTAGAAAATAGATATTATTATTTTGGGACTTTATTCATATATAAATTATATAGTTCAAAACATACTAGAATGTCTTCAACTGATAATAATATTCTCGCGTATTACTATGGTTTTAATGAAAAACCCATGGAAATAAGAAAGAAATGTGAAACAGGTTATTATCTTAAAAAAACAAAACAAAACTTATTTGATATTGGTGCCTTTGGTTCTATTTCTGAAGT
>Ga0180433_10002953_pt1 | contig 25589 bp, 36 predicted proteins | sample SS_ome_8_FD_132980 | JGI IMG/M metagenome (GOLD analysis project Ga0180433, IMG submission 132980) | Hypersaline lake sediment archaeal communities from the Salton Sea, California, USA - SS_1_D_1 metaG | ecosystem: Environmental > Aquatic > Non-marine Saline and Alkaline > Hypersaline >... | reverse complement strand
CTCGACTGCTGATTCAAAAGCAGTGAGTGCTGGAACAGTCGCTTCGACTGCAGATAGTAAAGCTGATTCTTTAGCTACAGTTACCGACAGTGCAATCGGTTCTGAACCTGGAGCTGGTGAATATAAAATTACAGATATACAATTAGACGAAAACGGAAGTCTTCTTGTTGAATACGATGATTCAGCTATAGGTAGTTAATAGCTTTTAATAAATAAGGGTGAAAATTTTCACCCTTCCAAAAAAGGTAAGGTATTTATGAAAATTTTGCATTTTAGCAATTATGCTCCTCGAAAGAGCGGACTTTATGAATGCACAAAAGACCAAATAAAGTATGAAAGAAAATTTGGTATTGATTCTCAAATGGCAGTTTACGAGTTAAAAACTCCTCATGAACATTGGGTCGATGATAATTGGTTAAAACCAGTTTCCTGGGATTGGGCTGAACAAGCTGATATATTTGTAATCCATCGTGGACTTCCATTAGAAGTCGAGAAAAAGTTTCCAAATAAAAAGAAAATTGTTGTGATTCATGGAACATCAGATTTTCTAGTATTAGATGAAGTGAGTTCAAAGGCAGATAGAACTCCTTTTAATACACATATTAATTTAATTAATAGAAACGATGCTTGTGTTGCGGTTAATGAATACGATTATGATATTTATAAATTATATGATTACTATGATAAATTAACTTATATTCGAGATTCTGTTGATTTAGAAAGATTTAATTTAGAAGGCTATAAATACCCTTTTATGTATCATCCACAGATTATTTTTTGCGATTCATTGAGGATAAATAAAAATCCATCTCATATTATTTGGGCTATGAGAAAAATTCAAGAAAAAATACCCAATGCTAGATTGACAGTAGTAAGTTTAGATTTAGAAACGATTTTAACTTGGAGAAATATTATTTTAAGGTCTGCAAGAGGAGCTTTATGTGGGCTATGTGAAAATGTTTTAATGGAAATGACAGAAATAAGACATTTATTAAGAGGTGCTGATATTTTGTGGAATGGTAATATTTCTGGTATTTTTAGTAGAGTAGAGATGGAAGCAATGGCATGTGGCTGTGAAGTTGTTGGTTGGGGCAATGAATATTCGCAATGGCAACCAAAATCACATAAATTACAAGATATTGCAGATTGTGTTGTAGATTGTTGGAATACTATTAAAGATAATAGAGAAGAAGCAAGAAAAAGAGTATATCAAATCGCTTCTGATAATTTTAGTATGGAAACTAATGTAAGAGATAAGTATATTCCTTTATATAAAAAATTTTTAGGTTAAGAGGTACATAAGATGGCAATCGATAGTAATTTAGTTGACCCACATGAACAAAATACAGATACCAAGTTAGATGAAGGTGGTTCTAATGAAGTTAGTGCTAGTGAGGTTGTAAAATGTGGACTTGGTATTATTATGGGAGACGGTTCTAATGTCATTTCTACAGGATTTTCAGGTGCTGGAGTTGTACCATTTACTGGTACTATAACTGAAGCAGTTTTAATTGCTAAAGAATCTGGAAATATTGTTGTTGATATTAAAAAATCTACTTATTCTGGATTTCCGACTACTTCTTCTATCACTGCTAGTGCCAAACCTACTTTAAGCTCTGCACAAAAATACAGTGATTCAACTTTAACAGGTTGGACAACTTCCGTAAGTGCAGGCGATATTTTAGAATTTTATGTGGATTCAGTTGCTACAATTACAAAATGTACTGTTTTTTTGAAAATTAAAAAAGGATAAGAGGTTTAAAAGAGAAGAAATAAATTATGGCAGGTATAAACAGTAATACAAAATTAATGTTGCATTTGAATCAGAATTTAGATGATGAGAGTCTGTTAGACCACACTGTCACAGGTCATAATTTTGCATATAATGCTAGCGGTAAATTCAGCACATATGCAGGGTCTTTTAACGGTAGCAATGCTTATTTATCCGTACCTGCTTCGAGTGGAGCATGGGACGTTGGAGCATCTTCCAGTGATAATTGGACAATTGATTTTTGGATAAAAACATCTTCTGCTTCAGCACAATATTTATTAACGGACTATATTAACGATAATGAAAGATGGTTAATGTATTATTATCCTGGAGTTGAAGGATTTACTTTTTATTTAAAAGATAATGGTAGTAATATTATAGGGTTTTCAACTTCAGCCAGTTTAACTACAGTTAACAGTGATTGGCATCATATAGCATTATGCAAAGTAGCTGACGAATATGGACTTTATGTTGATGGTGTGCAATATGGATATACACAAGATTCAGATACAAATTCGATTAACGGAACTTTAGTAGTAGGTAAAAGAGATACAGGTGGTGGTGGAAATTATTTTAACGGTTTAATGGATGAAATAAGAGTACAAAAATCTAATTATTTTAATGCATCACCAAATTCAGGAAAAACAGACACATTTGCGGTTCCTACAGAAGAATATACTGAAGATGCAGTAAGTACAAAGAGTCAATTAATATATTTATTTTCATAATATAAATAGGAGATTTTAAAATGGGAAGATATACATCACTTTTAGAAGGAATGGAAATTATTAAAGTTGCAGAAGATGAAGGTGGTTACAATTATTATCTTTTTTCTCGTTGGGGAAGAGCAGAATGGACTATTATGAGAGAAAAGAGTGATAATACTGAATATTTATTTGCTATAGGAAAAGGTTCTGCGGATAATGCTTGGACATCTAGGGCAAGTAAAAATTATAAAAAACCTTCAGATTTTAATGTAAACCCGTAATAAATAAAAAAAATAATAACTTTTTAAGAAAGTTATAAAAAAGGCGAACAAGCTATGAATTTTTATATACCATTTAGACCAACAAAAGGGCAATCGTTTAGATTATATTTTGGAGCGTTATCTGCTGATAACACTGTAGGGTTTCCAAATTTAACTACGGGCACGCCTGATATCTATATTTCTAAAGATGGTCAGACGTTTACGGTTCCTACTAATAATTTTGTAACTGTTTCAGATAATCCAGGTGGATTTGCGTCGCATGCAAATTATTTTTATATTGATTTAACTGCGGAAGAAATGAACGCAGATACAATAATTATAACTTTCAAATCACCTTCTATACAATATTATGGTTATGGACATAGATATATTATCTACACGACACCAAAAGTTCTTACAGATGACGATTTAACAGATGTGGCTGATAAAGTTAAGAAAAAATTAATAAAATTTTTATATTAATATGTACGAAAAAATAAAAGATGAAGAATTGGAGTTTATTTCTGCTTTTTGTGACCCTGTAACTCTGATGGAGAATTTAATTCCTAAGAATTTTAAAGCTCCTCATACTTGGTCATTTGAAGACGAAGGACTTACCGTTAGACCATATCAACATTCAATGTTAGATTATAGTTATATGTATGCCGATGATATAAATTTAACAGAAAAAGAGAATTATCAAAAGAAAATTGGAGCAGGTCATTGTTATAATATTTCTGCAAGAAATTTAGGTAAAAGTTTTCTCGAACAATGTAATGATTTTTTTACTTTAATTCATGGTGAAGCAGATGAAAGTTGTCATTCATCTTTCGATTTTAAACATTTAAAAAAAGTATTAACGCCAGTTGCTAATATGGCTAAGTTTCATCCGTTCTTTAAAATATTTAAACGTCAAGGAAAAGATGGTAGTGTGAGATGGACAGGTGGCGGTTTAGAAATTGAAACCTTAACAGGACACGTTCTTTATGGAAAAAATGAAAAAGTTGATAGTGACGACCCAGGAACCGATTATCACTCTCTTCACGTTAAAAAAATGACTATAGAAGAATTTAGTTATGCCAGTTCTAAAGGTAAAGAAAAAAGAATTGACGCTGTTTCAACTTTAGGATGTATTGAACGATTTGGTGGTATTCCTGATGTTAGAAAAGGCTCTCCTTTAGGTGAATTATTGTTAGATGAATCTAAAAAAAATTGGATATGTAGATTGCCTCAATATGTTATGGAAGATTGGGATAAAGATTCAAAAGAAAGAGCTATCAACGAATACGGTGGCGAACAGTCTCCTTCTTACAAATTAAATGTTTTAGCTGAATCCATTGAAGGTGCTTTTGGAAGATGGGATATGAAGAGAATTCGTAAACTTTGTTACCAACCAAAAAAACATGTAAAATATTTTGAATTTGGTAGAGAAGATATTCAACATTTAGATAATTGTTCTAATTTTGAAGAAAAGACGCAAAAAATTTATGAACTTTTAGATAAAAATATTATTATTGATAAAGTTCCTTCCGAACAAATGATTATAGCGTCTGATATTGGTACTACTGGCACACCGTCGCAAGTTTGTATATTTTTTGGAGACACAAAAGGATTTAAATGGAGATATTTAATAAGTTTATTTCTATTAACAACCCAAGAACAAGCTCGGGTTTTTAAATGGATATATGATAAATTAGACGGAGCGTTTATATCTTTAGATTGTACTAATTCTGATGGACGTTCAATTGCTGATGAGTTAGAAATTTTAGGGGTTCCTAAAGATAATATAACTCGATGTATTATGCATGAAAAAATTAAAGTGGGATTTGTTAAAGATAAAGATGGTACTGTGCAGACTGAAAAAAATGGCGAACCTTTATATCGATACGAAAGTACAATAGATTGGGCTTGTTCAGAGTTAGATATTGTATTTTATAACGGTTTAATAGAAATTCCACATTTTGATTTATTTTTTAAAGAATTTCCAGCGTATTTTGCAGTAAAAAGTGGAAATACTTGGAAATATGGGTCAGGAGCAAGCGACCACTTAGTTCAAAGTTTTCAATGTTTTGCGATTTGTCGATTTCATAACGAAAATAAAACTTTACTCGAAATACAACCACAAGAATCATTTGTAGGTGGGTTTTAAGAATTTAAATAGGAGAATATAATGGGCGAATTATTTAATGAAAGAACTTGGGGAAGTATCATTGATTCGATTTACACGAAACATGCTAATATTGAAATTCCAAAAGAATTTAAACCAAGAGTTCAAGAAATTGATTTAATGTTAGATAACGATTATACTGGTATCGTAAGAACTGTGTACGATTTTATGGTTGCTACAGCAACTGTTCCATTTACATTTGTCACTGATAACGAAAATCTTACAAACCTTTTAAAAGACTGGGCTGATAATCAATTAAATTTCGGTATTAATATTGATATTCCTAAAGGTTTAAGAGATGTTTCTAATCAGTATTATATTGAACGATGGAGAAGTTCTTTTGTAGTATTAAATATTACTTGGGCGAAAATAAATGGTTATATTTTACCTAACAGAATGTGGTTTTCTGACCCATTAAATATTCAATCAAAGGGTACAAAGTTAAACGCAAGAGAATATTATTTTAATGAAATGATGCCAGGAAATAAAATTGTTTCTACAGAAGACCATACTATTTTAATTCGAAAACCATTTAATGCGAATTATAGAAATATTCCCACTCCTTATTTAGTGAGTCGAGGAGTTCTCTATAATGCCAAATTAAAAGAAGCTCTTATTAAAAAGCAAGCCGATGTTTTAGAGGAAGTTATAGCTTATTTATTATTAATTAAAGCTGGTGATGCAAATCTTTTACAGAAAAATATGTTACAAAATATTGATTCTGATTTAGATAAAATTAAAGAAAGTTTAAAGAAATATAAAAGAGACCACACTTATCGCACTAGAGTCGGGGATTCGATTTTAAGAGGACGCTATGATTTAACAGTTGAACACTTTATGCCTGAATTAAATAAAATTTTTAATGAAGCTATTGTTAAACCTCTCAATTGGAATCTTTTAGCAGGGTTAGGATTAGTAGAATTAGAAGGGTTTAATGGTTCTCGCCAAGAAGCTATTTGGAATCCCAAAGTGTTAGTGGAAGAAATTGAAGATGCGGTTTTAGATTGGCAACTTATGTTAGAAGAAGTTATTCAATTAATTATTATGAAAAATGCAAATTTACACCGTAAACAAATGAATAAAGATATTCGTTTGGTTCCAGGAGTTATTAAAGCATTTTTAACTGATGATATGAAAAAATTAATTAAAGATTATGCTAACACTGGACAACTTTCTCTTCAAGATTCTTTTGAAGCTTTACCTTTTGGTTTTGACTTTGAAATTAATAGAAAGCGAAGATTACAGGAACGAGAACGAGGAGATGAAGATTTATTCTTCCCAAGAGTTATTTTAAATCAAGACAGCAATGAACAAACTGATATTGCTCCAAGACAAAATATTACACCTAATGAAGTTCCTCAAAAGAAAGAAGAAGATGCAAAGGAAGAAGATTTAGAAGCTCCTTATGATAAAAATTCTGATTTACCTAAATCTGTTAAAACTTTACCTCAATCTGCTCAAACATTATGGAGAAAAACTTTTAATTCTGTTTTAGCAGATTCTGGAGACGAAGATAAGGCTAGAAAAGTGGCATGGTCACAAGTTAAAAAATATTATCATAAAAATAAAAATGACGAATGGGTTAAATCATCTCACCAAGCAACAATAGATGAATTAGATAAAGAATTGAAAAAATTATTGACTATCCCTGAACAGGTAAAATTTGTTCAAGAAAAATAGAGGACTTTTTATGAATTTAGAAAAAATTATATTAACAGCGTCTGTGGAAGAACTAGACGGAAAGAAAACTATTGAAATGGCAAAGAAAAAAGGATTTGCTGTTGATAATCCAACATTAGGTTTCTTTTCATCTGTTTTATGTGAAATTGAAAGACCAAATAAAAATAAGATTCGATTAGCTGAACAAGGTACATACGAAGCAATTGACAGTATCATTGGATGTCAAGTTAATTTTAATCATATTCGAAGAGGAGCTATTTGTGGTTATGTGTTTGATGCTTTTATTAATAAAGCTAATCAAGTTGTTATTTTGTGTGGGTTTTTTAAAGGAGTTTATAAACCTGAATACGAATACGCCAAAAAACTTTTTGCGAAAAAAGAATTAACAATGTCTTATGAATTAACAGCAGATGTTGAAACACAAGATAGTTTACCAGACGGAACACGTCGAATTCATGATTTTTATTTTACAGGTGCAGGTTTACTCTTAGATGAAGAACCTGCGTGCAGTAATGCCATTGTTCATGAATTTGCAAAGAAATTAGAAGATGAAAGACAAGAATTGATTTTTGCCAGTAAAAGAAATTTGAATAAAGTATCGAGTAATAAAAAGAATGAAATTACTACTATACTTGCTTCATTAGTTTCACGTTTAAATTTAGAAAATGAAACAAATCAAGAAGGAGGAGATTCTATCGTGAAAATTGAAGAAATTAAAGCTCAACTTTCCGAGGAACTTGGCGAAGAAATTGTTAAAGATTGGACAGATGAAGATTTTCAAAATGAAGAAAAAATCGCTCAAGCTCGCAAAGAAAAAGAAGAAGCTCAAAAAATGACTATTGAAACGGAAGTTAAAGAAAAGGTTACAGAGACGATAAATGATGAAAATAAAACTGATACAATCACATCTGAATATGAGATTATTGTGAAAAGAGACGGTGAAGTTATCCGTACTGAAAAGTCTAATAATGAAATAGTTTATATGGCTTCTCAAGTTGACGAAATTAAAGCGGAGTATGAAAAACAAATTGAAGAATTAAAAGCTACTTTAGAAGTCAAGAATTCTGAAATTGCTGAAGTTCGTGAAAATGCTGAAACGATTGCTAAATTGAAATTTGAATATGCAAATAACGAATTTACAAAAGAATTCAATGATGAAGATTGGCTTAATGCCGAAAAATTAGAAGAGGCAAAGCAACTCCAAGTAAAGAAAGAAAAGATTGAAGCCAATAAAGAAGCTTTAAAAGATAATGAGTTCGCTAAAGATTTTACAGATGAAGATTTTGCTAACGATGATAAAGTTAATTCTGCAAAATTACAAGCCGAACTTCAAATTAAAGAAGCTAAGATTAAAGAGTTAGAAGAAAAAGCTAATGAAATAGAAACTGAAGATGAAGAAGCTGAAAAAGAAACTGAAGATGAAGAAGCTGAAAAAGAAGAAGATTTAGAAACAAATCATACTGAAGATGAAATTGCGACAGAAAAAAAATCTGTCAATATAGTTGCTGAAATTTTAAAAGAAAAAAGAAAAAAATAAATTATTTAATATAGTTCGTGGAGGAATTAAACGAAATGAAAAAACAATTCACAAAAGAGGAAATTTTAGAAGCAAAGAAATTGATGCAAAAAATTGCTATGAGTTCTAATCGTGAAGAGTTAATTGCTCAAACGATTAATGATGTTTATGACCCTGAGTATCCTGTTCCTGAATTGATTCAAAAAGTTTTCAATACTGGTAGTGCTGATGTTAGCGAACATGTGTATTATTTTACACCTGTTTTACCTACCAAAGAAGTTTATGAATTATCTGCTAATTGTAATGTGACTCATTCTAAGAAACAACCTGGAACTCGCAGTGAATTAAGTTTCACTCCTGCTGTGTCTCCTGATTATTATGTTTGTTTGCAAGATTTATTGGATGGCGATTATAGCGTGCTTGATTTTTATGGCGAAGATATTCTCGAAGCTATGAATCGTTATGATATCTATTCTGTTTTGCAACTAATTGACGCTGGTGCGGTTGCTCGTAGCAATACTTTTACTTTGGATTCTGGTTCTACTAAGTTTGATTTTCCTAAGTTAGTTTCTATGAGAAAAGCTATTCGTAAATATGGAAGAAAATTAGTTCTTATCTCTGGACAAAATGTCACAGAAGATATTGAATTGATTGATTATGATGCGGATAAAAATCGCCCTGTTACTATTACGGACATCGTTGATGAATGGATTTCTTTGGAAGCTTTAGACGTGTCTGTTGGTGGAGTTTCTAAAGACCTTATTGACGACGATGTGGCTTATTTAGTAGCTGTTTCTGATAGTAAGAAAAATAAACCTGGTTACTTCTATCGAAGAAAACTTTCTGGTTCTATTATCGCTTCTTCGCCTGATACTCAAATTATCAATAAAGAACGTGCTATTTTGACAACTGGAACTATGAAATCTGTTGATACTGTTGATAAATTTGCTAAAGGTATCGCTGGTGTTGAGCAAATCGGTGCTGTTTTAACTAATAGCTACTGTGTTGCTAAATTTACCAGAAGTTAATTAGGTTTTTGAATATATAGTGGGAAGAAAATTCTTCCCACTCCAAATATTAACTTTTTAATACTTTTATTATGATAAGACTTATAAAACCAAAAGATAAAATTAATTTTCAAGATTATTGTAATCGATACGGTAAGAATTTATTTAACGATTATTCTTTTAAATCCTTAGATAAAGAGTTTCGTGCTATAATTAAATATAATAAATATTGTATTATTTCTGAAGAAAATGATTTTATTGATGGATTATTATTTATTGAAGTATTAAATAATGAGTATCATATTAAAACCATTTATAAAAATTCTAAAGTTTTAGATAATTTATTAAGTATTTTAAATTGGAATATTCGAAAAGATTTAACTTTTAGATTGAATGATTATCGAGTTGTTAGCATTTTAAAGAAACATTTTTTTAGATTTAAAGGAAAAATAGATAATGATTATGTTTATTTCCGAAAATATTTTAAAAAGGTAAAAAAATAATGTCTAATTATAATACGATTACATTTATTCGTAAAATTGTGAGAGCTTTACTAAGAGATACTTTACAGTCAGATGGACAGGCTTCTTTCACATATGAAGGAATTTCTACTTTTAATTTACCTGATGATTTCCCTGATTCGACGACTATTATTGTTTATCGAAATGGAGTGACTTTGGGTAGTTCGGATTGGACTTACAATTCTACTAATAATACTTTAACAATAGCATCTTCGCTGACAACTAATGATACAATTTTGGTTACTTATAATTATTATGATAAATATAGTGATACTGAATTATTAAAATATATTGAAGCTTCTTTAGCTATTTTTGCTAATAGAGGATACTCGAAACTATTTGTTTTAAACAGCAATGAGGATGCTGTCGTAGCTTATAATGGAACGAACCCTTGTTTAGCAGAATGTTATCAAATTGCTATTATTACAGCTATTAATGTTGACCCTAATAATATAAATATAAGAACTAAAGAATTTTCAATCAGTGCAAGTGAAAATAAAAGTAAATCTGAATTACTTGATGAAGCTTTTCAAAAATTTACAGGGTCTTATTTAGGTGAATTTTCATTTGAAGAATTATTAGAAGAGGATGTATAATGGTAGTTCATTCGAAACAAACTTTAAGTTTAAGTTGGATTGCTAATGATGTTGTGAGCGGTAACATTGATGGTATTAATAAGATTTTTGAATTAAATTATGAACCTGCAAGTGAGGTAATTATTAGATTGAATGGAAGTGTTATTGTACCAGGAATTGGAAAAGATTATACTATTTCTGGCAAAATTGTTACTTTTGTAAAAGCACCAAAAATAAATAATGAAGTGATAGCAAGTTATTTTAGAGCATAGTTTCAAAAAAAAAGAAAAAAGAGGTAAAATAAAATGGCAGACAGATATACAACAATTTTTGGAGACCAGATTGATGCAACTGCATTGGGTCTTGGTTTAGAAAAAGATGTTGATGATAATTTAAAAGTTGCGGTTGATGATACGACAGTTGAATTAAGTGAAGATTCTGGAGATTATGGTCAAGTTCGTGTTAAAGATTTAGGTATTACTGAAGGTAAAATTGCTAATAATGCAGTTACTACTGCTAAAATCGCAGACGGTAATGTTACAGAAGCTAAATTAGATATTTTTAATGCTCCTGTAGATGGTTACTATTTAAAATATACTACCGCCAACGGTTGGACTTGGGCTGACGTTGATTCTAACGCTGTTCAAGATGATGATGTTATTTGTAATGAGATTCCATCAGGCTTGATTAACAGTAGCAATGTGACTTATACTTTAGCAAACACTCCTGTCACTGGCACTGTTACTGTTTATTTAAATGGTCAGTTTCAGGCTCCTGGTGGTAATGATTATTCTATCACTGGTAATACAATTACTTTTACGAAAGCTCCTAGAACAAATAGTAAATTGTATGCTTGTTATATTATCGCTTAATAATATTTTAGGGTTATGAATTTTTTCATAACCCTCCAAATAAAAGGAATTTATATGTCTAAAAAATCCAAAGCAATTAAAAAAATTGAAGAATTATTAAAATTGGCAGAAAAAGATAAAAAATTTTTACAAGATACTAAATTAAAATTAATTCAAAGTTTAAATGATATTGAAATGAAATTGACAAAAAATCATGGAGCAATTTTAGTACTTCAACAAGTTTTAGAGGATAAATAAATGACTGACGATAGAGCAACGAAAATTTTTAATGACCAAATAGCTGATTATACATTAGGGTCTGATGAATTAAATACAGATAAACAGGGTGCAAGTAGAAGAAAATGGATGCAATTAATTTATAAATCAGATGGTGATGGACAAATGATGTGGGGATTTGTATTTGGTAATAGGATATTTAAATAATGAGTGAAAGAATTTATCAAATAAATAATTCAATTAAAGTTGTATTTCAGGCTTTAGGCGGTCAAACTGGTATCACAGATTTATCAATGGTCGTGTATGACCCCAATGATAACGCATCTAGTCCAGTTACAATGACTGAAATTAGTAATGGGTTATATGAATCAAGTTTTACACCAGATGAAGAAGGTAGATGGTGGGTAAAAATAACATCTTCTTCTTATCCAGAAAATGGAGTTAAACAGTCTTATTTTGTTGGCGGTTTACCTATTATTCCAGCAAAAATAGAACAAGGAATACATGAATATAATGGATTTGATAATTCTCAAACTAAAATAAATTATACAGTTCCAACAGGCAAGGTTTTATATATCGATGGGTGGAGCATCTCTGCTGTAACAGATGCCGGAGGTCATGTTTTTGCTTTAAGACTTGATTCTACACAAATTTCTTGGATAAGTGTAAATAATGATGGAACTACATCTATTACAAGAAAATTTCCAGATTTTAACAATATTTCAGCTAATGCTGGAACAGTTGTAAGTGTTGCACTAATAAGTGGTTCAAGTTCTGAATCTTGGGGAGCCGAACTTGATGGACATTTGGAGGATGTATAATGCATATAATCTCAAAAAATTGGAACGAGTTTTCTACTATATTAGATACTGGTTTAGATTTTATCGAACATATAAATGGCTCTGAATACGATTTATATACTGAAGATGGTTATATTCTTTATCATTGTCTTATTCAGAATTCTGAAGATAAAACAGATTATGAGACAAATTATCAATCAAATAAATCCATTATATTAACAAAACTTGATGAAGAAGGTAGACCATTTATTCGAGCAGAATCGAGACCTTTAAATTGTACTACTTGGTTTACTTCAAGAGGAGATACTCTTGGAGAGACTCCTTCGATTGGAACTGGAGATAGATTAGAATGGGATGCTTCTATAAGTGAAGATTGGACAACAGATGGATGTCCTTCTGGATTTAAAAAGAAAGAAATAATGATTCAATTTGTTGATTCTATTTGGATTAAAGATGGAACATTATATTATATGGATGTTAAAAAGGGTAGTTATATTGATATGGAAGTTATTTGTCCAAATGGTGGATATTATATGTATCTAGGTGAACTTCAACAAAATTTAACAGGTGACGACTTAATAGTTGACCATTATATTAATAAAATGCCTATTCAAAGTGATGTTCCTATGGGAGATGAATTAAATACTGAAACTTGTTCTCAAGAACTTCCTAATTATTTAAAATATAGATTTACAATAACAGTTCCAACATCTGACACTACATCTTATGGTTATGGTTTATTTGAAATTTATAGACAAAGAACAGTTATAATATGAAATTTAATTTAGATATACCTAAAATTGGTTACTTTTTAGTTTATAAAGATACCAAAAAATTTTTATCTAAGTTAATCGCTGAAGAACAAAGAAATGAAGGATTTTCTAAAGAAGATTCTGAATATATTCATGTTGAATTGAGTGGTGGTGAACAATCAAGTATAAGTGCGAAATTTCCTTATGTTCAAATGGTTGATATTTTAAAAGAACATAAAGGAGAATATGTAAAAATTGTCAAATATAAAGCTTCTAATTATTATATAAAGAGATATAAAGTTGCATTTTTTGGTGCAACACAGTGCAATTTATTATATGGATTATTAAGTGCAATTTGGTTTAAAATAAATCATAAATTTTTTACAAATTATAATATATTCGCCTTTGATAAAACTCCCACTTGTTCTTTTTTATGTGCTAATGCTTTAAAAAAAGTTTATCCTGATAGTTTCGAAGATATTAGTAAAGTTTTACCTGCACATTTTTTAGATGAAGACAAATTTGCAGTTGTATGGGAAGGATATATAACATAAAGTAGGGATTATGACATTTTCATGTATAAATATAAATACAATTTATTATTTAGAATTATTTATAACCGATTTAAGTGGTAATCCAAAAGTAGGATTACATCCAACTTACACGATTTATAAATCAATTGATAATTCTATTATTACTAATGGGTCTTTAACTGATATTGGAAATGGAATTTATCAAGCGAATTATACGTTTACAACATTAGGGCAGTATTATATAGTTTATACGACACCTTCAGGATATAGTGATGAAACGGAATCTATAAATGTTATAACAGATTTAGCCAAAGAATCAACACTGCTTCGAGCTTTAGGATTAGCAGATGAAAATAAGAAAATATTAAATACTGTTCATGATTCCGATGGTAATTTAACTAGTGCTCTAGTTAAAATATACCCAAGTGCCACTGATTTCGAAAACGATACAAATGTTTTGGCGACTTATGAGTTCAGTGCTACTTATTCTTTAGGTTTGATGCAAAATATGGGTGTCAAAAGGATATCATAAATGACAGTTTCTTTATTAACAAATGGTTGGATATGTTATGCAAGAAGAACTATTGTTAGAAGGTATGTTTTACCATTAGATATTAGTATCAAAGAGTCTCAAGGAGTAAATTTAAATATTATTGATAAACAATCATTAGATTTTAATATAAATCAAATTTTAAATAAAAATGTTAATTTAACATTAACAGATAAAAATATAAATATTAAAAGATTAAATAAGATAAATATAGGAGTAAATAAATGCTCTCAGGATTCGTAAAAGGTGATAATATAGAATTAGAAGTAACCGCTAATACAGATATTACTGGTTGGAAAATTCGATGTGAAATTTATGATACCTCTGGTAGTTCTATTAAATTAGCAACTTCTAACAGTGGTGGCTCAGATTCTCAAATTGAAATTACTGATGCATCTAGTGGTATTTTTTTAATTAAAGTAGAAAAAAATTTAACTTCTAATTTTAGTGATAATTCTTATATTGAAATTGAACGTGAAGACGCTGATGAAAAAATTTTAACGATTTATCAAGATGAAATTCAATTTAAAAAAGAACAAATTACTTGGACAGCTCCATAATGAAAAAAAGAACCAAACATTTTGCTAAACAAATTTATAGAGAATTTCAAGAGAATGTAGCAGTGTATCTTAAAGGTAGTAAAACGAAAAGTGCAAACTATGATAAATATACTGATACAGGTTATACTCAAACACGTCAGAATCCAATTTATATTAAAGCTATTATTCGTGACGTAAAAGCAGAAGAATTAATTACAAAAAACATTGGTTTAACTGCTTATGGAGCTAAAAAGCTTGTTATAAGGGCAAGTGATGTTTCTTTTATTAAAAACGCCGATACCATTGTAATCGATAATAATGATTATTATGTTTATAATGATTCAGTTGGTAATAAATTACAAATAGCGGACGATAAATTAGGTTATTATACTATTTTAATATTTAGAAAAGAGATTTAAAAAATGGCAAGAGGACGAGTTAGAGTTACAAAACTTAATCCAAAACCATTAGCATTAGAAGTTAAAGAATATTTAATTCCATTAAAAGAAAAGCAGTTATTAGAGATTTCAGAAGCGACTCTTAACGAAATTAGAAATAATATTCGAAGAAGTATTCAGCGTCCAAATTCTTCTGGAAACTTAGAATCTAGTGTGTTTATGGAGAAAATTTTAGCAGGATATGGAATTGGTAATGTTGATTATTTAAACCAAAATGCTCCATATTGGCACTGGATTAATTATGGAATTGCACAGACTGGCAGAAGAATACCCCCTAGTTATGTTGAGAATTCTAGTATAATGGGTATTTTTTCTCCAGGATTACCAAAGCCTGACGTGAACTATGAACAAGAAGGAAGATTTCAAATTGGAAGAACTGATAATGGTAGAATTTATCCATTATTTACCAGTAAACCGATAGAACCACATAATTATATTGAAAGAACAGTGGATAAAATACCAGCAATTATAAATCTCGTGTTAAGTCAAGGACAATAAAATGACAACACTTTTATGGCAAAATTCAAGAGCGATTGAGAATTCGATTATAGATTTTTTACAAGTACAAATAAATACCAATAATTTAAAACTATTGGATGAAAATGGAAATGAAGTTACACCTAATGTATATCGTGGTAAAACTTTAAATAAAAATTGGAATTTACCCTTGATTCAATTATATGTCGATGATAAATTATTACCACGATTAGAAATTGGAAGTAATCTTCGATTGAAAAGTTATTTGATTTTACTGGAAATTCGCACTTTATTACCAGGACAAGAAACTGATTTAGCTGATTGGGTTTCAGAACAATTAAATAATGGATGTGATTATTATACTTATTCTCCAAGTGCTGACCCTGATAATCCTACAAAAACGTTTACTGGACACATTAATATTGATTTTCAGTCCAGTAGTTCAGTCAATTTAGGAGATGATGTTGATAAATTTGATAAGTATAGACATCGGATAGTTTTAAAGACTTGGTTAAATACATCAGGGAGTTAAAACTATGGAAATTTTACAAGATTTTAGATTTTGGAGTTTTGTAGTTGGATTAATGAATTTTGTTGGTATTATTTTGGTAGGTATTTTTCATAAATTATCTTCTGATAAAATTACAGGAAATGATTTGAAACATTTAGCTGACGATGTTAAAGATATATTAAAAAGACAACATGAAATGGAGACTAAATTAAATCAAGTTCAAGTAGATGTTGCTCTTTTAAAAGGTAAGCTCGAATAATAAGAAATTTAAAATAAATGGAGGACTAAAAAATGAGTCAAGCAATTCGCCATGCAAAGGCAAATAAACCTCGTCTTTACCCTTATAACGGAGATGTAAATCCTTCTGATATGGACAGGGTACAATCTTTTTCAGGTGGAGGAAATCAACCATTTGAAGAATTATATGAATGGGGTCGGGAATTAAAGATGGCTGTTGACTTTGATATTTTAGAAGCAACTGCCAGTGCAACACAATTAGAATATGGAGAAATTGATACGTATTTAACTTTAGCAAATCTTTCTGCTATGCCATCAGGTGGTTTAGATTTAGATGATTTTAGTAATGCTAAAACTGACATTATTACGGTTGGAAAAGATGATTATAATGGTAATGTTGAACAAACATTATGGCTTCCAAAAATGACTTTGGATTCTATCACTTTGAATATCGCTGACGCTGAAGCTCGATTGGAAAGGTCTTTTGAATTCGCAGGTGATATTCTTATGCGTTTAAGAAATGATAATAAATATTTTATCTATAATAAAACTACAGTTGAATCTGGTTATTCCGCTAGTGCTTATGATATTACACTTAATGACCCTGTGCCTGTGGAAGACCCAAATCATTCTGGAGTTTATATTTTTAGAGTTTTAAGAGTTCGCAGTGGTACTACGACTGAATTAACTTTGACAACTGATTATACTTATACATCTGGAACTACTACTTTACAAATTTTGTCAGCTACGACTGGCGACGTTTATAAAGTTTATTATACATCTGATTCTTGGGGAACTGCTGGTGACCCAACATCATTGAATGATTCAGATGGTTATTATATTGACGCTGATAGCGTTACAGTTACATTGCAAAGTGGAACTGGAACAGAAGTTGAATTAGATTTATTAACTTCGTTAAATATTGTTGCTACGTTAAATCGTATTTCTGAAGCGGTTATTGGTAATGATGAAAAGATTCTTAAAGAAGTTGAAAGTAAAACTGTCACTGTTACTTTAGGTGGACGAGTTAAAAATTCTACTATTGGTGAAATTTTAATGGGTCAAGCTGGAAATGATTGGGGCATTTTAGACGCTCAATTATATAAGGACGATATCACTTTAAGAGTTAAAGTTTATGAAGACGAAACGAAGTCTACATTTAAAATTGGCTACAAAGTAACTGATTTATTCATGACTTCAACTAGCCAAGATGAAGGTAACGCGAATGAATTTTTAACGAAAAATGTGACATTACAATCAGATAACTTATTGATTTCTAATGTTATTGGTGACATTACTGCATAAATTTTTTAGGGGAAATATAACCCTTTCCCCTTCCAATTATTAATTAGTTAGGTAAGGATAGGTACATGTTAAAAATTACTGCAAAGCAATTGAATCATATAGAATTTAATTCTAGTAAGACGTTGGCAGGTGAGGTTTGTCGAATTATCGAAGAATTTCAGAAAACTCAAAAAGATTTGAATAATAATGAAAATATCAATTTGTTGAAAGAATTAGTCAAAAATAAAATTTTTGAGTCTGGAAGGTATCGACAAGAATTAATTAAACAGTTTTCTAAAGGTGTAACCTATTTTAATGTTGATTTTACCAAGCCTAACAACATGAAATAGGTTTTTTTTATTTTAAGGAGTTTTATATGTTAGACGAAAGATTAAAACAGCTTGAGATTGAAGTTGCTTATTTAAGAAAAGGAATTTTAGATTTAATTGATATGATTGAAAAAAAAGAATTAGAAACACATTATCATCTTACAAATATTTTTTTAAATAGTGAACATTTAGGTACGTTTAAAAATGAACAATAAAAAGGAGTCAGGTATGGATACCAAACAAGTTGATATGGAAGAATTTAAAAATACGTTATTTGATATTCAAAAATTATCTTATATGATACAAGATAATAAATTACCATTCACGTATAATAAAGAAACTTATCAAGCACGAATGCCAAGTCAAGGTGAAAAGGCTGAAGCTGAGGAACATAGAGCAGAAAAACAAATTGAATTTATTCAACGTCCAAATTGTAAAACTAGAACCGAGTTACGGAAAATTTTAAAAGAAAATAATATTGTAGATATAGATAAATTAGAAGCTCAAATTAAATCTATTAAAAAACAATTTAAAAATATTTATTTACAATTGGCTCCAAGATTTAACGAAGATAAAGAGGGTATTCAAGAAGATATTAATAAGGTGAATGAATTACAGACTGAATTACAGTCTATTCATCAAGAAATTAATAAACATTTAGCCCCTTCATTAGAAGATAGATTAGAAGCAGTTTATTTAGAATATTTAGTTTATTTATGTACCGAGCAGTCAGTTGATGGAAAATTTGAAAGAGTTTGGAAGACTTTTGAGGAATATAGAAACGATAATTCTCCATTAGCTACAAGAGCTATGATATGTATGACACATTTATTATTTAATGTTAATCAATTTTAATTATGCTAGAGAGCAAATTAAGACAATTAGCAAGAAGTATCTATTGGCAATCTATGTATCGAGCTTCAAAAGATAATGGAGTTCATTTGTTTGATAATCAAACAAATTTAAGTGGATTACAAATGATATTTTTATATTGGCTTCAAATTTATTCAAGCTTATATGATATTATGGCTCAAAAAGAATATCCGTTTTTAAATGAAGATTATTTAAAAAATGATATTAGAGTTGATGCATTTTTATATTATCGAAAACGTCAAAACGAATTAGAATTAGCGAAATATAAGGAGGAGCAACTTCAACAAAACACTAAGTTTAAAGGTAAAGCAGGTAAACAGACTAGTTTTAATGTTGATTTTGCATAATTTTTTATGCCAGGAAGTTCATATATAATTAGTTATTTAAGCGATTTTTCTGATGTTCTTAGTGGAGCAAGGCAGGTTGAGAGAATTAATAAGGAAATGTCTCAAACTTTATCCTCTGATTATGTTAGAGCCACTAAAGTTATTGGTACAAGTTTAGACAAAGTTACAGAAAAACCAATTAAACTTAAAGGTGGAGAGGAAGCCACTCAAACTATTACTAAATTAGGTACTGTTATTCAAACAGCAGATGGTTCATTTAAAGAATTTACTAAGACACAAACCTTTATTGACGGAGAATTACAAAAAACTTCTGGTTCGTTAAAAGACGTAACAAGTAATTTTAGAAATACAGAACTTTCTTTAGGAAAACTAATTGAAAAACAACAAGATACTTCTGCTTCTATGATTAAGCTTGTGGGAGCATCTAGTCAATTAGGAACTAATTTTAATAATACTCAAGATATTACTAATAAATTTCAAAAGCAATTAGCTAATTTTGGGCAAGTTTCTAATGTGGTAAGTACTAGCTTAGGAAAAGTTACCGACACTTCTAAACAGATTAATACAGTTGTTCAAACAACCGATGGTAAATTTATTCAATTAAATGAAACTATAAAACGAATGCCAAATGGATTACAGACTGTTTCAAGAAGTGCTAAAGATGTTAGTCAACAATTTCATGTTTCAACTCAAGCTTCTAATAATTTAAATAAAAGTACAGTGAGTCTTGGCGAAAATATTGGACGTTTAGCTAAAAGAGCGTTATTAACCATTCCTATCTGGTTAGCCCTAAGAGGTGCTATTCTTGGTACTTTTAGAGTTATTTCAGATGGATTAAAAACAATAGCGGAACAAGATAAAGCTTTACAAAAAGCTCGTAGAAATATCGAAGCTACTTCTAAAAGTCAAGAAGAATTGACTAAAAATTTTGCTCGTTTACAGAAAGAAGCTCTACAATTATCTTTAACCAGTGGGAAGAGTATCGAAGAAGTTACTACTGCTTTTCAAAGATTTGCAACGGTTGGGTTCGATACTGAAGTCGCTTTAATAGGTATGCAATATGCAACAAAATTAGCAGTAGCTGAATTTGGAGATGCTGTTGACACTGCTGATGCTTTTGCTCGTTCTCTGAGAGTTTTAATTGGAGAATCTGGAGATTCTGAAACTCAACAAAAACAAATCGCAGAAGCACTTGCGTTAACTGACCAACTTTGGCAAAATAATGCGTTTGAAATTAAAGAATTTTCTAATAATTTAAGAAATTTTTCCGCAGTGGCTAGAGTGGCAAATATTAGTGTTAACGAAACTATAGCCTTGTTAGCTACTTTAAGTACAGGTGGTTTAGCAAATAGAGCTGGCAGATTACTAAGAACAACAGTTTTAAAAGCTTTAAGAAATATAGACGAAGTTTCTCAAAAATTAAAATTATCATTTAACCCTGCAACAGAAGGAACTTTTGATTTTGTTTTAAAACTAGTCGATGCTTTAGATAGCTTAAATAAAAGTCGTAAAATTCCAACAGACATGGCAGACATTTTAGGTGATTTGTTTAGTGTTCGAAGCACTGAGGTAGTAGCATCTTTAACAGCTTTGCGTAGGACATTAGAAACTAATGCTAAAGTTGTACCAGATGTTATTAAATTAGATGAGACTTTTACTAAAGTTACCGAAACAACAGGAGTCTTAGTTGATAGATTTCATAACGCTAATCGTGAAATTGGTAAAGCTTTAGTTACTGGTTTAGTTGGTGGAGAAAGTTTTGATGATTCTTTAAAAGATATTGTTGAAACATTAGAAGAAATGAGAAAAAAAGCCGAAGACGTTGGTTCAGCTTTTCAAGAATTTGGACAATTAGCAATTAGAACTCCTGTTGGTTATATTGTTGGAGAGTTTATTGAATTAAGAGAAAAAGTGGCTATTGAAATGGCTAAAGTGAACGCTTTAATTGTTCAAGGGTTACAGGGAGAATTAGATTTAAATCAATTACAAAAATTAGTACTGACATTATCAAAATTAGAAGATATTTCTCCTTTTGGAGGAGAACAAACTTTAAATCAACTAACTAAACAGTTATCTGAACAGGCTCAAATTCTTAGAGACGAGTTAGCGTTAGCTTTAAATCAAGGTTTATCTAAAGAAAGATTGCAAGCTTTAGCTAAAGAGTTAGAAACTGTCGATTTTAATATTTTAGGTTTGGATGAAGAGTCTTTCAATAAAGTAAAACAAGATGTACAAACAAAGTTAAAAGAATTAAATAACACTATTGCACGAGAAACAATTAAAACTCAAGATATTCAATTATCTTTAAAAAAAGAACAAGATATCGCTAAATTAATTTTAGATATTGAATTGGATAAATTAAAAGCTATAGGAGCATCAAATTCTGAATTATTAAAAGCAGAGAGTTTATATTCTGCCCAATTAAATATAGAAGAAGACACCTTAGATAAAGTAAAACGAAAATTAGAATATGAAAAAGCTATTAACGAGGAGCGTAGATTACAAAATCGTCTTGGAAGCGAATCTATTAAATTATATGATATTGCTCAAACAGAAGGTATTGATGTTGCACAACGTATCGGAGAAGTATTATCTGATGAATCTCTTTTTGGTAATTTTGTACGTGAAGGTGGAAGAGCTTTAGAAGTTTTTAAAGACCAATTCAGTGATTTATATAAACAGCAACAAGCGTTAGCTTTTTATAGAGGAGAATCGATTCCTGGAGTTTCTCCTTTTGCTCAAAATGCATTAAGAGGAGGATTTGGTATACCTATTCAAGAAGAAGCTATTCGTCGTCCAATTTCTCAATTTACCCCTTCTGTTACTTTAGCTCAGAGCAGAGCAACTAGAGAATTTCAAAGATTAGATGTAAATGTTCAAGCTCCTGTTGCAATTTCTGTTTCAGTTGACCCTTCGAATTTAGAAGAACTTGAAAATTCAGTTGTTGATAAAATTGCTAAACAAATACCTCAAGTTGGGTCTAAAGTTAATCAGGCTTTTGCTCAAGCTTTAGGAAATAAACAAAATAGAGTTATATAAGGAGAATTAAAAAATGGCATGGTATCCTAGTTTTAAATTATATAATAATACAGGTAGTATTTTAATATACCATATTGAAAATGTTATAGAAACCAATTATCCTCAAGATAATCCAGCTTTTGTTCAATTATCAAATTTAAGAAGTTCTAAAGGTATAATTATTCCAGGAGGTTCAAAACCCTGGGAATTAACTATGCGAGGTGTTTTAATAGGAACTGATTATACTGATTTACAGAATAAAGTATCTACCATGCAAAGCACCATTGTTAATAATACTCCTTATCTTTTAAAAATTGATACTTCAATTTCAACACAAGATTCTATTAATGTTCAGCGTTTAACTCCAATTGTATTTGAACCTGGACGCAGAACTAAATTTCAATATTGGAATATTACTTTATTAGCTAATAGTTGGTAAAAGGAGAATAAATTATGGCAGAATTAACCATTTATGCAAATGTTGGAACATCAGATAACCCTTTAAATTTATCAGGAGCAGATTGGATTGAAATCGATGTTGATAATGATGAATTAATTTTTTCTGGAGGGTCTGATACTGTTGCCGATGGAAAAGCTATACCATCAGATACACAATTAAATCAAGCAGGTTTATTATTATTACAACCTAGAGTTGAACAAACTTATGATAAATATTTTTTAGCTGATTCCAATGCTAATTTATTAAGAGAAATACATAATATGGGGTCTGGAAATTATAGATACGTTATGGCTTGTTCTTTTGATGGAGAAACTGCATCAGAACCTGTGCTTGAACTTTGGGATGATACAGATTTAGATTCTGTGGATGCTACATCATTAGGTTCAGGTACTCCTTCTTCTTCATGGTTTCGAGGAGTTGCCACTACTGATGGATTACCTGGAGCTGGTTGGACAGGTTCTCGATTAGCTGGTTCAAGTGATGGACATTTTCTATGGCTTAATAATGAAAATGGAGCTTTATCTGGAGCAGATGTTCTTTATTTTCAATTAAAAATTGTTATACCTTCAACAGAAACTGATGGTGGAGCAGAAGTACCAGTTTTTGCTATTAAATATGCAACAGTCTAATAGGATAAATTATGCAAATTAGAAATTTTAATTTCAATCAAACAAAAATTAATACTTTTATTATAGATACTTATAGTGGAAATTATTTATGGTTAGGATTTGTCAAAGATGGAACCACATGTAACTTAAAAAAAGTTTCTGCTAATAATCCATTACAGACGTATTTTACATTAGATGTTGCGATTGATACTTGGAAAAAATTTGCTATTTATTCTCAATATCTTTATACTGCTGTTGATGATTCCAGTGTAATAGGTATAAGATATGCTTTAACTACACCGCTAGTTATTAGTACCAATTTTACCAAACCTGATGGAATTACAGAAGCTCCGATAGATATTCAAGTAACTAGTAATTATGTATTTTTTTTATTACCAGGTTTAATCAGTGGAGAAAATGCAAAAATATGTAAATTTAATTTAACAGGAACATTTATTGAAACTATTGATTTATCATTAATTCAAAATGCTTCCTCATTTACAGTTATAGATGATACAAATTTATGGGTTGTCACAAATACAGAACCAACTTCATTAATTAGAATATGGAATGATGGAAGTTGGAATTATTCTATCAATTAAGGAGTAATTAATGAGAGATTTAAATAATTTAAATAGAGAACATGATAATCAATTAATAGGAGATAAAAAAATGAGAGCAGGTACATTTGCATTAAAAGAAAATTGGAAATTTCAAACTGTTGATAAAATGACAGGTCAAATTTTACAAGAAGAAGAAAAATGTAATTTAATAGTTAATGATGGATTAGAAAGAATTGCTAAATTATTAATTGGAGTCGATACAACTTATTTCCGAGCTATTGCTATAGGAACAGGTACAACTTCGGTCACAAATAGTGACATTTCATTAGAAACTGAGTTTACAAGAGAATTAGCTGATTTAAGTTATGAAGCAGATTATAAAGCTAAATTTACAAAAACATTTACATTTAACAGTGGTGTGTCTGAAGATATTACAGAGGCTGGACTTTTTGACAGTACTACAGTATCTGGCTCTTCAATGTTAGCTAGAACAACTTTTTCTGCAAAATCGGTTAGCAGTGAAATTAATTTAATTGTTACTTGTACGATTACAGCTAGTAGAGTTTAATAAAAAATAAAGGAATTTTTTATATGGCTTGGTTATCACCTTATTCTAAACGTGTTCAATTAACAATCGATTCTAGTGTTATAGACTCGAATTTAACTCATTTCCCTATTCCTATCTTTTTAGATAGTTCTGCTGGAAAATCATCTAAAGATATTACAGAAATTTTTGATGATTTAGGTGCAAATTCTAAAAAAATAGCAGTTACTGAAAGTGATGGAACTACTCAATTATATGTTGAAATTGAGCAATGGGATAATGTTAACGAAAAAGCTGTATTATGGGTCAGTAAAAGTGATTGGACACTTTCATCTTCATCAGATACTGAGATTTATTTATATTTTGATAACACTCAAGCCGATAATAATACTTATGTTGCAGATATAGGTTCAAGAACAGAAGTATGGGATACAAATTTTAAAACTGTTCAACATTTAGAAAATACTACCGACGCAACCAATACTCACACCTTAACTGAAGTAAATTCTCCAACACGCACCGCTACTAAAATTGGCAACGGGCTTAGTTTAGACGGTTCTACTAATTATGCCGAATTAGCCGATTCAAATGACTGGGATTCTAATCAATTTACGGTATCTTGTTGGTTTTATGAAGATAGTATGGTGGTTCAAAGACCTTTATTAAGTCGTTGGGAAAGTTCTCCGAAAGTATGGGCATTAAATAAAGGTTATTCTGATTCTAACGATTTTAGATTTTATGTAAGGTCAGGAAGTAATAGCCCTTATGGAAAAACAAGTGTAAATTTATCTAACAATACATGGTATCATGTCTACGTTATATATGACGGAACAGGTTCAACAAACACAGATAAGTTAAAAATTTATATCAATGGTTCTTTAGCCAGTCTGTCTTATGATGGAACATTACCTGCCACTTTAAATACTAACGAGGCTAAATTTTACATTGGAGCAGGTTTATCTAATGCTCAGTTTAGGTATTGGAACGGAGATATTGACGAAGTTAGATTTAGTGACACTAATCGAGATGCATCTTGGGGGAAATTAGAATATTACTCAGGAGATGATAATCTTATCACTTTTGGTGATATAGAATCTTTCAGTGTTTCTTTAACTGAAATCTTTTCTTTATCTGATACTTGGGATATTGCAACTAATCCAGAATTCTCAGAAATCAACGAAACATTTACCTTAGATGATTCTTGGGAAATTAATTCAAATCCACAACAAGAATCAATCACTGAAACCTTTACTCTATCCGATACGTGAGATATTTCAACCGTTGAAGATGTTTCTCTTGCATCTAAAATTATCTCTTATAATCCTTTAATTTATGTAACAAATACTAATCCTGCTAAAATAGTTAAAGTTGATATTACAGACCCTGAAAATCCAGTATCTTCTGTATATACTAT
>Ga0180433_10002952_pt1 | contig 25595 bp, 8 predicted proteins | sample SS_ome_8_FD_132980 | JGI IMG/M metagenome (GOLD analysis project Ga0180433, IMG submission 132980) | Hypersaline lake sediment archaeal communities from the Salton Sea, California, USA - SS_1_D_1 metaG | ecosystem: Environmental > Aquatic > Non-marine Saline and Alkaline > Hypersaline > Sediment... | reverse complement strand
TTTCTTCAAGTCGTCTGTTTAATTCTTCTCTTATTTGTTCTTTTGTCCCAAGACCTGATAATTTGTCGTAGCCCAAAAATGCAAACGAATCTTCCATGTTGAGCAACGCACTCATTATGTGGTCATCTTGCGTAAGACCTTGATTTTTAACATATTTCTGCTCAACTTGCCCGAATTGCTGGAAAAGAATGTCTTCTTCTGTTACATCCGCAAAATTTGAAACAAATTCAGAGGACAGTCCTTTCAAAGACTGAATGTTTCCAGAAATGTCTTTTACAAACTCACCCACATTTGGTATAACTCTGATTTGGTTGGCTCTAACTATTTGTTGTAGGGTTTTTCCAGACCTTCTTGCAATGTTTTTATACATTGTCTTTGCTAAATCTGACAAAACAGTTGCCTTTTCTAACCCGATGTTTTGAATTTTTTGAAGCTCGGTTTTCAAATAATCCAAAGAATCATTTAATGATGCGTTTTGTGGAAGTTCTTCTCTTTGTGTTCCTTCCATCTGGAACCTTATGTCTGGGTTTTTGGGGTCAAAAGAACCAACGTTGAATAGTGATTTTATTTGGTTTGGTTCAAATACAACAAATACGTCTGAGTCTATGATTTTTGCTGTGCCAGAATCTTTTATGTCTCTGAAAATAACACCGTCTCCTAACTCTTTATCTCTTGCCTCTCTTACAACATCGTCTGTTGTTCGACTATCCTTGTAATCTTCTACAATTATATCACCTTCTTGTGCCGCAAATTCTGCGTCCATTTCGTTATCAAACCATTCAGAGCTACCGTTTGGTCTATCAACAAAATATCCTGTTGGGTCTACCTGATGCCAGAATCTTCCATTCATGTCAATTTCCTGACCATCTCTGATATTCAAGAATGTAGCATAAACTGTTCCTTTGCCTTTTTTTAATCCGCGAACATAGGTTTTTGCATTTTCGATATTATCTGTAAAGAATGCACCAGCATCTTGGGTTTTACCTCTGCCCATTGTTCTAAATACTGTAAACTCTTGGGCACTTGTGCCGTGGTAAACAAGTTGTGGCTCACCGTTTTTGATAACAACGGATGAGTTTCTTACGTCATTTTGCCAATCTCCGAACCAGTTTTTAAACGAATCGCTATAGATTTGAGACTTATATCTATCTGCAAGTGTTTGGTCTCCGTTTACTTGTGGTAGGTTGAGTATTTCTTTGTATAGTTGAGACTCTTTTCCAGTAGGTGTTTTGGACATTGGGTGTCCATTGTTTCTTCTTACAGCTTCTTCTAATGTTATTCTTGTTGTGGGTGTTTGTTCTTGTGTTTCGACAATAGGTTCTCCTTTAATCAAATCTATAGCTACAGCTTTGGCATAATCTTCCAAAGTCATGTAGTTGATTTGTTGTGGGGAATAGTCTGTTAATCCAAGAGAGTTTTTGATTGTGTTCCAAAGAGTATCTAACCATTCTCTGAATGCAGATTTTCTGTTTTCTTCTACTATCTTTGCGCCGTTTTCGCCAATTGCTTGTGCTAATGCTTCTTCGTATAGTGCAATACCTGTTAGGTCAGGTTGGTTTCGGCTTACAAAATCAATGTATTCCCCACCTTGTTCTCGAATTAGTTTGATACCTGCATCATAGTTTTCAGGCATTACTTCTTTTAACCAGTCGATGTAGATGTGTCCAAACTCGTGAATTGGTGTATCAAGAGTCATCTGGTCTTTATTCAAATAGACCTTTTTTTGGTTGTTTTCTCTTACAACAAAGCCTTTGATTGTGTTGTTTACAATAGCATCTGTTCCAGCTAATTGTTTTACCTTTTCTTGAATTTCTTGTTGTGAAAGAATTTCAACGTGGTCTGCTAAATTTGTTCTGTACAGTCGTTGTGCAATTGCGGAAACAACTCGTGTTTTGTTTTGGTCTTGTTGTAATTCGTTTGTTTGATATCTGATGTCTGATGTTTCGCTGCTAAATTCGCCAATGTTTTCTGTGGCCGATTTTATTTGGTTTGGATTAAACGTCACATATTCCATGTGGTCGCCTCCCAATACATCTATCAGCCCGTCATACCCGCTATTTACAAAAATGTCTTTTGATTCGTTTATGGCCTCTTGCACATCTTCTATGTCAGCCAACCCCAATCCATCTACAACTTCATCTGCCTCTTCTTGTGTTATATTTTTATTACCTGTCAATATTTGACCCAAAACCCTAACATTATCATCACCTGTGTATTTGTTGCTTAAATCAAAAGGTTTTTTTATGTTCAAGTATGTGTGTAGCACTATGTCACCAAAAACATCAGGGTTGTCTTTTTTTAGTGCGTCTAATCCTTCTTTGGTAGTAAAGAAAAAACCCAACTTTGTGTTGTCATATGCTGTGTTTTCTCCTTGTTTGGAAATATCAAACTCTGTAAATTTAGAATCTGTCCCATGATAAACAACCAAAGGTTGTCCATTCTCATCGACTACCTTACTTGCGCTGTCAGGGTCATTCAGCCAATCACCAAACCAATTTCTAAAGTTATCAGAATACACCTGCGCTGTCAATCTTTCTGCCTCCGCATCTGTATAACCTAAGTCTTTATAAGATTGATATAATATGCTCGGTTTTCCGTTTGGAGCCAAACTTAGTGGTTGTCCATTGTTTCTTTCAATGGCTTCTTGGATTTGGCTTCTTTGTACTTGAAACCTAATCTCAGGCTCATAATCTGTTCTAAGGCGAGGATATGGAGGGTCTTTTTTTACTACAACAACAGGTTTTGTTTGGCGGTTTCTTAGCAGAATTTGAAAACCTTTCGGTTCGTATTGGTCTCGTAGTTTGTTTACTTCAATTGAGCCTTCGTCATATCTGGTTTTATTCAGGTAAATAGTATTAGGTTTGTTGGGAATTTGACCCTTAAACATCCCAGTGGAGCGAAGTTTTTTTATAATGTCAAGTGGTGTTGTAATTGTTTCGTTAAGCTGTCGTCTTTTGGGTGTGATTGCTTTGCCCAAATTTGACCAAACGTATCCGTCAATTGTAGATTTATCTACGTTTCTTTCAAATTGTCCAAGTATCTGAAATCCGTCTTTTGTTTCATATCCGAATTGAACGCCTTGCTCATTTATATCATCTCTGTATGCATCTATTAGATTGTCTCGGTACACGCCTTGACCAACAATCTTAAACCGCATGATTGGTTCCCCATCAGAGTCTTTTAGGGTAACGTTTTCTTCGTCGTTTTTTATGTGCGAATAGATGCGTAAACGAACTTGGTCGTCATTTGTAACAAATGGTAACTCAGAGATTGTTTCCCACAACCTTGAGCGATTTCCGTTTGCTGCTTGTACGTCGGTTACAACACCCTCTACTGTCGTTATAAAACAAGATTTAGCCACAAGTGAGTTCTTTTATAATTTGGTTTGCTTTTGCTTGGGATATTCCAAAGAATGAATATCCTTTCTTTTTGTCTGGTTGTGTTGTCATTCTAAATCCTAAATCAGCAAGCATCTTATACGCTTGTGTTGGGTTTAGTTTTGAAGATGCTTTCAAATATACTCCTTTTCCGCCGGATTCCATAACTTTTGTGAATCTTTCTCCCTCAAATTCAACGACTGCGTGTTTTGCACCTGATACCAAAAACTTAGTCTGGTTTCCTATCATCTCACCATCGTTTATGGTTATGGCTTCCATATCAGAAACATCTTCCATGTATTGCAAATTTGGTGTTTGAGATGAACGGAGTTGCTTCATTGCATCTACTCTACTTTGCAGCCCATTAAAGTTGCCATTTACATCCAAGTAAGCGTTCAAATAGCTGTTGGTTACTCTAAAACCCAAAGATACTAAATCTTCTCGTAGTTTCAAAACTTCTAACTTTTTTTGTTCGCTTAAATGCTCAAAGTTGTTCTTTGGGTTTTTGACTCTAATAAACAACCCGTCTTGCTCGTTTCTTACATATGTTTCTCCATTGTGAGAAGAAAATGCCACATCCATAACAACATCGCCACCATCCAACACTTCAATTGGTTTGTTGAATCGAGACTTTCTATCAACTTGTTTTACAACAAATGTGTTCCCGGTAGATATTAACATTCCAAGTGATGCCAATTCTAATCTCAAATCATTGAGTTGTTCTGGTGTTCTGGTTGGATTTGATAGATAATTATCTAAAATGCGCATCGCTGCCTTATACTTCTCTGTAGGTAGGTGCAGGACTTGTGACAAGTTCATTACAGAACCACCTTCTTTTTCAAGAAGTTTAGTTCTTTTTTCCATCTCCTTTTCTCGCTTGTCTCTTCTTTTTTGCAACGTCAGGTTTGCCTCAGAGCTTGCTTGTGTTCTATCTATGTCAATTTTAGATAGCGTTTCTCTTCGTTTTAATTCTTTGCCCAAATTGATAAGACCCTGATTCTTTTGATAACCAATGACCACATCAGATTGTATGATAAATGACCAAAGTGCTGTTCTCAAATATGGGTTTAACTCTTCGTTCATCATATTGATGACTTCTTGTGGTAGCCCGGCAGATTCCATAAGTGCTGAAAAACTTGTAAACGGCTCACCTCTTTCAACAGATTCTCTGTATGCTTTGGCTAACAATCCGAATGTTACATTTGGGTCGAGACCCATCATAGCAAGAGCCATCATAAGACTTTGTGTGGGCATGTTTTGCTGGCTGTCAAAGTTTTGGGAGCGAGTGTTAAACTCTCTCATTTTTGCAGCATACTTGATTGCTGTGTTGTATTCTGTGGCTGTCAAGTATTCACCATTTCTCATTTTTGTCCAGATTGCAGCAAGATTATTGAGTGTTGGCCGAACACTGTTTCCTACTTCAAACGATACGGCTTGTATTTCACCATCTTTGGTTTCAATTCTAAATGGTGTTTGTGCTGTGCCTTTTCTCTTAATTTTGTTCACACCTTCTTCATCACGAGATTCTACTATCCAAGTTGAACCGTCTTCGTTTTGGAATGATTCTCCTGCGTTACCATACATGACAATGTGGTTCATTCTCTGCATTGGTGTCCCATTTTCAGGATATGGTGGGATAATGATTTCTTCTTCCTCTACTTCTTCGATTGGTTCTGTAATATCTTCCTCTACTTCTTCGGTTTGGGTTTCGGTTTGGGGCGTTTGCATCTGCACATTGTCTTGGGTTTTAGATGTGGTTATGATTTGACCTATTGGAATGCTTACCGTTTGGTCTTCTGATTCAGAGTCATTAATTTCTTCCTCTACTCGTGGTTGATATTCTTTTCCAAACGTGTTTTTAAATGATTCTTCTCTTGTGCTACCTTCTGTTTGCTCAAACATATCATCTCTTTCTACCAGAGGTGCTGTGTAGTCGAGAATGACTTTTTTGACATAATTCTTTGACGCAGGTTTATCTTTTTTGCCACCTTGTGAGTTGAGCTTCATAGCAATGGCAACACCATTTGGATACATTTGTTCCAGAGTTGTTCCTTCAAAAATGTTTGGTTGTGAAACAAACTCTTTTAGTGATACTTTGTCTTGTCCATAAAACATATACAACACACTAATTGCATCTTGGATGTCTCGAAGTATTCTTTTACTTTTTGGCAATCCAACAATATACTTCATTGATTCAAGCAAACCGTCTCTAATTGCCGCAGGGATGGCTTCTGCTTGCATTTCAAGGTTTGCTTCAGGTGTTATGTATAAGAGCATGTTTGCGGTCTTCTCAAGCTCTTTTGCACCAACGGGTGTTAATGTTCCGTCTTTTTTGAAGAAATTGGCTCTTTGTGCATCATTCAAATACTTAGATACCAGTCGGTAAATGTCTTTGATGTTTTCACGAATCATCGCATTTGGTGTTTTTTCGGTGTCAAACACCATTTTTGCAAACGCATCTTTGTCTTGCTCGGACATCTTTGATGCAAGTCTCTCGGGTGAAATAGATGATTTACCACCAGTTTCCAAATCTTCTGCTCTATATTGACCAAGTTGAACGGCAACAGGATTTGACACAGTTGTTCTTCTAACAAGAATTGGGTTTCGCATACCCATCACCTCATCTTTTGTTAATCCAAACTCTTCTGCTCTTTCAGCCAACTGCTCTTTGTATGCTGTACCACCTTGTCCATAATGAAGTTTAAGACCAAGGGTTCTATTGTTGCCTTGGATGACATCACCATTCTTTGTGACAACAGGTGCACCGGAATAAGCGGTTCTTGACACCGCCAAATCTTCAAAACGAGGGTTGTCTGCAATATCTTGTTGCTTGGATTTTGAGCCAGCACCATCTCTTTCTTTGGGTTGCGCTTTTGGTATACCGTGATTTGGATTTCTTTGTCCAGACAATAAGTGAGACGCTTCAATATCGTCTATTTCAACAATCTCGTATTCTGCTGGGATTGCTACTTGTTGTGCTGGTGTGGGGCCATCAGAAAACTGAATACCATTGGGGTCGCCCATCTCAGTCTTTGCTTCATCTGGGATTGCTACCTCATTTGATACTTCGCCAACAACGTTGTCTCCTTCAATTCGTGGGTTTTGTAGGGTGACTGCACCACTTGTGTAAACAAGTGTTATTTCATCTGGGTTTTCTTCGATTTGAGATTCGATGGTTTCTCTCTTTGACTCACCTTTTTCTACCGCACCTACGTTTTGTAAGTCAATGACAATTCTTGTTGAAATAAATGGTCTGTCTGATAGTACTGTTCCAACGATATCATCTCTTTGGTCTGATAAGAATTCTTCTTGTGAAAAAGATGCTGTTTTTCCTTCGCCAATTTTATGTGCTTGAACAGCTTGCATGAATTCTCCATCTGCTGTCTTAAACACCATATACACAGCACCGGGAACCAAGTCTTCTTTGGTTCTACCCATTTCTGTTCTACCATAATGTCTGCTGTCACTTGATATGGTATCTCCTGCTTCGTTCAATACCTTGCCGTCTTGTGTTACATATACTAAGTCGTAAGCATAACCTTCTGGTTCGTATTGCGATAGGGGTGTTGTTTGGTCAGATACGTTTCGTTGTGTGAATTTGTATTTAACGCTTGTTTTTGCCAGTACTTGTCCTAACTTAGTGTCTGGTGAAATAAGCTGCTTTCTGATATCTGAAAGCTGCTCATCCATTGTTTCGTTTTGAAATAGGAAGTCTCCTGCGCGAAATACTCCAACAACAGTTCCGTCTTCAGCAATGACTTGAATCATTAACTTTTGGAAATATTCTTCCAATGCCGCATTTTTTTCTTCTTGTGATTGGGCTTCACGAAGTTTTTCTTGAAGTGTCGTGTTTTGTCCTTGATTGTACTGGTTGTTTGCAACACGCAAAATGACTGTATCGCCTTGTTTTAGAGATTCAATCTTTGGTTTGGATGCGTCTGTTATACCAGAACCTTCTTTGAAATCTGATTCAAGGATTACGCCGTTTCTTCGTACAATGGTTGCATTTCTGTCCACTGAGTCTGGTTCGATACCCAACCGCTCTCTGAAAATGGTGGATTTGTCTTGTCCGTCTGCCATGAGAACGTAGTAACGGATGCCGTCATATACCACTCTAACGTTTGGTTCTCCATTGTTTACTTCGTTTACATTGATTAAGTTTTCGTCCGCCAAAGATACAACATGTATCTCAGATACAGGGCCATCTACTTCCATCATCATACCAAGCACTTTTGAGTATGTGGAAGGGTCTTTTCTTTCAAGAAGCGATAGCACTCGTTCAATAGACATTTTCATGGCTATGACTGTATCATAGAAATGTGTTAAAACAGATTTTAGGTCTGTTCCAAAGAATCTAAATGAATCTGCACTGTTTCTGGATTGTTCGGGTGTCTTTGGTGCATTTACCTCTTGTGCTACCTCACCTCTATCTTCGACAATTTGTTGGATGTTGTCTACAACCGGAGATATTTCATCTGCTAAAATATCAATTTGTCGGTCTCTTGTTTCTTTGTCATCACTCAAAATCTCTTCATCCTTGTTAGCTTCTTGGATGAGTGCTTTTGATAAATCTCTTTTTGAATCATAAGTGTTGCCTCTAAATGAAAAAGAGCCGTCTTCGTTTTGAGTAACTTCATTTGCAAGTGCTTCAGCAGCACCTTGTACTCTCACCATTCCGGGTGTAGAGCTTATGTATTCTTGTCTTTCTTCGGGAGTTGTTTGTTCTCTTGCTGGTGGTTTGGGTTCTGCTTCTTTTTGTGGTTCTTTAGACTGGTTAATCATATCTTTGTCTCCACGCTTAATTGCTGATTCAAAGCCATCAACAAAACGTTGGTAGGAAACAGGGTTTTGTAAGCCGTTGTATAACTGTCTTAACATATCCCCATCGTGTTCGAGAGCAAATAAATCTTCTACTTTTTGTCGAATCTCATCTGCTACAACAGAACCTCGTGGACTCGCTTTCATTATAGAGTTTACAATCTCTTCTTGCACCATGTCAATGTTGTCAGAAGAAATGCCTTTCTCTACATTTTCAATTCTCTTTAGAAGTTCTTCGTTTTGGTCTACCTCACGCTTGGCTTGTTTCTTTGCTTCGCCTTCAGACGCATTGTAGTTTTGTCTTTGTAGTTCAAGTGTTTGCTTAATGTCGTCTTTTACCCGCTGTATATTTTCAAGAGTTGGGTTTTCCAGAATTGAGACAAGAGTGCTTTCAAGGCCGCTTGATTCAAGTTCTGTACGAAGTGTGTTTGCTCTGTCAAATGCATTATCAGATTGCATTAAGTATGATGCAATTGTATGTTTTGCTCTATCTCTTGCTTTGAGTTGTTCTGGTGTTAGGGTTGCTTTTGCTAAATCTTCTGCTTTCTTTAATCTTCTTTCAAGATTTGTTCTTACTTGCTCGTACTTTTTTCCTTCGCGCAAAAGTCTTTGTGCTGCTTCTTCTACATCTCTCCCACCAAGTGCTTCTTCAAGTTGTTGATTATCACCATTTGTTGATTCAACAACTGTATCTTTCATAAGTTGGACCATTTCGTTTAAGGTTCCATACTTATAGGCAACTTCATAAAACTTCATGTCGGCTGCCTCCAACACGTTTTTGGCGTGTAGAACATCATTATCTTCCATTGCGGATGCTGACTCAACCGATGCTGCAAGCTGTGTGTTTGCGTTGTCAAAACGTGGGGATTGCAAGGTGTTTACCAAATGCACACGCATCGCTTCATTTAGCTCTGTTTTAGCCTGTTCTTGCTGTTGTTGTTCAGCTTTTCTTTGTCCTCTATTGAATACAGCACCTCCGCCAGAAAATAAGAAACCTGTCAAAAATCCAGCAACAGCCTCGTCCCACCCATGACCGGATGTGAATGTTTTGGTGATGTTTTCACCCATCGTTTGTGCAAAACTCAGGTTTGATTTGCCATAATCTGAGTTGAACACATCATAGTACTGTTGTGCTGTTTGAGCCGATACACCTTGTGCGACTTCTTCAAATGATTCAGACAAGTTGGGTACTATAAACCTACCAAGTTGTTTAGACTTATACCCAAGTTTTTTGATTGCTGTATCCGCAATTTCTTTCTCTGCTCTAAACAATCCGTTTTTGGCAACAAGTTTTTTTGCTTGTTCAGATGCTGGAACTCTAAATGGAACCTTTGGTCGCATCAGTGTTCCGATTGTGGGAATGTTTGTGAGTGTTAGAATGGCAGCATTCAACCCAAATGTTGTGTTACCAACCTTATTTGCAGCATCGCCAACTTCGGATAAAAATGATTCTGGTGGTTCTACTCCGTATAACTCTTTATACTTCTCAATCTGTGCTTCTTCAAATTCCATCACAGACATATTGGCTTCAAGCGAAGCTTCTCCGAATGCTGTGTGAGTCATCCTAAGTGCATATCCAGATGTTTTGCCAATATCTTTAATGGCATCGCCTGTTCTAATTGCGTTGCGCAATCTGGATATTTTGCTCACATCTTGTCCAACATCAAACGCTTTTGCCAAAGAATAAACAGAACGATACCCTGCTTGTAAAGTTTTTGGCAATTTTGCAACATTGCCAAACCCCGCTGTTAAATAAGCAAGTGCTACGTTTTCAGCAAAAACTGCTCCAATAGTACCTACAGTAAATCCAAGTTGTTGTCCAAGGTCTCCCCAAGCCTCTCTGTATTTAAAAAACGCACCAAGTGCCCCGCCCAACCCAGACTGGTCTTGCTTGTATTGTTGAAATTCACGACTCCTATAAACAGGAAACAAATCACTAACTGCTTTTGCTTTTCTTGCTGCTCTTTCCCCAGATTCAGTTTGCCACAATTTCTTTACATCGCCTGTTGTGATTGCTTCAAAGTCTCGCCCGTATTGTGTAAAGTGATTTGTAAAAGCGTTCGCTCCCAAATAACCAAGACCTTTCATTGCAGACATAAACACGCCGCCAGAACCACGCTGCTGTTCTGCAAAAAATGCTTCGTTGTCTCTTGTTGGACTATATGATGGATAACGAGATACAAACCCTATATCTTCACCACCATAGTTGTAAACATCTTCAAACTTAAAAGTGGGTGCAGAACGACCATATGTGCCCCTTTGAAGATTTTCATCGGTCGATGGTCTTGGAAGATTCCCGCCTCCAAGTTGTGTTATACTCGTTAGTTCGGTCATTGTTGGTTGTCTTCAAAAATTTCAGCAACAGATTCAGGAGTGAGTACATCAATTGTGTACCTTTTTAGTGCTCGTTCTAAATCTGATGTTGCTATCAAATCTCTGTTTTGTATGGCATATTCTGCTCTTTGTTGGTTGCCTGTTACAAATAATAATTCTTCAAGAAGCGACCTATTTATTGTAACCGCAGCCCCCGTTGTCTTATTTACAAGATTTGCTTCAATATCAACATTTCTCTCATCCCCATATGATTGGGGTATTCTTTTATACACAATGTCGTATTCAATTCTGTAATCAGAAGGTCTTTCGTTTTCGTCATATATTGGAATTGTGCGACTCTCTCTTTCGGTTGGTTGGTTATTTTTAGACATTTCTTCAAAAATCTGATTTTCTTTGTTAGCAAGAGATACTTTTTCCATCAAATTGCTTTGTATTTCAGCAAAAGCACTTCTTGCTTCAGATGTTTCTGGGAGATTTGAAATATCAAGTGTGTATGGTTCATACCCCGGTGCTGATACTGTAACTGTACCGTTTATGTTTGTTGTGATTGTCGCACCGCCAAGTTTCATACCATCTTCGTCACCTTCTGTTTGTTGTTCCATTGCTGTTTTAATCGCATCAACAGATGTTAGGTTCTTTAGAGAACTTTCCTCTGGTGCAAGTCTGTTTAGTTCTGAAAACACCTGCATACTGTATGGGTCATCAGAACTAACATTTATTTTCGGTTGGGTAATCATTGTGCCATAACGCTCTTCATACATTTGTGAATACAAATCATCTCTTAATTCAGAAGATGGGGTGTATAATTCATTTCTCGCAAACTCCTTAAAATCAGAAATGTCCATATTGCTGGCATCATATACCTCTCCGTCATGTATAATATTTAACCTACCGCTACCGTCTTTTATAAAAGAAACAGATTTGCCAAATATATTAAAGTTTTTGCCAAGAAACGATGCTTCACTTGTTAATGCTGCCTCAATATCACTGAGTTTTGAAAGATTCGCATATTCTTCCTCAAATTCATCTCCTGCCTCTCTTTGGATTCTTTCTTCTATGGTTGCTCTATCTGCGATTGCTGAAGAAGCCATGTTGATGTTGGTCATTATTGCATCATATGTCTCTCTTTGTTGTGGGGTAAGGCGTTCAAAGTTGTCTTTGTTTGCAGGGTTGTTGAAAAACTGATTAAACAACTTTTCTGCAAAATATGGGTCATATCTTCTTTGTCCCGGTATGGGATTGCCATTTTCATCAAGAACTGGTTGGTACAAGTCTGTATCTTCAATATTTGGAAGTATCTCGTGCATTAGTTTTGAAATACCATCATCAACATTCGTTTGTGCTTGTAGTATTTGTGCATTTACTTGATTTTCTGCAAAATCTGCTTTTAGTCTTGTGTCTAATTCTGCTCCTTCTGCTGCGGTTTGTGATTGAACAAGCGGTCTGATTTCATTCCACAGTCCTTCTCTTACAGCAAGGGTTCTTCCAAGAGAGGGGTCTTCGTCAAATATTTCAATTAATTCAGATACTCTTTTGCTTTGGTCAAATTTCATTTTTTCTTCGTGACGACGCTGTGTGTTATATTCCCTAAATTCAGCAAGCGCTCCTTGATTTGTTTCAAACGAAACATCTTTTACCCTGCTATATGCATAACTTTGTGTCATGTCATCATAAAACCCTCTCTTATACATTTGAGTTTCAAGTTGGGGTCTTCTTTGTGCAATTTCAGCATCGGATAGTCCTCTTAAACTCTTGTATTCGTTTATAGCGTTATCTAAAACTTCCAAAGCATTTCTATAACTTTCTTGGTCTGCTTCATTCGTTGATGCCGCCAAAAGACCATTAATTCTCCTTCTTTCAGAATCCAGTTGTCCAACAATATCTCCATAATATGTTCTTACAGATTCTCCAAAATCTGAATCGCTAATGTGACCATATTGTGACCACGCATTTATTTCCATTTGTTTTGCTATGCGCGGGTCGGTAGAAAGAGTCGATTCAAGTGCTGAAATAATTTGTGTGTCAGTTATTTCTTCGCCCGTTGTTTTTCTAAACGTAAAACGACTTGTTGTGGGGTCAAATGTCACGTATGTATTTGGCTCAATTTCTTGTAGCCGCTCGTTTGCTATTTCTGAAATATTTACAAAAGGGTTTACATCACCAACACCAGCGCCAATTCGATTGTTTTTGTATGACGAAACACTTGTGCCTGTTTGACCATCACTTATCCAATTATAGAAGTTTTGTAGACCATACTGATAGTTTGCATCGCTGTACAACTCGGGGCTTTCTTCTCGTATCTTTTCCCACTCTGCTTCATAGTCTCTATATGCAAGCGTAGAGTAATACCCGTTTAATACGTTTTTATCCGCCGCAGATGAAATGTAAGACGTTAGTTTTTCTGCTACACCGGGTTCTGATAAATCTCCTGTTCCGACTTCGTTTACGGTATCTACCAAACCTTTGAGTCGTTCCATAAAATACTCACGGTCCTCTGGTTTGACCAAATCCATGTTGGATGCATACTGGTTGATGAACGCTTGTGTTTGAGCTTGTTTTCTGTCAAATTCACCTTGTTTATACATCAATGCTTTGGTCAAAAAATCTACGTCCCACGACGCAGGTTTTTCGTACTGTAAGAAATTTATTTGTGGAGAATATGCACTTGCCATATTGGTTTTTTATTAACCTTCTTGTTGTGTCAAGCCCATTGCTTGTTGCCAAGATTTTAGAGCCACGGGGTCTAACACAGAATACAAATCTTGGTCCGCACCGGGTGTTAACATGATATTACCTTGGTTATCAAAGGTATATGTTGGAGACATTGCATCTGCAATTCCTAAGTTTCTACGCTCTCTGTTGGCGGCAATTCTGTTTGCTGACAAGCGGTACAGATAGTCTCTAAATTGTCTGTCTGTCTCGCCAAGTGCTGCAAGCTGCTCCATTGAGTAACGTTTTAATTCTTGGTCTTGCAGTTGTCTTTCTGTATTAGATTGCTGCAAGTTGATTTGGTCAGACTGCTGCTTTAGTTGAGCATTTGTTATGTTTGCTTGCCTAACAGCTTCGTTGTTTGCACCAAGACTTTGTGCTAAAATGTTTGCTATGTTTCCACCAACTTGACTACCCAAATTTGTAGTAACCATTTGGTTTGCCATTCTTGTGGCTCTTTGGTTTTCTCTTAAAGCTGCTTCAGGAGAAACTTTTATTGGGGTTATTCTCTCCAACCTTGGCATACTGTATGCTCCAAGTTGAAGTGGCATTGGTGGTAAGATGTATGGTGTCTCTACTTGGGGTGGTGTAGGCAGCATAGCTTCTTGTTCATCTTTTTTCCAATCTTCTTTTTCTCCTGTATCCTTGATAAGTTTTTTTTCTTCTTCATCCTTTTTTAATTCGGGGTCGGCTACATCTTCTTCTGGTTCGATGTCCACAGGTGGTGTTTCAATAAAATCTGGTAATACTCTTGTCATTGTGTAATCACCAAACTTTCCATCAAATTGTTGAACAGCTTCAAATCCTTCTCCCTCACCAAAGCCATATTGTCTTACCGCGTTTTCTATTTCCGAATCTGACATCCCAGCAGCCCGTGCTCGTTTTCTCAACTCTTCGTTAAAAGACTTTTGAAACTCTTTTCCAGATTCAACGCTCGTTGGGTCAAAGTCTGGGTTGTTTTCAAAAAACCATGCGTTTGCTTGCTTAAATCTGTCAAATGATACAGGTGCATCACCGCCTGTATAGATGTTTTCACCAACTGCGGGTTGAATGCGAGAAGTAGTTGTTCTTGGGTCAGCGGGGTCAAAAAGAACCGCACCCGTTTGTGGGTCAAAAACCTCTTGCTGGGGAGTAAAAACATACCCTGCCCCTTCTGCTGCAACATCAAGAGGGTTGGTGGTTGTTTCACCCCCATCTTGTTTGCTTTGGGCTTTTATTTTACGCTCTTGTTCCAACATCTCTTTTGTGGGTTTTTTCCCAGAACCTTTGTTGGCTCTGATGTTGTCCCACAATCCACGCTCGGAATAAGACCCGTCTTTTCTTTTAATCATCTCTTTTTTGCCGCCATCTTTGTATTCACCGACTTCACCACCATCTTCCCATGTTGCTCTGGCGTATGCCCTAAAGTGTGGGTTGTTTTCCAAGTTCTTTTTGTGCCGGGCATACCATGCTTTTTTGGCCTTTTCGTTTTTGGGCTTATTCTTTAGATTGGGGTCCCCAAAATGTTTTACTGTCCCGTCTGGTCCGGTGACTTTGTGAGTCTTTCCTTTCCTGTCTGAGCGAGTTACAGTATATCCGCCGTCTTTGTATATGTATTCTCCTGTATCGTTTGTGGGTTTGATATACCCGCCATCTTTAAGAAAATCGCCAATCGTTTTGTAACCACCATCCTTAGCCATCTCGGTAAGACGAACAAGATTCTCTTCACTATCCGTGGTGTAGCCTTTGCCACTTTTGAATACGGGAATAGCTTGCGAACCGCTACCAATACGAGCAACAGGAGTGTTAGGGGTATCATTTGTTTTTTGTTTTCTTGCTTTTTGTCCTTTTGTTTCTTTTTGTTCTTCTTGGATGTTGTATAGTCTGTCGAATACTTGTGATTCTATTCCAAGAGCGTTGTTTATTTGTCTTTGGTTTTGGGAAATTTGCTCTGACAAATATTCTTCGTTTACAAGACGAGTTTGTTCATCTTCTGTTTCTTGTACATCCTCTAAGTCTTTTAGTAGAGATTCTTGTGTGTCAAACAGCTCTTGTATTCCAGAACGCTTTCTGAATCTATCCAGTACTTTTGCGGCGGTGTTTTTTGGGTTTACTTTAAATCCAAGTTCATCACTTAGTGCCTTTGCCCCGTCTTTTCCAACAAAAATGTTATCGCTTAACACCTTTGTGCCGTCTGGCAATGCCATTTTTTCTCCGCCAGTAGAGTGTCTGTCGCCGCCGACTTTTTGTGTCATACCGTCTGGGAATTTCAAGTACTCTGGTGCTTCTACTTCAGCATTTACCATCTGCTCGTTTTGCAAGCCAGTAGTAATTTCACCACTCAGTAGTTCGTATGGATTGACGGAGGTTTCACCGCCGTTTTTGTAAAGCGGGAGACTCTCTGTTGGTTCAATATTAACTGGAAACATGTTTGCTGTTGATAGGTCACCTCTTAATCCGGTGTTTATCATGTTGTAAAACCCTTGTGTTAATCCTTGGTTGTAGGCGAGGTTTTTTAGCTGTTCTGCTTCTTGTTCGCTAATACCCTCTTTTTTGTCTAAACCACCAAGCATGTTTCCTGCCATTGGGGCAACCGCTGGAAACTCAGGAAGTTTACCTCTTGTTTTGAATTTTTCTTTATATTTTATTTTTCCGCCTCTTCCGCCTCTTCTACCTCTTATTTTGAATTTTTGTTTATATTTTATTCTTCCACCTCTTCTGTAAAGCGGGAGACTATCTGTTGTTTCGCCAGTATTTTTGTCTGAACCACCAAGCATGTTTCCTAACATTGGGGCAACCATAGGTAGAATTTTTGGAGCAAGAGCAACGAGTCCTCCAACAGCAAACTCTGGTGTTTCCGGCAATTGCCACATATCTCCAAATGGGCTTGATTCAGTATCAAGGTCTATCTCTTCTCCTTCTGTCATAGGTGTGGTGTCCATTGGTCCTATTTCCCGTTGTTGGTCGGCCTCCATGTAGATGTACGGGTTTGGTGACTCTTTTTTACCAAATACATTTTCCAATCCCTTCATTACTTTAGGACTTAGAAGAGCACTTTCTGTAAAAGCAAGACCTCTCATTACTTGGTCAAATTTTGCTTTGCCTCTTGTGTTTGTTCCAGTATATGTTGTGTTTGCTACATCTCCTGCAAATGTAGAGTTTCTTGGTGAATAAAATGCCATCATCGTAGCCATGTTTTCGGGCGATATTTCTCCGCCGTTTGCATAGCTTTTTATCTCACCACCATCTTTTACATTTTGAATCAAATCGTCGTTGTATAGGTATCCAGTATTAAATAGCTCTTGTCTTCCAAGTTCAGAGCCATATCCTGTTTGTTGTTGTCGTCTTATTTCTGCGGCGCGGTCTGTTTGTTCGTCCATCACGTTTCTCATGCCTTGTCCAAGGCGAATGGCACGAGATAAGTCCATGGCCATGTTTCCAGCAGCACCTGCGGCTGTCATTGCACTAATAGCAGCAGATGGACCACGACCTTGTGCTTTCATTGTATCATTAGCAGGAGATTTACCAAGACGTTGTGCTAAATTTAAGAAAGAAGCAACGCTGTCTTCAATTCCCATTTCTTGGTAGCCAGAATCATTAATCATTCCGGCATTTTGAAATTTCTTTATTTTATTGTACTTCATCTTACAAATATAATGATTTTTGAAACAGAAAGCAAATTTCTTATTTTTCTTGTTATTTTATGGTTTTGTCGAGAGGTATTTTTATTTGTCCGCCGTCTTGAAAAACAGGTGTCGCAATAGCTTGTCTTAGTGCTTCGTTTATGAGTATTGGTTGTGGAGTAAACTGTCTTGGTTGGGCTTGAGCTTGGGGATTTTGAACAAATATCTCTTGTGGCATGATTGGCATAACGCCCGGCATTGTATCTTGTGGTGGAATTATTTGCGGTGCAACAAAAGTGTTATCTGACTCAAGTGGTGGAGACATTTCTTTTGCAAAATATCGGTATTTCTGTTCTTCTCTTTCTTCTAATTGTTGTTGTCGTTGCTCTTCGCGTTGTTGTCTTTGTTCTTGTGGGGATTGTACTTCCTCTAATCCTGCTCTTCTTAAATACTCATTCAAAGATATGTCGTGGATTGCTGTGTCAAACGTGTTATTTTCAATAGCTCTTCTAAGCATTGGTCCGCCCACTTTGTGATACAGAGCATAGAGTTGTTCGTCACTCAAACGAGTGTTTGTGGTGTTTTTTATATTCTCTATTTCTGGTCTGGCGTAGTTTTCTACATAATAGTCAAAGAAATCATCTTGTAATTCAGGAGATGAAATGAAATCGTCTTTTGTTCTCACTCCTCTATACCCCGCTTCTTGTGCATAATCTACTACTTCATCTCCCCAAGTACTCCATTGAAACTGGTATGCTCCAACTGCGCTTGAATTTGGTGATTCTTTTATGTAGATGTTGTTTTCATCCATCACATATTCGCCTGTTTCCTTGTCTCTCCAAGAATTTTCACCGCGAATTATAGATTCTCGTATTAGGTCGTCAGTAGGCATCCCAAGTATTGTTATTTTGTACTAAGTGGTTGAAAATCATTTTGATTCTCGACTCTTTTGTTTGGCGCAGATGCACAAAGAACATCTGTCCTTTCATCATATCTTTGAAAAACGGTCGGTAGTCGTGTGCTGCTTGGTTTATTTCTTTTTCAGCATTGTTTTTAGCCCACCGCCAAATTGGTTGATTCTGGTTTGGTTTGGTGTTGTCAAACATTGTGTTAAAGCTCCACACGTAGTCCTCGTTTATAGATAATGCTTCGATGTGGTCTGTGTTATGTTTTGGATAATTTACGAGTTGTGAGAAGTTTTGTTCATCGTGCTCGATAAGTTTTACAAGCCCTGTGGATTCTCCTTTATTAAACACAACGACTTCGTCAAAGTTCAGGTCATATTCTGCATAGTTGTATTCGTCCTCATATCTTCTTGTATCTATTCTCCATGATACATCTTCCAACTGTTTTGTCTGCAAATCAGATTGTAAGACAGCTTCCACAATGAATGGGTATAGCGTTCCTTGGAATACTTGGAAGGATTGGCTGTTGCTTTTCAAATGCGACCAAAGACCTGCTTCACCGAAATTATATCCTGTTTGGAAGTAGTTTTCTTTTGTGATATAGTAGTTTGGTTTGAATGAGTAGTAGCTAATCCATGATTCTGAAATAGGTGAATATGCTACTGTCCATTCTATTCTATCAAAGTATGTTTCATCAGTAGTTTCTACTTCTGTGTCTTCATCCAGTAAGAATGATTTTGTTTCTGTATCAAACGTTATTCTGCCGCGATATTCTTCTTTGATATCAGCGTCCTGTTTTGTGATAAACAATCTGTTTAGTCTATCATCCCACCCCATAGCAATGCCAAGTCCGTTGTAAGCATTGTCTATTACATCACCTTCTACACCGGGAAGTCTTTTTTGGATTGTAAAGGGTAGGTTTTCTCTAAACCAATTCTTCATGCCATACGAACTAATTTCTTCCATGCCTCCTCCTGCTGGGTTAATCGAATACACTCTGCCTCTTTTGGCATCTACCCAGTAATGTCCAAACTGTGAACTAACAAATGCTCTATGTTGTGTACCACCGTGCCCTAAATCAGTTTTATGGAACTCAACAGGTCTGGTTTTGAACATATCTCCTGTACCAACTTCTATGTTTTCGACATCGCCTTGTAGCACATTTGTTGTGTTAAATAGAACCATTCCGTTTTCAAACCGACCAATTCCTTTTTGGCTCTCGATTTGTTTGATTCCATAAAACTTTCCGTACTTGCTGCCGAAGTCGTTGAAGTTATTTGCAAGGAAAATTCTAAACTTATCTTCTAAGTCTTGCTCATTGTTATCGGGCAGTGAGTAAATTACTCTGTCATAGTGGTCTTCTCTTTTGTCCCACTCTTCTTTGTTGTATGTAGCAGGAAGACTTCTGTATGGATACAGTGTGCTTTCCGCGCTAAATGTGTTGTTGTAGAAGAAATAGTTGTCTTCTTCTATAGATACATTTCTTTCTTGAGTCCACTCAATGTAATCTTGTTGGTTCGGCCAGAAATCACGTTCTCTTTCGTTTTCACCATGTCTGTAATTCAAGTTATATCTTGACTCTACAATAAAGTATGGGATGCCGTAGTAATACAAGTAGAACTTTGATGGCGGAACCATATAGAGTTTAGAGCGGAAGTTTCCGTAGTTATCAGAAGAGTAGCTGTCTTCATCACCTCTTGTCTCACAATCAAAATTAAAAATGCTACCAATGTTTGGTGTGGCATCTGATGAAAAGTCTCCACCATAAGGTGTTCCTTGGTCAACTTTACTATCCAAAAAATAGGTGGGGTGGCCAACATTTCTTTGTTCTGAGTATGAGAAAGGTGTTCTATCTCCGAGTGCTCCTTGTGAATTAATCATTGAATTCAAGAAAAGTGGGAATTTTCTTTTTATTGCAAATCGCGACAAGAATGTGTCCCCTCCAAACACAACATCACAAGCATTATCCACAGTCAAATCTCCACAATACCCTGTTGATATCCACTGTATAGAATCAATTGTGCCATGTTGGTCTGGAACATAGTTTTTAATTGATACATATGATGACATGATTCGTTCATCAGATTCGCCGGAAAGTGTTTTGTTTTCACAACCCTGTTCTGACAAACTTTGTTCAAATGTGCTTCTATCATACGTTCTAAATCCGGGATGTGGTGTTAGTCCGTGTGTTACTTCGTTTCCTGTGTATAAGTATACACCGCTTTCTCGGTTGAAGTGGTTAATTATCGTAGGTGTGTTTGTTTCGTCTTCATTAATGCTAAAACGACCCGGTTTTAAGTATTGTCTTTCGTTTAATCCGCGAAGTCTTTCTCCGTTTCCTGCTGTAAATGATGTGTTCCAAGTGTTGTATTTACCAACTGATGAATAATAGTATGCAAAGTTATCTGCTTTGCCGTTTGCATCAAATATGCTCATCCACTCATACACCTTTCTTTGGCCCGCATTGTATGCATCCAATAAGGCAGACACTGTATAAATGCCCGCTTGTGCCAACGAATTTACCACCCCAGGTATTCCCCCACCACTAGACGCCCGTAGTGTAGCACCACTCATTATTTCAAAAATAACTTCGAAGGATGCCAGTGTTCTCGCCCTTGTTCTTGCTTTCTCACTTAATACAACAAACTTTGGATGGTCTTTTACTTCAGAAAATCGTCCTCTTGAATATCCCATAAAGTCAGATTCCCGATACATCTCAAACCCAAGAGCAGGTTTATTAAAATGTATTTCGGGAGAATGGAACATAAACCGATTGTTCGTGTAATTTGAATCGGCATAAGGGTGTCTTAAATGTTCAATTCTATCTTCTGCGTTATACAACAATGTGTTTGGAGACCTGTCATTGTATGGAAAGCTTGCAAACCAAGTAACTTGTTTATCTGTTGAAAATGGATTTGCATATTCAGATGATTCTTCGGCTTGGTCTATGTATCGCCACATATCATAAATCAGACCCTTGGCCACAATTGACTTATTAAGTCTTACATCGCCTCTCATTATCTCATATCCAACAATTTGAGAACGTAACTCCGGTGTTATAAGGCCGTTGTTTTGGGCTATGTTCAAGAAAGCATTGATGATTTCATTATCAATGTGGAAGCCGATTGGGTATATCAGATTGTCTCGGTGCGGAATTGCTTCTCTGTTAAATGTTGGAGATTTCGCAAAATCTGGGAACCTAAAGTGTCTAATCGGTTTACACCTAAAGTCTGTTACGTCTGGGTCAAGAGAACCACCAGACATGAATTTGTCTTCAAACTCACTTCTTATGCTTGCTGGAATATCGGTTGATGGGTCTATCGTTAGATTAGAAGAATTCCACAGCGCATTATTATCTGGGTATTGTTCAACGCTTTCCCAATAGGAAAACACCCCCTGTGTTGCCACAAATGGGTCACACTTTAATTTATCTAAAACACTAAATGTGCAAGTTGCTTCAAATTCGCATGTTAACTCCACTTTTAATTCAGCACCTTCACTAAAGGTTACTTCGACCTCTTCGATTGGTGTTGGGTATGCAGATATTGCTATACAATCTTCTGTTGGTGCTGTATAATAATAATCATCAACCCCATTGTTGTTCGTAGAAATCTCTGTGTCAACGGCTACATATAACTCATCAATGCTCGATGTATCTATGCACACGTTGCCACCTGTTGTTAAATCAACTGATGCAAACACTCCTTCTGGTGATGAAGCAGAACATCCGTCATACGTATTTACTCTAATTGTGTCAGCAACATCTAAATCTCCACTTGCTGTTGTGTTTGTTTGTGAAAAACCAAGCGTTAGATTATCAATATTGGTTGTATCTACCTTAAACCATCTTGCAGAGTTTGCTAACGTGTTATCTGAATATCCTGCTCCGGCATCAGCGTGTGCTGATTTAGACGACAGAAGGTTTGCTCTTGCTGTGCCGCCAAAATCAGTACCTATAGAAAAAGAAACTGATGTTCCGTTGTTTGGTATCGCTGTAGCCAAAGCACAACTATCTCCACCAGCACCCGTTGATAGGTAATCATATACTGTTCCGGGGCTTGAACCATTTACATAATCATCTCTACTAAGCTCTGTTTTAGAACCATCTGTTTCAAGACCAAAATTTCCACAACTGCTTGGTTGAGCAGGTGGTGTTAGAGAAGAACAAGTCTCATATGTTATAGTTGCTGTTTCTGTTCCGTCAAGCAATCTAAAAAACGCAGATTTTGAAATAGGTGTTTCGTTTACCTCACATACATCATCAAACAACTCTTCGGGGTCACAGCAATTATCTGTTATCTCATATGTTGACTTCTTAAATGCATCCCAATCTGAACCAAGTGCTTCAATAGTTGTTTGGTTGTTGTTGATGTAATCAATGATGTTGGTGTAGGTACTGTCTGGGTCGTCAAACGTGTCGATAGTAAGTGTTGTTTCCTCTGGAATTTCACCATCTACTTCGCTTATGCAGTAGCGTGTTTGAGTGCGTTCTATTGTCTCGCCTCCTGTTATTGTTCCGCAATCTGGGTCGGCTTCAGTTTGTGCTGTGTTGTAGTACTGCCATTTATAAATTCGCTGTGGTGTATCGCAGTTTGTGTTTCCCCACTTTAGAGCAGAATACACATCTTTTTCCCATGTCCAATTCCTATTCTCAGGGTCTATAAACTCTCCTTCATTGATTGGGTCTGGGGTTGAGTTTGCTAAGTCTGTAATAACACCTTCTGGGTCTGCTTGGTGGGTCTGGTCAAAATACAAATCGCTCTCCAATTGAAGCAAAAAAGTATCACCTACCGGCAATCTTGAAATAAGGGGAAAATCTGCTGTTTTGTATCCGTTCTTTAATACAAAGCGGATAGCGAAAGGAACCACCTCATCTCGCATATATCCTTTATACTTCTCTGTTCCAATGGCATCTTCATACAAATCTTCATTTGCAACAACAGTTCTCCATTTTGCAAACTGTCCCATTAGGTTTACGACAGGTTGTAAGTTGATTTCTGTTTGAGATTCTAAGTCGGATAAAAAGAGTGTGTTGTTGACCTGTTCTACATTCTTTGCTTTTGTGTAGGTTGGTCTTTGCGCCAGAAGTTGTTCTGTGGTTAATCTCGTTTTGTTTCTTTCGCCGTTGTATATAACTGTGTTTTGACCAATTGGGTATGTTCCAACGAGAAACTGTGATACCGTTCCATCGACTTCATTGACTTGTGATACTGCAACGTTGTAGTACTTAAATGTTGTATCCAAATCATTTACCTCTATCTTTATAGAGTAGTTTGTTGGTGAATCTAATTCAGGTTGTTGGTAGATGTCTTTGTTCTGGTCTTTTACCGGAATGACATTTGTTTTGGTGGTGTATGGTGTTAAGTTGTTTCCAAATTCATCCGAATACGCCACATAAAATACGTATACTCCGTGTTTTACATTTCCACCATTAATAAGTCCTTTGAAATCAATACAAGGTTTTGTGTAGTTTGGAAATAGAAGCATCCGCTCACAATTCAAGCAAACAGGTGTTTCTATTGTTCCGCAATCAGGGCAATCTTCTTGGTCAGAACAAGCTGTCGTTTCTGTTTGATAAATTTCTGGATTATCAAGCTCTATTCTTCGGGGTGGATTGAAATCGTCTGTTAAGTACAATACTCTCTCTGCTTTATCCTGCTTTATGGTCATATCCACAGGATACTTAATTTGGAAGTTTAAGCACCCGCTTCCGGACCCCTCACAATCGTAATCTTTAAGCAGTGTGGTGTATTGACAATATCCTACTTGTTCGATGTTTTCAAGACCTTCGCTTAACACTAAATTCACATCACAACCGCACTCTTCCAATGTATCAGTCATAGATAATTGTCCATCAGAGCTAACGATGTATCCTATTTCAGAATGTCCTGTATCTGGATTTGTAAGCGCAAAAAACGTTGTTGCTGTGTTGATGTCATAGTCTAAACCAATGACTTTGAATCCTTCTGCGAACTTGTAGCACAAGATGTTTGATTCTTCGTTTTGAAGATTCAGCAAATCTCCACCCTGACTTTCAAAAGATGCGTTTAGTGCATATATGTACTGTTCTTTGGTTAAAGATTCAGGGTGGATGTCTTTTATCATTCCCTTTTTAGGAACGGATATGTCTCTGTTCTGTTTGGGCATTAATATGAGTTATGAGCAAGTGTATTGGTGTAACCAGAAAACAATCTGTGTTGGATGTAGTTTGTTTTGTAGTTGCCCATGTTTGGCGTGAATTTGAGTCTTTCTTGTCTTCTTCTACCGACAAGGTTCCAGAATGACTTTAGCTTCATTGGGGATGTGTCTATCTTTGCTTTGTCGTGGTAGTTTTCTGCTTCTCTTTGGTAGTATTGAAGCATTGTAATTTTGTTTGGTGCGTCATCGCTTAAAATAGCGTCCTCCAAGATTCTTTGAAGAAGTCGGTATTGCAAGTATTGTTCTAAATATCTTTGTGATGTGTGTGGAATTACATAATCTCCGTTTTCATCCATTGGTACCCCATAATACTCTACATAAAGATGTCCTTCTTTGAATCCGTTTGCGTAAACGGTTCTACCTTTGATTGAAATTGAATATGGTGCGTCCAATACTCTGTGATTAATACAATCGTCTGTGCAAGCATCTCGTCTTACATCTCGCGCAAGTTTTACATACACAGGTCTGTGGTAGTAGAACGTAGCGTGATTGTTGGCATCCATGTAAAGATTTTCAACAATTCTTTCTTGTGGTAAATCTGTGCTGCAAGATGGTTCGCAAAAATCGCAAGCAAGCTCTTCAAAACAAGAAATTCGCTCTCTTGTGATGCGCGATTGGACGAGTACTTGTCTATCACCAGCTATTTCAGCGGAGTGCGGTTGACAGTGAACAGCTAAAGCGAGACGAGCAAAGTTTTCGGGCAACTCTCCAACACCATTTTTTATTCGAACAACAGTGTCGTGCTTTTCCATCAGATTCATTCCAAATGTACTAAGCTCTAATACAAGCAGTCTTTTCCACGCCGCCTCGTCAATGAGGTGGGGGTTGTCCATTATAAAATGCTTGCTTGATACTTCCGCTATTAACGAATCAAGTGTAGTAAAACCTTGATTTTCCATTTTTGTTTTCTTTAACTATTTTGTAGTTGTTTTTGTATTGCATACCTCTGTTGGCATACTTTTTCATTTCTTTGCGAACAGTAGGTTTTGCCTCAAAAACAGCGTGTCTGAAAAAAATACCGTTGTTTAAGACTGGTGAAAATGTAATCACCCAATTATACTTAGGTCTTCCTTTTACTATATCCACTGGTCTTGGTTTACGCTCATACTGCATAACACCAAAGTAACCGATACCATCTACTACCACACCGTTTTCTTGTTCAATCGTCAACTCTTTTATTGTCTCAAATATAGCTCTTGCTACATCGTTGACTTCTTTGTAGGTTGTTTGTTGACCTATTCTTTTTTTTGAAATGTATTCGTGTGGAGATTTATAGTCCCAAAGTTTATGTCCTTTGGGGTGATGGTTTTTTCTTTTTTTGTTTTTCGTCACTGCTTTCTGGTTTTTTGATGCTCGTCCATATCAGGATTTTCATCTTCCATGATTCGCTTTGTGATGTTTGCAAGCCGCTCGATTACTTGGTCTTTTACCGCAGCCATATATTTTGACGGAACGGGCATGTTGTGTTCAAGTATAGAATCACATTCATCACACTCCGAACAATCTGATGCTTCTTGTGCTGCTCTTGGATTCAAGAAAAGGGCTACAATTGATATTCTTTCTGGTTTGGCTCCTACAATGTACAAATGTCCATCCAGAATGTAGGCGTATGCTTCGTCAGAGAACATTCTAAGTTTTCTTTTTTTGTAGTC
>Ga0180433_10002950_pt1 | contig 25610 bp, 28 predicted proteins | sample SS_ome_8_FD_132980 | JGI IMG/M metagenome (GOLD analysis project Ga0180433, IMG submission 132980) | Hypersaline lake sediment archaeal communities from the Salton Sea, California, USA - SS_1_D_1 metaG | ecosystem: Environmental > Aquatic > Non-marine Saline and Alkaline > Hypersaline >... | reverse complement strand
TAGGTCTCTTCCTCTTGGCCGAACTTGTAGCCGTAGTTCTGGGACTCGCTCTCGGTGGTTTCACGCACCAGGGAGGAGGTCACCAGGGAGCCGTGCATGGCGGAGAACAAGCTGCCGCCAAAGACGCCTGCCACACCCAGCATGTGGAAGGGGTGCATCAGGATGTTGTGCTCGGCCTGGAACACCAACATGAAGTTGAAGGTGCCAGAGATGCCCAGAGGCATGCCATCAGAGAAAGAACCCTGACCGAAGGGATAGATCAAGAAGACCACCATGGCCGCTGAGAGCGGTGCGGCATAGGCCACACAGATCCAAGGACGCATGCCCAGGCGGTAGGAGAGTTCCCACTGACGGCCCATGTAGGCCGAAATGCCAATCAGGAAGTGGAAAACCACCAGCTGATAAGGGCCGCCGTTGTACAGCCACTCATCGAGAGTTGCTGCTTCCCAGATGGGATAAAAGTGCAAGCCAATAGCGTTGCTGGAAGGAATAACAGCACCAGAAATGATGTTGTTCCCGTAGAGGAAAGAGCCAGCAACAGGCTCGCGGATGCCGTCGATATCAACCGGCGGAGCGGCGATGAAGGCGATGATGTAACAGATGGTCGCTGCCAGGAGGCAGGGGATCATCAGAACACCGAACCAACCCACATAAATGCGGTTGTCGGTGCTAGTGACCCACTGACAGAAGCTTTCCCAGCTACTGAGGCGACCACTGCGAACTGCGGTGGACATGAGGACGGAGTGATTGAGATGTATGCGGCCAAAAAATGGCAGCCCTTACAAACTACGCATCAGCAATCGCTAAGACAAATAAAGTCACTCAAGTTTTTTAAGCGATGTAAAGAGAACGGCCTTATCCTTTTTGGAGTATTAACTAATATTTAGCGACGTTGAGGAATGTTGCTTTAGCCAGCTGCTGGCTTGGTCGGCAAAGCCATTCCAATCCAGGCGCTCTTGTTCAGCCGCCTCAGCAACAATTACCGGCAGTCGGGCTTTGAGTTGGGTCAACTCGCTGTCGGGGACTCCAGCAGCCAACGCCAAGTAATCCGCCATCGCTCGCGCCAAGACCCGCGTGAAATAAGCGGCCGCCAAGGCCTGCAAGGCACCGCCAACGAGCCATGTGGCGCCATGCAGCTTGAGCAAACCAGCCAGCGCCTGGCTTCCCCACTCCAGGGCTCCCAAACTCAGGGCGCAGCGGCCAAGTTCCAGGGCGGCAGCTTGCAGTTGTTCACTGGTCCACTGGCAACGCCAGAGCTGCGCCATCTCCTTCAGCAGCAGGCCATTAATCACCGCCGCGAGCAACAAATCGGCCGAGGGAAGCGGGGAAGCAAACACAGCCGCCGCCACGATCCATTGACTGCGCACCACAAGCGGCTGCAGGCGCTGACGGCGCTCAACCTCCAATTGCCGCTGCCATTGCCCGTGCAGCTGACGTAAACACCGCAACTGGGTCTGCTGGCGTTGACGCGTTAATGACGGAAGCGTGATCGGCAGCGCTTCATTGCGCTGCCAGAACTGAAAACGAGAACCCAACTGCGACGACCAAGCGGCCATCTGCTCAGCGCTGCCTTCAGCAGGGCCCAGCACCAGCAGAGGCAACTCCAGAGGCGCTGCTTCCAACCAGCGCAGATCGGCAGCACTGGGTGCAGCAGCCAAGGCATAGATGACCAAATCCGCCCGCAGCAGCTGCTCAGGCCAGGCCCAACGCTCAGGGGCCAACGGCAGGCTCTTGGCAAGGTGCAACTGAAGCGGCGCGCTCGATGGCAGTTTCTGCTTCAGCAGCTCCACCAACTCCAATTCGCCAGCTCCGGCCAGCACAACGTGACGATCCGGACGTTCGCCAAGCTGCTCAAGCTGTTCGAGTTGCTGCTGTTGTAGCTGGGAGGGCAGCTCAAGGGCGTCAAATTGCTCCAGCAAGCCGCGGCAGTGCTGCAGCAGAGCTTTGGGGGACTGGGGCAGCCGGTCTTCCGGCTGTTGGCGGCGACCGCCGATCCACCACAAGCCAGCGGACGCTGCCGCCAACAAACCAAGGGAGCTGGCGCCGCCATGGAGAAGATCGCCAAGCACCACACCACCACCGAGCAAGGCTGAGCCCACAAGGGCTGGCTTCAGCCAAGGGCGAGTGGCAAGCGCGGGGATCGGCATGAAACGGCGTTGACAGCCCCTGTCTAAGACCCCTCGCAAGGGATGGACGCTGTTTTTACCTTGGGAACGATGGGATCGCCACTGCCGCCACTACCGCGACTGCACCTTCAGCTGCAACGCTGCTGGGAGCTCCTGCTGGCCACTTCGGGCTGGGATGAAGGCTTGCCCGTCCCTGTACTCGATCGCAGCTGGCTGCAATTGGACATCCTCAGCATTGATGCGCTGCTGGGCCAATTCCCGGTCGACAGCTCGGCCCACGCACCGGAGTTGGTGCGCTTCCAGTCGCTGCTGGAGCAAGGAATGCCGGCCGATGAAGCCGAACAACTGTGCTGGCAAGACTTTGGCCCTGAGGCCTGCCATCGGGCCCTGCGCCGCTTCTGGCAAGAACAACAGCAGCCCAGCTGCCTGTGGAGTCTTGAGGACTACCTCACCTTGATTGAGCGCTACCGGCGCACTCTCCACAGCGGCAAGCCTGAATTGCCACTTTTGGTCTTGCCGCGCCGCGACGGCAAACAACGGCTGAGCTGTCACTGGCTGCCCAAAACGACCGGCGATAGGCCAAACTGAGCCGCTGCAACGGGCAGGGTTGATGGCCGATCAGGATCGGGAACAAGGAGGACGCGGGCGCTCTCGCCAAGGCGGCCAACGCGATGGTGCTGGCGGCTTCCGGATCCGCCTAAGCGATAACGAATTGCAGGCGGCCCGCACGCTGCAAGAAGCCTTTCAACTGCGCTCCACCGTGGCCGTGCTGGGTTTCTCCCTGCGCACCATGGCTGATCTGCTGGAGCAGGGGGCCCTCGATGAGGTGATCAGTCAGCAGAAGCGCAGCGGTGGCGGCCGTCCCCCGCGCGGCGAACGCCGAGGCGGCGATGGCCAAGGTCAGCGCGATGCACGCCCCAACCCGTTTGCCCGTCCCAGCAAGCCTGCGGCTCCCGAGCCCGAGCCCGAGCCCGAACCCGCTGCTGAAGAACCTGCTGCTGCTGCTGACGAAGAGACAACAACGGAATCAGCAGCGGCCAGCGAAGAAGCCAGCGACGAAGCCAGCACCGAAGCGGCCAGCGAGGCCACTAGCACCGAAGCGGAGGCCTGATGGCAAGACCCAGGGTGCTGTCGGGTGTTCAGCCCACAGGGTCTTTGCATCTCGGCAACTGGCTTGGAGCCATCCGCAATTGGGTGGACCTGCAACGCAGCCACGACACCTTTTTTTGTGTTGTGGACCTCCATGCCATCACGGTCCCCCACGACCCGAAGCAACTCGCCGCCGACACGCGCTCGACGGCAGCGCTCTATTTGGCCTGCGGCATCGATCCGGAGCAGGCCACTGTCTTCGTGCAGAGCCAGGTCCCCGCGCACGCGGAACTGGCGTGGCTCCTCAACTGCGTCACGCCGCTGAACTGGCTTGAGCGAATGATCCAGTTCAAGGAAAAAGCCGTTAAACAGGGCGACAACGTGTCCGTGGGCCTGCTGGATTACCCGGTGTTGATGGCCGCCGACATCCTTCTCTATGACGCCGACCAAGTGCCGGTTGGCGAAGATCAAAAACAGCACCTCGAACTCGCCCGAGACATTGCGCAGCAGAGGATCAATAGCCGCTTTGGCAGCGAGGAGACGCCGGTGCTCAAGGTCCCCAAACCGATGATCATGAAAGAGGGGGCCCGTGTGATGAGCCTCACCGATGGCAGCGCCAAGATGAGCAAAAGCGATCCCAACGAGGGGGCACGGATCAACCTGCTCGATCCACCGGAGCTGATCACCAAGAAGATCAAGCGCGCCAAAACCGACCCGGTGATGGGTTTGGAATTCGGCAACCCTGAGCGCCCTGAGGCCGACAACCTGCTTGGGCTCTATGCGTTACTCAGCGGCCAGAGCCGTGAGCAGGTGTCCAGCGAATGTGCCGAGATGGGCTGGGGACGCTTCAAACCCCTGCTCGCCGAGACCACGGTGGAGGCCCTCAGGCCGATTCAGCAGCGTTACAGCGAAATCAGTGCTGACCGCAGCGGCCTCGATCAGGTGCTGGCGGCGGGGCGGGAACGGGCCAGCGCGGTGGCCGAGCAAACCCTGCAACGGGTTCAAGAGGCCATGGGCTTCGCCAGACCCGCGACAGCTAATTAGTTTCTGAAGCAAAGATAAACAGAGGTAATCATTGGGCGCCTCGGCGGCCGTCCTCATCAAACCCTCAGACGCCGATACCCCTGATCTCAGCTCTGTCGCAGACTGCGACTTGCGCGTCTTGGCCCTTCTCTCGATTCGGCTAGGACGGCCTTCCGTGTTGGCAACCCTTTTCGTCGGGCAGAGCGTAAACAACCGTTAATTCGAAACACTGGCGGTCCGTCGATTAACAGCGACTGCATGGATCTGGCCCTCACTCTGCGATCTGGTCTTGGCTTGAGCTTCTGCGCCCTCAGTGGCGCTCTGGTCATCACCTCCGAAGGAAGTGCCTCCTACTTGCAATCCTCCATGGCTGCACGGGTTCTGACCGCGCGGCAGGAGCAAGCACGCCCGAGCTATGTGCTGACCCCTGAGCGCAAAGCTCTGCTCAACACCATTCGTTTTGCCGAAGGCACCTGGAAGAAGGGCTCTGACATGGGCTACCGGGTGCTCTACGGAGGTTCCACCTTCAGCAGCTTTGCGAAGCATCCAGAAAAAGTGATCGTCAAGCGCTACACCAGCGCTGCTGCTGGCGCTTATCAGTTCTTACCCGGCACTTGGAAGATGGCCTCCAGCAAGCTGGGGCTTGGAGATTTCGGTCCCCGCAACCAAGACCAGGCCGCGCTGTTTTTAATTGAGCGCCGTAATGCCCTGGCCATGGCTGATCAAGGCGAGCTGACGCCGCAACTGCTGGCCAAGCTGGCTCCCGAGTGGGCCTCACTACCCACCCTGCAGGCGAAAAGCTTCTACGGCCAACCGGTCAAAAAGCACCAAGACCTCAAGGCCTTCTACGAAAAGAGCCTGGAGCAAGAACGCCGCCAAGCCGCTGGCATGGGGCCAATCAGCCTGCTGCTGAGCTAGATCAAGCCGAACGCGGCAGCGCTTCAATCAGCGCTGCCAGCTCCTCGCCGCTGAAGCGATAGACCTCTCCACAGAAGTGACAGGTGAGCTCAGCTCCGTTGTCCTTCTCGATCATGTCGGCGAGCTCCTCGGCTCCCAGCAAGGCAAGCGCACCTCGACTGCGCTCCCGCGTGCAGGGGCAGAAGAACTCCACGGGTTGCTCAGCCTGCTCATCGGCCAGCACCTCAGGGTCCAGATCAGGGAACACATCCCGCAGCAGGGCATGCAGATCCCCTTGGCAGGCCTCCAATCGCTGGGAGAAGCCTGTGATTTCGCGGCAACGGTCTTCCAGCAAGGCCACCAAAGCAGGCTCACGGGCCGCCTTGGGCAGCACCTGCACCAACACGCCTCCACTGCAGCGGATCCCGCTGGAGTCGATGTGCTCGCCAACAAACACTGCTGAAGGGGTTTGTTCGGAGTGCAGCAGGTAGGAGGCCACGTCTTCACCAATGCAGCCACTCACCAGCTCCACCGTGCTGCTGTATGGGGGCCCTTGGCCCTCATCTCGCATCACATTCAGATAGCCCGTGCCAAGGGCTTGCTTGAAATCAAAGCTGGCCGGATCACCCACCAGATCAAGCTCCAGGCTGGGGTTTCCCACATAACCGCGCACCCGGCCATCCCGGCCGGCATCGACGCTGAGCCCTTTGAGGAGCCCATCGGATTGGGTTCGCAGGGTGACGCGGCCATGGGCCACCTTCATTGAGCTGGCCAGCAGCAGGCCAGCGGTCATGGCGCGGCCGAGCAGGGCACTGGCCAAAAACGAGAGCTGATGGCGCTCGCGGGCCATTCGAGTGGTTTCGGTGGTGGTGACCGCCACCAGTCGAATACCACCTCCTGCAGCCATCGCACGCACCAACCGATCAGCCATGGGCAGCGCGCGAAAGGCTGAATGGTACGCAGCGTCCTTGCTGCAGGAGGTAGGAGGCCCCAGCCACAGAATCAAACCCCTCCGGTTCGTGGGTGACGATGAGCACCAGCCGGTCGCGGGCCAGCTCGCCCACCAGACTCACCATCTCCTGACGCACTGACCAATCCAGACCGGCCGTGGGCTCATCGAGTAACAAGATGCCTGGCTCGCGCAGCAACTGCACCGCCAGAGCCAAGCGCCGCTGCTGACCGCCACTGAGGCGTTCTGGCGCCTGGGTCAATGGCAAACCGGCCAAGCCCACTTGGGCTAAGGCCTGCTGCAAGCGTTCAGAGCTGAGGCGACGGTGCCCCAACTTGAGCTCTTGGCCCACCGTCAAACCAATGAAATGGCGCTCGGGGAATTGGAACACCAAACCACTGAGCCAGCGCCGTTGACGGGCGGTGGTGGGGGAACCCTGCCAGCTGATCTGCCCTTGATCCGGGCTGGCCAACCCAGCAATCAACTCCAGCAACGTTGTCTTACCGCTGCCGCTGCGGCCCACCACCAAGGCCGGACGCCCCGCAGCCAGCTTCAAACTCACTCCACTAAGGATCGCGGCCTCAGCTGCCGCCGGGTGATAAGCAACCTGATCAAGCTCCAGCACCCTTTGGCGTCCTCGCCGCACAGAGACCTAGCTTGACGCCATGGAAGTCCAGTTTCGCGAATTCGACGCTTTCGATTGCTGGTTCTGGTTGCGGTTTCCCAACCCACCGGGGCAGGGCGAACGCCAATACATCGAAGAGCTATTTAACAGCTGGTATTACCTGGGCCGGCTGGGCAGCTTCAACGCAGAAAACCTGCAAGTGCATGAGCAGGGCGCTGATGTGAGCTGGATGGCTTACGACAACGAAAGCGTGAGCGGCAGCTCCAATGCGTTGATGCACAACATCGGCGATATGGAATACCAGGACAACTGGGCGCGCATTTGGTGTGATCTCGGCACGAGCGATGGCGTGGGCCTCGATGCGCTGATCAATGGGTTGCACAGTATTGATCGCGAGTACGTGGAGATCCTTGAGTTGCGGGTGGGCGGCATCAATGACGACTGGCCAGCAGAAGCTGGCGATGAACGTTTCTTTGAAGAGTGAGCCGAGGCGCTCGCCATGGCTGAACTGCGCCGGATCCTGATCACACCGCAGCGCTTAGCCGGCTGCGGACAGGATGTGGAACTCACCAGCGATGAACGGCACTACCTCGAGAAGGTGCTGCGGCTGCGGCCTGGCAGCCCCTTTGCCATCGTCGATGGCCAGGGCGGCTTGCACCAGGCCGAGTTACGCAGCAACGGTTGGGCGCAACAAGGGGCATGCGTGGAGCAACAACCACCCCAGCAACTCGAACTGGTGTTGTTGATGGGATTGATCCGCCGAGATTTTGAGGTTGTTGTGCGCATGACCTGCGAGCTGGGCGTCGATCAGCTCAGACCGCTGCAGGCCCAACGCTCGGTTGTGGAATCCAAGGGTCAACGCCCACAGCGTTGGCAAAGCCAGCTGCAGGAAGCCTGTGAGCAGTGCGAGCGGCTCTGGCTGCCGCAACTGCACCCGGTGTCGAGCGCCATCGATGGCTTAAGCCAGGCCAAGTCAGCCGGGGAGCTGCGCTGCATTGGCGTGACCCGCGAAGCCGGCGTGCCGCTCTTAGCTGAGGTACTGGAAGCAGCCTCACCGACACAACGTTGGCAGTTGGCCTGCGGCCCGGAAGGCGGCTGGACGGACGATGAGCGCCAAGCAGCTGCCGCTCATGGTTGGCAGCCCGTGAGCTTGGGACCAAACATCTTGCGAGCATCCACCGCTGCCATCAGCGGCTTAGCCGTGATGCAACACCAAAGGCAGCGGCTCAGCGCGACAAATTCCCAACCATTTCTTTAAAACCAGCCAAGGCAGCGCCGGGGCGGCGGCGGCGGCGGGGCAGGACGTTGGCGGGGTTGAGCAATTCAGCCGCAAAGGTTTCGGTGCTGCGCACCGGAGCTGCTTTGGTTTCTGTCGCGCGCTGAGCAGCCAGCAACTCGGCAGTGGTGAGCGCTTTTTCGGTCTGGGCGGGGCTGGACTCGGGCTGCGCTTGGGCTGCTGCAGGCTGGGATTTGGTGGCTGCGGGCTTGGCTTGAGCGGCAGCTGGCTGTGCTGGTGCAACGCCTTGGGCAAACAGGATCGGCGCATCTAAGGCTGCGCTGGCCTCATCGGCCTCGGGTTCTTCAGGCCTGGTGGGGGCAATCACCACATCGGTGTTGCTCTCTTCTGACAGCACCAAAAAAGGCTTGCGCTCACCACCAAGAAGCTTGTCCAGCACCACAGCTCACACCAAGGCCAGCGCTGATTATCAGGTGCAGATGTCCGGCTGTGTGGTTTCCGTTGGGCAGTGCAACATCCGCGTGCTCCTGGCCGCACCCAACAACTGACGCACGACCGGCTCGGAAACCCCTTGCTGGCGCCACTGGCGGGCGCACTCTTGGCGCAGTTCTGTGGCATTACAAAAGCTGTGACGCCGCAGGCCATCAGCCCAGCGGCGGGCCAACAGCGGCGGGGTTACATCAGGCAACGGACCCCAGAGGGGGGTCTCGCCAGGCCCATTGCATTGCTGCCAGAGCGGCTTCAAGGGCTCGGGAATTTGCAGACAGCGCTGCTGAGCCGAACGGCCCGAACGAATGCACAGCACTGGATTGCCATCGAGGCAGGTCCAATCGATGGGCCTGAGCTCAGCCGCCTCTCTTGGCCTCAAGCCAAGCCAACGAACCAGGGCATAGATGGGATCGCTGCGGCGCTCGTGGTCGAGCTCTTGGAGCAGTTCAGGGTTGAGGGGCCTCAGAGGGAGGCTGCTGGCGTGGAGCGGCGGCAGAGAGGCAAAGGGGTTGTGCTCCACCAGGGCCGAGCGCAGGGCATCGGCGTAAAACGCATCAATCAAGCTCAACCGGCGCTGGGCTGTGGCGAGGCTGACGCTGCTCAGCACATGGTTGCGCCAGCGAAAGGCCGCGCCCTCGGTGATCGCCCCGGGCAGGCTGACATCGCTAAAGACCAGCAGCCGCCGCAGCTCCCGCTGCCAGGCCTGGCGCGTGCTGGCACTCACAGGCCGCAAACGCTGACGCGCGGCGACCCAACCCGCCACGGTGTTGGGCCGAAGGCGGGGGGCCGGCAGCGGCGGCAAAGGCCTGACGAGCTGGGCCAGAAACGCCTCACGCGCCTCCAAAAAATCTGGCTCCTCAAGCACCAATCCACGACTGCGGAAGCCGTTCATCAACAGCTCCACCAGCTCGGATTCATCAGGCCGGCTTGGGGTTGGCAGGGCTGCTGCTGAGAGTCGCTCACGCCAGCGGCGGGCACACTCGCGGGCCACCAGGCGAATTTCGCGCCCACGCAGCTGAAGCTCTCCGGCGCTGAGGCCCAGCAAACGCTCTACCTGCTCATGCACATCGGCCGCCAGGCGATGGGCTTGAACGAATGTCGAGGCGAGGTAGCGGCGAATGGAACGCCGGCCCAAGCTTTGTTGCAGCGCTCTGGGAACAGGGCGCACGTACCACCAACCAGCCGGTGGACCTGCCACTTCAACCAGACACTCATCCCAGGCAGCTGCAGCGACCTTGTCGCTCACTCCTCCTCCTGATGAGACGTGCCATTCAACACATCAACCAATATTGATAGCTCAAAACAATAAGCAGTGTCTTAACCGTCACACAATCTCTTCTTATTCAAATATTTGCTTTGGTTTCTGGTGCTGTCCCGCTTGACTGGACCGGTTTTGCGCCATCGCCATGGGGGCCGTAGCGGCCTGGGGCCTCAGTGCCCTGATCAATGCCGGCCTGATCCTGCCGGTCACGCGTGTGCCAGTACTGACGCGCAGCGGCTGGTGGCATGCCTGGGCCTTGGGAACCCTGCTGGGAGCCACGCTGGGATGGCGGGGCTGGCTCGCGGTGGTGCTCTATCTGGCCCTTGGCTCGGCAGTCACCAAGTTGGGCTTTGCCCGCAAGGCGGAACTGGGGATTGCAGAAGCCCGTGGCGGCCGGCGCGGCCCAGAAAACGTTTGGGGCTCAGCGGCCACAGGCGCAGCATTAGCGCTGCTGAGCCAACTGCCCGGAGCTCCAACCCATCTGTTGCTCGTGGGTTTTGTGGCCAGCTTTGCGGCCAAGCTCGGCGACACCTGCGGCAGTGAAATCGGCAAACGCTGGGGCCGCACAACCATCAGCTTGAGCCGATTGCAAGTGGTTTCCCCAGGCACCGAAGGCGCCGTGAGCTTGGAAGGCACCCTCGCCAGCCTGGCTGGTGCTGGTGTGTTCAGCCTGATTGGTTGCAGCCTGTCGCTCGTGGGTTGGGAGCTGCTGCTGCCGATCAGCGTGATCGCCTGGCTCGCCACCTTGGTGGAGAGCTTGATCGGCAGCGAACTGCAGCCTCAGCTGCCTTGGCTCAGCAATGAAGGGGTCAATGCCCTGATGACGGCCATTGCCGCCGCGGCCGCGATGGTGGTGTTGCGCTGAACTGCAGCACTGCCTGCTGACGCAGCTGTTGGAGGCGCCGATTCACGCGGCATGGCGACCATCCCAATTGACGTGCCAACTGGCGCTGACTCAAGCCTTGGTGCATCACGCCGCGCAAAAGGAGTTGATCGTCCGGGCTCTGCGCCTCGATCCACTCCTCCAGTTCCGCTTCCGCCAAGCGTGCTTCTGGGGTAGGACGCTGATCAGCGGGCTCGAAAGCGATGCCCTCAGGGGCGGCATCGAAGGAACGCAGATTCAAGGCTGCACGCATCTGTAAAGCCATCTGCAGGCGCTCAACGCGGCAGCCGAGGCAGCGGGCCTGGCCGCGCCGATCCAGAGGCGGCAGGCCGGCTTGCTCGCGCTGGTTTTGCAACTGATCCCAACGGCTCAACAGCTGACGCAGCCGCCAAGGGGAGCGAATCAGGTGGTGCCTATCACGCAGGTAGTGCTGCATTTGGCCGCGAATCAACGTGACCGCATAGGTGCTGAAGGCATAGCCCCGCTGCGGTTGGTAGCGCTGAACAGCATCGAGCAGCCCAAAGCAGCCCTGCTGAAACAAGTCGTCGTAGCAGGCGCTGCTGGCCTGGGAAAAGCGGGCGGCCTGCTGACGCACGAGATTGAGGTGGGCTTCAACAAGCCGGTTGCGAAGCTTGAGGCAACGGCTCTGGCCATAGCGGCGATGCAAGGCCAACAGCTCGGGCGTCGGCGCTTGAGATTTGGTCATCACGGTGCAGATGAGCTCTGAACCTCAGGCTCAGCTCCAGCACATGGTGTTGATTAGCTGCTCGCAGAGGGGGGGCACCCCTCCTGGGGGAGCGGACCGCTCAGCAAGCGGCGGCGATACAGATCAGCCAATTGTTCGCCCACCAAGGTGAGGGCGGCATACACCACCAAAACCGGCAACACCTCGCCCCAGGCAAACGAACTCAACGACTCCAGCAGCACCACCCCCAAACCACCGGCACCCACCAGCCCCACCACCACGCTTTCGCGCAAGATCACATCAGCGCGGTAGGCACCAAAACTCAGATAGCTGCGGCCGATGCCGTTGAAGCCAGCCATCAGCAACACCTGCCGCGGACTGCCGCCGGCGAGCCGCAATGCCTGAGCCGGCTGGGGTGGCAAGGCGTCCAGCCCCTCCAGACCAAGACGTCCCAGGATCCCGGCGTTGTGAATACCCAGCGCCAACACCGCCGGTAATAGCCCGGGCTGAAGCACAAACAGCAGCAACAGAGCGGTTAAGGGCGGCGGCAGCAAACGCGCCAATAGACCGCACGCTGACAGCAACAAGCGCGGCCAGCGCCCTGGCCCCAAGAGCAGCAACAACAACGGCAACAGGGCCACCGCCAACAAAGCCGCGAGGGCGGTCAGCAGCAGCGTGCTGCCAATCAACTGCGGCCAGTCCTGCAGCCAACCGTTGGGGTCCCACAGGGGCAGCACCTCCGGCCATTGCCAGGGGGAAAACAGCACCTGCCAGCGCAGCTCCAACCAGCGCGATGCCGGCAGCAACAGCAACAGCAAGGCGGCGAAGCCACCAAGCAATTCGCGGTTGGGCTCTTGCCAGCGCTGCCGCAAGCGCGCCAGCACCAGCTCGAGGGCCAGCATCACCGCGGCCAACAGCCAAAGGCTGGTCCACACCTCATGGAACTGCAAGGACTGCAGGGCCAAGCGCAGATCAGCGCCAATGCCCCCAAGGCCAAACACCCCCAGCAAGGTGGCCGAGCGCAAGGCGCACTCAAGCCGGTAGCCCCCATAGCTGAGCAACTGGGGCCAAAGCGGCGGCGAGAGCGCCATCAACAACGCGGCGGGAGCCGGCGCACCCGTCAACTGCAACGCCTCAAGGTTGCGGCGCGGCAAGCCATCGAGCTGTTCAGCCACCACACGGGCAAACAAGGCTCCATAGGGCAGAGCAATGGCCAGCACCGCCACAGCAGGATGCAAGCCGAGCAGCTGCAACAGGATCAAGCCCCACAGCAGCTCATGCAACGAGCGCGGAATCGCGAGCACGCGGCGCAACAGCAGCGCCGGCCAACTGCACCCCCAGAGCGTGCGGCTCACCACCTCAGCGGAGAGAACCCCGCCAATCACGCCAAGCAACAAGCTGAACAGCCACGACCAGAGAGCCACCGCCACGGTGACGGCGATTCCTCTGAGCGATGCCGCGATCAAAGCTGGATCGGTGCTGGGTTGAACCGCCGCCACCAGGAACTGGCCGATCAGATCAAAGCCGCCGCCATGCCAGGACGCTGGCAGCAGCGCCAGCAGCGGCAACAGCACCAACGCGGGCAGCAGCAGCTGGCCAGCGGGGCTCATGAATACAGCTGCTCCAAATCCGCGGCTGACAGCGCCGAAGGAGGGCAATCGAATAACAGTTCACCGTGGCGCAGGCCTACCACCCGATCAAAATCCTCCAACCAATCGGAGCGGTGCAGGCTCATCAACAACCCCCGAGGAGGCATTGCCAACCCCAATAGCAACTGCAACAAGCGCCGTGCCAAGGGCGGATCGAGCTGGGCGAGGGGTTCATCGGCCAACAGCAACTCCGCGTTTTGACGCAGCAGCCGCGCCAAGGCCACCCGCTGACGCTGCCCACCCGAGAGCGAGCTCAGGGGCAAGGGGAGCAGTGATGCGTCCAGTTCCACCTGGGCGAGCGCTTCAGCGCAGGGGCGAGACTCCAAGGGCTGCAGCAGGTTGAGCAGCACCTGCCACCACGACCAGGCCGCTAGGCGGCCGGTGTTGAGGTTGTGCTGAACAGAGAGTCCTTCGATCAAGCGCAGGTCTTGCCAGAGCGTGCCAATCCGCGAGCGCAAGCGGCGGCGAAGCCGTGGTTCGCCAAACCACTGCACCGAACCGCTGCTGGGCTGAATCAATCCATTGGCCACAGCGAGCAGGGTGCTTTTCCCCGCGCCGCTGGCCCCCACCAGGGCAACGCGCTCTCCCGGTTTGAGGCTGAGGCTGAGGCCACGGAGCCGTGGGCGCTCACGCCCTGGAACCGTGACATCCCTCAGCTCCAGCATCAGCGGATCTTGCCGAGCGATCGGCCCACCGCCTCGATATTGGCGTAGTCAGCGTCCTTGGCCGGAATGAACCGTCCTGCCGCAAACAGCTCCAGGATGGTTTTTTGGCGCGGCTGGCTTGGGCTGAGGTTGAGCAAGCTCTGCTGCAGCTTGCCTGTGAACCCAGCACCAAAGCGCTGATCCAAATTGCCCTGGGCGATCCAGTGGTAGTCGGCATAGGGCGGAGTGCGCCACAAGAGCACCACCTTGTTGGTATCGACCTTGCCTTCCTTCAGGCGGCTATCCCACACCTGGCCATTGAGGGCACCGGCTTGATAAGCGCCGCTTTGCACCAGCGCAAGGGTGGCGTCGTGGCTGCCGCTGAAACCCGGGCGGCCAGAGGCAAAGTCTTTCGGGGTTACCCCTGCCTGAGCGAGGAAGTATTGGGGCATCAAACGGCCGGAGGTGGAGCTCTCTGAGCCGAAGGCAAAGCGCTTGCCCTTGAGTTGCTGCAGGTCGTTTTGAGCACTGAAAGGCTTCAGGCCAGCCGATTGGTTGGCGATGAAAACCGAGCGGAACTTGGCATCCACATCGCGCTGCGCAATGACCTTGGAGCCAGGGGTCTGCAACCGAGCTTGGACCCCGGTGAGCCCGCCAAACCAAACCAAATCAAGATCACCGCGGCGGAAGCCAGTGACAGCAGCGCCGTAATCGACAACGGGCTTGTACTTCACCGGCACGCCCAGCTGATCACTGAGTTCTTTGGCCAACAGGCCATAGAGGCGGTTGAGCCGTTCTGGGTTTTGATCGGGAATCGCGCTAATCCTCAGCACCTGGGAAGCCAGGGCAGGGGCCACCGGTGCCAGCAGCAGCACCAGAGCCAGAGAAAGAAACCGAATCACGAAGATCAGAGCGTGTGCAGGAAAGAGTTCAGACGGCTCAAGCCGTCATCGATGGTGGCCGTCTTGACGGCACAAGACAGACGGATGCAACGGTCATCGCCAAAGGCCACCCCGGGCACTACCGCCAATCCTTTTTGATCGAGCAATTGCTGGCAGAAGGTCATTGAATCGAGGCCAAAGGCACTGATATCCGGGAAGGCGTAGAAGGCCCCATTCGGGGGCACTACCACCACATTGCTGAGCTGTTGCAAACCAGCGGTGAGATGGCTGCGGCGCTGCGAAAAGCTGCGGGCCATCTCCTGGACACAGTCCAGCGGTGCTTGCAATGCCGCCAGAGCCCCGCGCTGGGCAAAGCTGCAGACATTGCTGGTGCTCTGGCTCTGCAAGGCGATGGCCGCTTTGACCACCTCGGCAGGACCCGCCAAATAGCCCAAGCGCCAGCCCGTCATGGCCCAACCTTTGGCGAAGCCATTAACAACGAACAACCGATCAGCCAGATCAGGCGCCAAAGCGGCAAGGCTGTGATGGGTTTGCCCATCGGCGAGCAGGTGCTCGTAGATCTCATCGCAAACCACAGCCACCTGCGGATGGCGGCGCAACAAGGCGGCAATGGCTTCCAACTCCTCGCGCTGCAACACCAATCCCGTTGGATTGGAGGGTGTGTTGAGCACCAGCAAGCGGCTCTTGGGGGTGATCAAGGCTTCGAGGGCCTCGAGATCAAGGCGGAAGCCATCGCTGGCATTGCTGCTGAGCAAGCGCACCTCGGCTCCTGCCAAGCGCGCCAGCTCGGGGTAGGTCAGCCAGTACGGCGCCGGCAGCAACACCTCATCGCCAGGGTCGAGCAGCACCTGAAAGAGGTTGTAAAGCGCCTGCTTGCCGCCATTGGTCACCAGCACCTGGTCACTGCGAACCGCCATGCCATTGCAGCGGCTGAGCTTCTCAGCGATGGCTTGGCGTAGCTCTGGATCGCCAGCGGCTGGGCCGTAGCGGGTCATGCCCTGCTCGAGGGCCGCCGCCGCCGCCTGGCGAATAAATGCCGGCGTGTCGAAGTTGGGTTCTCCAGCACTGAGGCTGCAAATGTCCTGCCCCTCGGCCTGCAGCTGTTTAGCCCGGGCCGCAATGGCAAGCGTCAGAGATGGCTGCAACGAAGCCGCGCGGGCCGAAAGCTTCATGGGCATGGGCACACCCTCGTGGTGCCGCTCGGATCTTCGAATCCTCCAGTGTGCCTCAGCACTCGGGCATGCTGTGCGGGGCAACACCGCGGCAATGGGTGCACCGTTCTGGGTTCTAGCCAGTGAGGCCCCAGCGGCCTTGGCACGCTTTTACAGCCAGCTGCTGAACGTGCCCGTTGAGATTCAGGGTTCGGTGCAGCAACTCACGCTGAGCCAGGGCCAGCAGTTGGTCATCTACCAACCCTCAACGCAAAGGCCCCAACCAGCGCAACACGGCCGTCTAGCGCTCTGCCTGCCCAGCGCCAATCTCCAGAGCAGCCTTGAGCAAGCCCTGGCCCAAGGGGCCAGGGCCCTGGAATCGATTCGCCAGGAGTCCTTTGGACGTGAAGTCTGGATCGAAGATCCCGAAGGCAATCGCCTGTTGCTTCTGGAGTGGGCCCGATGAGCAGCTCCTGGCCCCACCTCAGCGCCGCTTGCCACGGCTGTGAACGCTGCGAGCTGGCCACAACTCGGCACAACGTGGTCGTGGGGCGAGGCAATCCCCAGGCACGCGTGCTGCTGATTGGTGAGGCCCCAGGCCAACAGGAAGACGAACAGGGTGAACCGTTCGTTGGCCGGGCCGGACAACTGCTGGAGAAGCTCTTGGGGGAAGCCGGGCTTGATAGCCGCCGCGACCTCTACATCGCCAATGTGATCAAGTGCCGGCCACCCCAAAACCGCAAGCCCACGCGCACAGAGATCGAGCGCTGCTTGCCCTGGCTGCATCAGCAACTGGAGCTGCTGGATCCCCCCCTAGTGGTGCTAGCGGGAGCCACAGCACTGCAGGCGGTCTTGGGCATCAAAGGCGGCATCAGCAAACTGCGGGGCCAATGGATTGAGCAGCAAGGGCGCGCCTACCTGCCGGTGTTTCATCCCTCCTATCTGCTGCGCTTTGGCTCCCGCGCTCCGGGCGCGCCCCAAGAGCTCACGCTCGCGGACATGCAGGATGTTCGTCGCAGACTGGATCGGAAGGACTGGCCGCAATGACAGCACTGCCCCAGCTCAAGCCCCCGGCCATCAGCGACAACACCGCTGGTGAGCTGGTGGTGAGCTGGGAGCAATACCACCGGCTGATCGAGCACCTGGCGCTGCAACTGCATCAAGCCGCAGCGGATTTTGATCAGATCGTGGCCCTCTCCCGCGGCGGTTTGCGGGTGGGTGATCTGCTCTCCCGTCTGTTCGATCGGCCCTTGGTGGTGATGGCGGCCAGCAGCTACAGCGGCGATGGCGATCGCATTCAGGGCCAACTGAAACTCGGCCATCAACTGGCCCACACCTGCGACCAGCTAGGGCCTCGGCTGCTGCTGGTGGACGACTTGGTGGATAGCGGCACCACCTTGGTGGAGGCCAGCGCCTGGCTCAACACGGAAGTGAGGCCATCCCAACTGCTCACGGGGGTGCTGTGGCTCAAAGGCGGCAGCAGCTTTCAACCAGATTTCTGGGCCATGCATCTACCCGAAAACCCCTGGATCGTGCAGCCATTTGAGCGCTGGGAGCTGCTGCACCCCGGCGAACTCGAACCCATGAGCTAATGGTCTATGCCATGGTTTTGCGCAGACCTTGGCCCGCTCCATGACCGGCACCCTGGCCCCCACCACCTTGAGCGACACCGATTGGAGCCAGGATCCGCGCTTTGACACGGTGATTCACCGGCGCAAAACCCGCAGTGTGCGGGTGGGCGACATCTGGATCGGCAGTGAGCACCCGGTGGTGGTGCAATCGATGATCAACGAGGACACCCTCGATGTGGAGGGGGCCACCGCCGGCATCCTGCGGCTGCATCAAGCAGGCTGCGAAATCGTTCGGCTCACGGTGCCGAGCCTCGCCCACGCCAAGGCCGTCGGTGAGATCCGTCAGCGCCTCGAAGCCGCTGGGGCGAGCGTGCCGTTGGTGGCCGATGTGCACCACAACGGCATGAAGATCGCCTTGGAGGTGGCCAAGCATGTCGACAAGGTGCGCATCAACCCTGGGCTGTTTGTCTTCGACAAGCCCGATCCCAACCGCACCGAGTTCACACCGGACGAGGTGGCTGCCATTGGGGAGCGGATTACTGAAACCTTTGAACCCCTCGTCCGCAGCCTGAAGGAGCAGGACAAGGCCCTGCGGATTGGTGTCAACCACGGGTCTTTGGCTGAGCGCATGTTGTTCAGTTACGGCGATACCCCGCTGGGGATGGTGGAGTCAGCCCTGGAGTTCATTCGCATCTGCGATCGACTCGACTTCCACAACATCGTGATTTCGATGAAGGCCTCACGGGCGCCGGTGATGCTGGCGGCCTACCGCTTGATGGCCCACCGCATGGATGCCGAGGGGTTCAACTACCCCCTGCACCTGGGGGTCACCGAAGCCGGCGACGGTGATTACGGCCGCATCAAAAGCACCGCAGGGATCGCCACCTTGCTAGCCGATGGCCTGGGCGACACGATCCGCGTTTCCCTCACCGAGGCTCCCGAGAAGGAAATTCCGGTCTGCTACGGCATCCTCCAGTCCTTGGGGCTCCGCAAAACCATGGTGGAGTACGTGGCTTGCCCCAGCTGCGGCCGCACGCTGTTCAACCTCGAGGAGGTGTTGCAGCAAGTGCGCAGCGCCACCGACCACCTCACGGGCCTCGACATCGCTGTGATGGGCTGCATCGTCAACGGCCCTGGAGAAATGGCTGACGCCGACTACGGCTATGTGGGCAAAACCCCCGGCACCATCTCGCTCTACCGGGGACGCGAAGAGATTCGCCGCGTGCCGGAGGCTGAAGGCGTGCAGGCACTGATCGATCTGATCAAAGAAGACGGCCGCTGGGTTGATCCCTGAAGCTGGGGCCACATCCAGTCACAGACCAGCCGACAAGCGCTCTAACCAAAGCCCAACCGTGACGTTACGGTTGGTAGATACTGGCAACTTCCATGGCTTCAACGCGTCTGCGTCGCATCGCCCTTGTCGCCCTGGCCGGTGCCGGCAGTTTCGCGGGAACCCTCGTTCTAAGTAGTGATCTGCTGCTGCACAGCAGCACCGCCGCGATCATCTCCGACAGCCCCAAGGAGGTGATGGATGAGGCCTGGCAGATCGTGTTCCGCGACTACCTCGACACCACGGGGAACTACAGCGAGGAGAAGTGGAAGACCCTGCGGCGGGATCTGCTGAGCAAGAGCTACGGCAATACCAAAGACGCCTATGAAGCCATTCGGGGCATGCTCGGCACCCTGGATGACCCCTACACGCGGTTCATGGACCCGCGTGAATTCAAGGAGATGGAAATCGACACCTCAGGGGAACTCTCTGGGGTGGGTATTCAACTGAGCCTCGACAAGGACAGCAAAGAGCTGGTGGTGGTTTCACCCATCGACGGCTCACCCGCCTCGCGGGCGGGGGTGCAACCCCAAGATGTGATCACGGCCATCGACGGCAAAAGCACCCGGGGGATGACCACCGAAGACGCGGTCAAGCTGATTCGCGGCAAGGTTGGCACCAAGGTGGTGCTGGAACTGCGCCGCGGCGCCGGTCAATTCGTGACCGTGGACTTGATTCGCGATCGGATCGAACTGGCCGCCGTTGATTCCAGCGTGAATGTGGCCCCCAACGGCACCAAGGTGGGCTACATCCGCCTGAAGCAGTTCAACGCCAATGCGGCGAAGGACATGCGCAACGCCATCAATGAACTCAGCGGCGAGGGCGTCAGCGGTTTTGTGCTGGATCTGCGCAGTAACCCCGGCGGCTTGCTGATGGCGAGCGTGGAAATCGCCAGGCAGTGGCTCGATGAAGGCGTGATCGTCTCCAGCTCCACCCGTGATGGCGTGAGTGATGTCAAACGGGCCAGCGGCCGTGCCCTAACCAAGGCGCCGTTGGTGGTGCTCGTTAATGAAGGCAGCGCCAGCGCCAGCGAGATCCTCTCGGGCGCCATTCAAGACAACAACCGCGGTGTTGTGGTCGGCAAGAAGACCTTCGGCAAGGGGCTGATCCAGTCGGTGCGTGGGCTCTCCGATGGCTCCGGGATGACTGTGACCATCGCCAAGTACCTCACCCCCAGCGGGAAAGACATCCACAAACAGGGCATCACCCCGGATGTGAATGCCAACCTCAGCAAAGCCCAGGCCCAACGCCTGAAATTTGAAGACCTCGGCACCCGCAATGACCCCCAATACCGGGTCGCTGAATCAGAGCTGGCCAAGCTGCTGCGCCAAAGCAATGCCAAGCCCGAAGTGAGCTTTGAGGGAGACGTTCAACTGAACGTTTTCAGCGCCAACTAAAAATCAGGAAACCGGCTGCATCAAGCCGCCGCCGGGGCTGGAATCGTCGTCGTCGTTGCTCTCGGATTGCCACAGGGCGAAGAAGCCCAGAGCCACGGCGCCGATGATGCCACCGAATAATCCGAAGGGAAAAGAACCACCCGCTGCGAAAACTGCGCCAAGTCCGTCATTCAATTCGACGATGGCATTCATGCGCAGCTCGCTTTTCAACTCGCCGTAGTGTAACGAACTCTTGCGAGCCTGAGAAGCGTTTTCTAAGGAAAACCTGTCAAACGCTCAATACAGCCTGGTTGTCAGCCTGTTGTTTGGCCTCACGCTCAGCGGCAGAAAGCCCGTCGGCATCAGGGATCTGAGCCGCCATTGTCTCCAGCCAAGACTTGAGCTCATCCAGCTGCTTGTCGGGCGCCAACACCCCAAGACCGCGGGCGAGCACCTTGGCGGTGGTGCCACTGCCTGCCTGATAGACCAAACGGCCGTGCAGGTGGGTGGCCAAACCCTGGCGCAGGCGGCGGAAGGCGGGCTCTTCCATGGGTGTTTCCAGCACCAAGTTGGGTTTTTCAGGCTTGATGCGCGAGAAACCGCAACGCTTGGCCAGCAGCTTGATCTCCATCAGCTGCAGCAGCGACTGCACAGGAGCCGGGAGCGGGCCATAACGATCCACCCAATCAGCTGCCAGCTGCAGCAGGCCCTCCCGGCTGTCGCAGTCTGCGGCAGCGCGATAAGCCGCCATTTTCTCGTCGGCTTCGGTGACCCAATCGGCTGGGATGAAGGCCGTCACGCTTAGATCGATCTGGGTGTCATCCACCGCCGGGATGTCCTGACCACGAATCTCGGCGAGCTCCTCTTGGAGCATTTCCATGTAGAGGTCGAAGCCGATGGTCTCCATCTGTCCGCTCTGCTCCACCCCCAGCAAATTGCCAACGCCGCGGATTTCCATGTCCCGCATGGCGAGCTGATAGCCGCTCCCGAGCTGGGCAAATTCTTGGATCGCCCGCAGCCGCTGCCTTGCGGCATCACTGAGGCTGGCGTCACCCGGATAAAACAGCCAAGCGTGGGCCTGGATGCCACTGCGGCCCACACGACCTCGCAATTGATAGAGCTGTGAGAGGCCAAATTTTTGGGAGTCTTCGATCAGGATCGTGTTGACCCGTGGAATGTCGAGGCCGCTCTCAACGATCGTGGTGCAGAGCATCACATCGGCCTCACCGGCGTTGAAGGCCACCATGGCGCTCTCCAATTCGCCCTCCGGCATCTGGCCATGGGCCACCAGCAGCCTTAGGCCTGGAAGCATCTGACGCAGCCCACCGGCCACCTCCTCGATGCCCTCCACCCGCGGCACCACATAAAACACCTGCCCGCCGCGATCGAGCTCTTGGCGGATGGCACTGCGCACCGCCTCTTCATCGAGCGACGCCAGGTGGGTCTTGATCGGACGGCGCAGGGGCGGCGGCGTGGTGATCAAGCTCATCTCACGCACCCCGGAGAGGCTCATGTAGAGCGTGCGCGGGATCGGGGTTGCCGAGAGGGTCAAGACATCAACGTCTTTGCGAAGAACCTTGATCTTCTCTTTTTGGTTCACGCCAAAACGCTGCTCCTCATCCACCACCAACAAGCCCAGCTGCTTAAAGCTGGTGCCCTTGCCCAGCAATTGATGGGTCCCCACCACCACATCAATCGCCCCATCACTGAGGCCTTTGAGAATCTCTTTGCGCTCGCTCGCCGTGCGGAAGCGATTCAGCAGCGCCACCTTGATCGGATAAGGCGCAAAGCGTTCGCTCAAGGTGCGCCAATGCTGTTGAGCCAGCACGGTGGTTGGCGCCAGTAGGGCGGTCTGACGACCTGCGGTGACGGCCTTGAAGATGGCGCGCAGAGCCACCTCGGTTTTGCCAAAGCCCACATCACCACACACCAACCGATCCATCGGCTTGCCCTGCTCCATGTCGCGCTTCACCTCGGTGATCGCCTTGAGCTGATCAGGCGTGGGCTCGTAGGGGAAGGAATCCTCCAGTTCGTTTTGCCAGGGCCCATCCACCGGGAAGGCAAACCCTGGTGATTCGGTGCGCTCGGCGTAGAGCTTGACCAAATCAAAGGCCACCTTGCGCACCGCTTTGCGGGCACGGGCCTTGGTCTTGGCCCAGGCGGCACCGCCCATCTTGTTGAGCTGGGGCGGGGCATCACTACTGGCCCTGAAGCGGCCCAGGCTGCCCAGCTGGTCGGCCGCCACCCGCAGCAAACCATCGAGGTACTGCACCACGAGGTAGTCGCGGGCATCACCGCTGATGGCCAGCTTTTCCATCTTCAAAAAGCGACCGATGCCGTGGTTGCGGTGCACCACGAAATCCCCCTGTCGCATGCGGTTGGGATCGACTGTGCGGCTGGCCGCGCGGCGGCGGCGGCGCACATACCCGCTCGCGGTGAGGTTTTGCTGGCCGAAAAATTCCCGGTCGGTGATCAGCGCCAAACGCCAGGCCGGCAGCTGCAATCCCTCGAGCTCGGCAGTGCCCTTGGTCTTCAGGGCCACCGGCGTGTTCTGTTCGATCAACCGCTCAATGGCTGGTTGATCGCCGGGGTTGGGCACAAAGCGCGTGATGCAGTCGTGCTCTTCCAGCAACGCCACTGCGCGTGAGGGCTGGGCCGACAGCAACCAAACGCGGGTTTTCTCGCGCTGAAAATCCTTGATCAGGCCGGCCAACTTGCCGAACTGATTGGGGTAGGCGGGAACCGCCCGGCTGTTCAGATCAAAACTGTTGGGGTGCTGATCGGTTTCAGCCAATTCCGCCAGATCAAAGCCAGCAAAGGCCTCCAAGGCCTCGATCGTGTCGCTGATCGGCCGATGCAGTGTTGGTGGCAGCAAGCCATCCACCTCATCGCCGTGGTGCTGCTCGGCGTGATCAAACCACTGCTGGCCATGGGCCATGGCCTGACGGCGCTCATCGAGCACCAGCAAGGTGTGCTCGGGCAAGTAATCCAATAGGGACGATGGCTGCTGCCAAGCCAGCCCCATCAAGCGCCGCATGCCTTCGGGGGTATCGCCTGCCAGCAGCTGCTCCATGGCCTCGGCATTGAGCAATTGATCCAGCTGATCGGGGAGGTTGGCCCTGAGGGCATCAGCCACCAGGGGCCCATAGCCGGTGGGTGTGATCCGCACCAGATCAACAGCATCCAGCGAGCGCTGGGTGGCGGGATCAAACTCCCGCAACTTCTCGAGGTCTTCGCCGAAGAACTCCAATCGCACTGGCAATTCAGCGCTGACCGGGAACAGATCGACAATGTCGCCGCGACGGCTCCAGCTGCCCTCCTGCTCAATGGTGGAGACCCGCTCGTAGCCCAAGCGGGCGAGGTTGGCGGCCAGCTCCTCCAGATCAATGCTGGCGCCTTTGCGCAGGGTGAGGCACTGGTCAGCCAGCACGGCCGGCGGCGGCAAGTGGGGCTGCAAGGCCCGCTCGGTGGCCACGATCACCCCCTGCCAGCCGTCGCCCTGCTCATCCACCAATTCGCTGAGCACCTGCAACTGCCCCCAGGTGATCTCGCTGGTGGGGTCGAAGGCTTCGTAGGGCGAGCCCTCACTGGTGGGATAAAGCTGTGTGGTGGGCCAGCCCATCAACTCCAGCAGGGCTGCCCAGCGGCCGGCTTCTTCCAGGGTGGGCACCACCACCAGCAAAGGAGCGCCCTCGCAGCGGGCCATGGCTGAGGCCAAAAGCGCCCGGGCACCACGACTGGCCCCCTGCAATCGCAGGCGATCAGGCCGCCGGGAGCGTTCCAGCACCTCGCCGGTGAGGGGCACCTGCTGCAGCTGGCGCACCAAAGCGGTGAGGGGCATAAACGCGAAGAGAAAGCAGTTGCTGATCCTCGCTTACAGGCACCTCAAGTGGCGGGCCGCTGAATCAGCCACAGGCCGTTGAACATTGCCCGCAACAGCACCTGAGGCGGAGCGCAACCGCTGGCCTGCGCCTGCTGCTGAATCAACTCTTCAGCCAACGAGAACACCACCTTGTTCCTGCCCGAGAGAAACAACTCCAAGGTGGCCTCATCCATGCCGAGCATGCGCAGCCTTGCCTTGATGATCTCCAGCAGGCTTGGGTCGTTCTCTTGCCCCGATGGCTCGCTGTAGCTGCTCAGCAACAGACAGCCTCCAGGAGCGAGCTGGCTGAGCATCGAGGCCAAGTCCTGCTGCTGCTGCTGCGGAGGCAACAGGTGCAGCACGTGGTGACACACCACAGCATCAAACCCCTCGGGATCGAAGCCACTGCCAGCAAGGCTTTGCTGTTGCAGCGAGCAGCGGCTGCCGGCATGGAGCGAGGCAATCTGCTGGCGGCAAAATTCGGCCATCTGCCCGCTGGGCTCCAGCAGCGTGAAGCGCGCCATCGGCATGGCTTGAAGCAGGCCTGGGAGCTCCTCAGCGGCGCCCGGTCCCACCACCAGCACCTGGCGAGCAGTTGGCGTCTTGGCCGCTAAGGCGGCGGCGCCCAGTTCCAACACCGCGTCATAGGCCGGAATCGATAAGCGAATCCGCTGGCGGTACTGGCGGCCGTAGTCGCCATCAAAGTCGAGACCACTCACGGCTGATCGCTCTCTAGGAGCGTCTTAGCCAGAGGTGCTCAGAGGGTCGCAAAACCGAACCCAACGGATCGGTTTGAGCGCTTCCTTGTGACCTGCCAGCCGCTCTAGAGCAAGGAAAGACGAAAGGAGAACCCATGAGCGCACTGACGATCATCCGAGCCCACAACAAAAAAGCCCAACGCCTGCAGGCCGCACAAAAGCTGATGGCACGTCAGCAAAAAGGTGGCGCCTGATGGATGTTCTTTCAGAGGGCAACCTGCCCAGCTGGATCACACTGGCCGCCTTGATCGGCGCCATTGCCTTGATCAATCAATTTTCAAGTTCTGTGCAAAAGGGCTGGCGCCGCAAAGCCTGAAGCCACCTCTATCGGTAGCTTCGAGCGATGCTCGACGCGTTTGATCCAGATCTCGACCAGCTGGTGGCGGCCAACCGAGAGCAGTTGATCCCCATTGCGCAGCAAGTCGCCAAAACGGAGCGCTGGTCGCTATCGCTGCGCTGCGCGGTGATCGATTGCAGCAGCGGCCTGCCCGCGGTGCACAACAGCTCTGTGGGAGGCATCGGCAGCTTCATCCGCACTTCCACGGTGATCGACCATCCCCTCATGGAGCAGTTCTTGGCTCTGGTGAACAGCCAAGGCGTTGATGCGGCCCTGGACACCATGGCCAACGACGTCGGCGAAAGCGACGAATTCAACACCCTCTACGACGCCTACCTCGAAGAGCGCCAACAGGGTCAGCTGATGTGGGGCGCTGGGGATGCCACCGAGTTTGTGATGAAGTCGCAGGACTGCTTCCAGGATCGGGAAATGGCCTGCATTGCCGTGTTTCCCGCTGAGCCGCAGCCCGAGCTCTACACCTTTGCCCTGCCACTGTTCTTCTTTGGCCTTTAAGCCCAAAGCATTTAGCCCGTGCTTGGCGACAAAATCCGGCGCAATTAGCACTGTCATTGGTGCTTGTGGGCGACCATCCACGGGGTTAACAACCCGGCACCTTGGGGGCCGCCAGCACGCAGGCCCCCAAAACATTTCCGTTGCCAGCCCCCCATGCTCGCTGCCGTGATCGCGATGGCTTTAGCGCTGGCCGGCTGCCAGGCCCTGCAAACGGGCGTACCTCAAATGGAGCCGCCCAATGCAGAGCAGGTGG